>Ga0208457_1001547_pt1 | contig 15770 bp, 12 predicted proteins | sample June2015DPH_10_1_FD_185513 | JGI IMG/M metagenome (GOLD analysis project Ga0208457, IMG submission 185513) | Peatland microbial communities from SPRUCE experiment site at the Marcell Experimental Forest, Minnesota, USA - June2015DPH_10_150... | ecosystem: Environmental > Terrestrial > Soil >... | reverse complement strand
CCATGGTGGTCTTTACCAACGTCCAAAGCGTCGACCGGATTATCTATGCCATCTTTAGTCGCTTTAATGAGGACTGGAAAAACCGCACCCTCGAACTTTTTACACAAAGAAGTTGACGTCACCTAGACAGTGCCGCTACTTGACAAGAACTGGGATCAGTGCTCACATATGCCCCGATTGCCTGGAACATGCAATGGTATCCGCCACCTTCCGGAACGGTCACGCGTTAGAAGTCTTTCCCGAATGACCCCGCGGGACCCAGGTTACCGCTTGGGGACTTGTTCGTGCACGCCTGGGCCAGGGACGGGCAGGGCGTCATTACCTGGCCCGAACCGTGAAAAGTGGTGAAGGCGGGAAAAATCTTGACAATTATGCTGGCCATGGCTTAGTCAAGCCCCATTTGGTTGAAGCGCTCGCGAGACCCTCGTGGAGTCTCAGTATGGTGGAGGTTGGAAAATGAAACGGCGAGATTTCCTCAACACAGTGGTCGTAGGCACTGTGGCAACCCACGCCCTCAGTCACAGTCTGGCACAGGCACCGCCTGATGTGCCGACTGCCGCGCTACCGCGTGCGAAGTGGATACGGAACGGCATCATCCAGGCCGAGGGTTGGCACGAACCCTACGTTTTTGTCGTACGGCGTGGAGGCCAGCGCCTGGACGCTTATCAAGAATACGAGCGGGCACAAAGCGAGGAGGCTATCCGCACGCTGAAGGAGCAAGGTGTCGAGATCTTTGAAACGCATTTTTACAAGGGCTTCGGGATGGCGACCGAGATGCCGGACATGGAAGAAACCAAGCGTGCGGCGGAAATCGCGCACAGCTACGGCCTGAGAGTAAGTACATATATCCAATGGAACACGATGATGTACGAAACATTCTTTGCCGAGGAGCCTCGCGCGAAAGACTGGATCCAGCGCGACTTCCTCGGAAAGCCCATCATGCTTACGTATGGCTACCAACAATCGTTTCGCTACCGCCCCTGCTTCGCCAATCAAGAGTATCTGGAATACCTGAAGAAAATCGTTCGTTACGCGGTGGAGGAGGTGAAAACCGACTTTATCGATTTCGACAATTTTGATCTTAATCCGGAGCCTGATTCCTGCCATTGCCCCGCGTGCGTGCAAGGCTTCCGGAAATTCTTGCAGGCCAAGTATTCTCCGGAAAAACGCCGCGAGCGTTTCGGCTTCGAGACTGTGGATTTTATTAATCCTCCGCAGTGGAATCGCGAAAATCCTCCCGAGCAAATGGAAATCATCTACGACCCGGCCATCCAGGAGTGGGTGGACTACCGTTGCCAGATGATGGCCGATGCGCTGCACCAAATCGCAGCCTATGCGAAATCGTTGAATCCGGAAGTGGTCATCGAGATAAATCCCCACGGGATCACTGGAGGGAATCGGGCTTGGGAGGCTGGACTCGATCACGCCCGACTCTTAAAGTGGACGGAAACCTACGTTACTGAGGAATCGGACAAGGCCAGCTACCTTCCCGATGGGCGACTCGTGTCGAAAATTCGCAGTTACAAGCTGGCTAGGGCATTCCAGAACGTTCTTGAACCCATTCCCGCTGACTCTCTGGACATGGCCGAGTGTCTGGCATTTAACCAAACGATTAGCTGGGTGAACAATTACCCCCTGGATCCCTATGTACTGCCCTACATCGCTTTCTACCGGAAGTACCGGGATTTATACACCGGAACGGAGGACGTGACCCCGGTAGGGGTGCTGCGTTCTTATCCCTCCATCACGTACCACAATGCGCGTGCGCAGCTGAGCGCCATCCTGGTGGAACAGGCGCTGATCCAGGCACGAATTCCTTTCGCTCTGATCTTCGACGAGCGCTTGGCGGAACTTTCTGGCTACAAGGTTGTGGTGCTGCCGGACTCGGAGTGTCTTTCCGATGCGCAATTAAACTTGATTCGTCGCTTCGTTCAAAACGGTGGAGGGTTAGTCGCGACCGAGCAGGCGGGCCTTTACGATGAATGGCGACGACTGCGGGTCGAGCCGGGCTTGCGCGGTTTGGTTGATATTCAAACTCCTGCCAGCGCCTACGAGGAGACAGTCGAGAGTGCCGCCTCTCACCACGGACAGCCCGCTCACAAAGAAGTCGGAAAGGGCCGGGTCGTTTACCTTCCAGACGTGCAATTTGACGGTCCACTGCCCGCACCGGAGCCTCACTTTTCCATCAGCAACCGATTCTGGAAGCTTCCCAAGACCTGGCGGGAAATCGTCGAGGCGGTTCAGTGGGCATCAAAGGAGGACATCCCCATCACCGTCACAGGGCCCTCTTATCTGGTCATGAACCTCGTTTGGCGGAAGGACAAGCGACGGATGTTGGTACACCTGGTGAACTACAACGTCAAGAATGTGGAGTCGATTTCATCCATTGACGTGCGCTGTGCCTTGCCGCGGGGGGAGACCGCGAAGGCGGTCGAGGTCTATTCTCCGGACTTGAAGGCACCTGCCCCACTCCACTTCGCTACTCGGGGCTCAACAGCTTCATTCAGCGTCCCCCAAGTCATGACGTATTCCGTGGTGATGGTGAGTTGGTAACTCGGCAAGTGGATGTGCTGGAAAACTTGTAACGGCTGGATGGGAACGCTATCGATTGGGGTCCCCGAATCATTCAACCACGCCCCACTGTAAGTGTGGAGGCCAAATTCTGAAATTTGCAACACATCCGTTTGCTCTAACTTTGTCTTTCTAAGAAGGACACAAAATGACGAGAAGGACACTCTTCAATTGTGCAGTGGGCGGCGTGCTTGCCCACGTCCTGCTTGCACGCGGGCAGCAGGCTTCAGACAAGGCACTCGCGCCCCTCGACACCTTGCCTGGCGCAGAGAAGAACCGCAAACTGAAGGTTGTGTTCGTGGGGGCGCATGTCGATGATTGGACTGTCTGTGCAGGAACGCTCGCGCGCTACGCGCGTGAGGGGCATGAGGTCTTATGTTTCTCTTTCACCCCTGGTGACTCGCAGAGCATGGCCGACGGAAACCACATGTCTGTCGACAAGCTCGCGGCGTTAAGGCGGGAAGACGCGATGAGGGCAACCAAGATCATCGGCGCGCAATTCAAAATCTTGAATCAGCACAACCAGAACATGCGGGTCGATCCCGAGACGTACGACGAGTTCAACAAGACGTTATCCGCCGAGAACCCCGATGTCGTCTTTGGCATGTGGCCCCTTGAGTTCCATCCCGACCACCGTGCTGCTGGGAACTTCGCCTTCAACGCGTGGTTAGCGAGCGGAATGAAATTTACGTTCTATTTCTCCGAGACTCCGGCTGCCAGCGAGATGAACCTGCAGCAGTTCGCGCCCAATCGCTGGGTGGATATCGAGTCGGTCATGGATTTGAAGCGCGAGTCTGTCGTCGCCAATACCCTCATCAAGGACGGGTGGTCCGAATATGAGGTGTGGGCTAAGTTTCGCGGCGCAGAGTACGGATGCAAATTCGCCGAAGCCTTCGTCCACATTGCCACGGTCGGTTCTATTGCGCCCCATAACCTAGCGCCCCGGCGATGGTTTGGCGGTGGGTTGGAGGTCAGCCACGACTAGTTGTCCTGGGTTAACTTCGAAACCCAGGCCGAGGGAGAATGCAATGAGCAATATTACCCGTAGGGCTTTTCTTCATCAAGCAGTGAGTGCGATGGCGGGCGGGGCAGCGATGGGGACCACTGCACAAAGTTATGCCCGCATCATCGGAGCCAATGACCGCATTTCGCTCGGCCACATCGGCATCGGCAATCGTGGTCGGGGACTGGAATCCCCCAGCACGGAAACTCAAAACAGGATTCCGCGCGGGGCCAGCGTTGCGTAGATTGGTCGTCAACATCGACAGTGGCGTACCAGACTTCAAGTTCTGTGATTCATACAGCCCTCTGAATGATTCATACTCAAGCCGACCGGCCCCTGGCTAATGTGGAATGCTCGAATGTTTCGCTAAGGTGAACAGCCTGCTGCATGCAGCCTCGACAACGACTTGACATCAAAGGAACCCGGGCCAGGCTGCTGGTCACTTGCTCGCGGAGCGTTTGGCGACGAGGTCAGTCCCCCAATTTCCGTCCTTCGTATCCACGCGAAGCCGCATCTCATCACCAGAGACTTTCCCCTTGAAGACCAGCGTAATGGAGTTGCCCTGCCACTCGGAATCGACCGAAAAGGAGATGTCGCTCCCTTCCAGCTTGCCTTCGTTGATGGGGCGGTCCTTGCCATCGTTGCCTTGCATCGTGCCGTTCACTTTGCCGCCGTCAGATTTCAGGTTGAAAACCCAAGCCGGACCGTTCTCCGACTGGGCGGCCCACTTCCCGGTGACATCCGCAGCCCAGAGCAGCGAAGTCAGGCACCCCAACAGCATGAGAAAGAATATGAAATGTGAAATGCGCATGACATCCTCCCTTCAAATTCCGACCCGTGAGCATCGCCCCCGCACGGGTCAACACCCTCGTGTGTCTGCCCATTCGACATGGCGGCTTGCGGCGCGGGCAAACCAATAGAAACGCAGAGTTCTCGCGGCAACCAAAGGTCCGCCGCTCTTAATGGCGGGCACCTCCGTGTCGCGAGATCTTGAAGTCCATGGCGGTTGGTATCACACCAGAGAAGGAAACGCAATCCCGCGAAGTGGGGCTGCACTATTCGGCTCGCTGCCCATTACTGAACTCCTGAGATTTGAGTCGATATTTGGCCGAAAGGCGAACTTTTCCCTCAGCAAGTCCACCTCTGCTATGTATATTATGGGTGTGGGATATCCTTCCCAACCCCCCCATGATGTGGTTGAATCTGCCGGAAATCGGATAGCTGCGCTCGATTGACCTGAACCCGACCTTGTGCCTGGAGGAGGCGCACTGATGAAGAAGGCTGCGATTTACGCACGGGTCAGCACACCTGACCAGCGTGTCGAGAACCAGCTTTACCAGTTACGCGAGCTGGCCGCGCGTCGCGGCTTCGAGGTTGTCCACGAGTATAAGGACATCGGCGTCTCTGGCTCCAAAGCCAGGCGCGGAGCTTGCCGGGGTGACTTCACAGGCATGGATCAGACCTCGACGCTCAATTTCAGTTTGGAAGCGATGGCTAGGACACGCTCGACGGATTTACGATAGTCACGGACGAGCGAGGGAGTCATACCTAGGTCAAGTCCTAGATATCCTTCGTACTTCATGGTCTTGAGAACGCGGAAGAACTCCTTCCAATTGATCGTGCCGTCACCAATGGGAAGATGGTCGGTGTTCACCGGATTGTTATCGGCGAGGTGGATGCCGGCGAAACGGCCGCGCAATTTGGCGAGTGCCAGAACCACGTTTTCCCTTTGCGCAGAGAAATGCGCGGTGTCGAAATTGGCCTTGAAGTTGGGCCGGTTCACGTGTTCGAGCAACCGTAGCAGGGAGTCGACCGAGCAGATCACTTCCCCGACGCGCGGCTCCATCATAACGGTCTTTCGGTGTTGAGCGGCCACCTCAGCGCAGCCCTGGCAAGACTTTACCAGGGCGGTCCAGACACCGTCCCAGTCAAAACGCCGGGGAATGCGGATCTGAAAGCCATCCGCGAAGCGGTAACCGTCTTGGGCTCCGAGTTGGTAGGGCTTGCTCTTCAGATAGCGCACCGGCGGAGCATAGCTGGCAAGGTGCAGAGTTTCCGCCTGCAACATGTCGGCCAGTTCCGCGCCCATTTTGAAACGATCGAGGGCCCGGGCTTGCCTCGTGGAATTCAGACTGACCAAGTCAGGATCAACTACACAGAAGTTGTGAACGTGGACACCGCAGTCTTCCACCGTTTGGGCAAGCTGCTTTCGGTTCTTGTACAGTGCGCGCAGGAACGGCGCTCCAAGTCCCTCCATTTCCAGGAAACGAAAACCCAGCTTCCGGATATCTGAGATGGATCTCAAGGCGTCCTCCACCGTGTGAGGATAGCCATAGCGAAAAATCGTGTAGAGATATGTTATGCCGAGTCTCATGTCCGTCACCCCCTCCTTTGTCTGCATAGGGAACATTTCACCTAGCGCGCGGCTTTCCCCGTACTATTATCGATTAAGTCTGCCCGGCTGGCACGTTACGTTCTGATCAGTCTGACGTCCCGACGGGCAAAATAGATGTATCCCAGCTTTGTCCCGTCAAGAAATGTGCGGCGGGCGACGGCCCCTGGGACTACTCCTCTGGATACAGCCCGCCCGGTTGCATGGATGACGCGGTCTCGTTCGTCGCCCGTGGCCAGAGGTGCGCCAGCGCGATACCCATTAGAAAAACGGCCAAGAGCTTCTACGTTCTCATCGATTCTCCTCTCTTTGGTCAAATACAAGGATCGAGTAAATCCCCAGGGAAGGAACTTGGACTTCGGTCGTAGCGCCTGGAAAGGCAGTCACTCGTACCGGTTCGCGGATGCTGTCTGGAGTGAGTAGCCTCACCCTCCCGAAATCTCCCTGCGCTGTCACCTGGACGGACGGCACCGGGTGGAGCGTGTAGTTCAGCAGATGAACGATTACCCGACCGGTCTTCGGCTGTTTGACGACGTTGTACAGGACGCCCTTCGGCGCCACGACACTTACCAGGGGGCGGCGATCGGCGGCCAGCAGCGTCCGGGCCAGTTCATCCATCGGTGGGAGTTTCTCAAAATAGAGGCACTCGCCTCTCCCGGTCTTGGTGCGAAGGAAGGACGGCTGGGGGCGAGGGCTTCCTCTTTCATCTTGGGTTGCGACGTTGCCAGCGACCACGACTTTGCCGCCGCCCGCCAAGTATTCCTCCAGGGCCTTGACCGCCCGATCGCGAACCGTTGTTGCCGTCAGCAAGGCGACCACGGCATAGGGCTTCAGCTTTCCGGGCGTGACGTCGTGTTCGTAGAGAACGTCGTACATCACGTTGCGACTGGCGAGTCCATTCAGCAATTCCACGCCCTCGCTGCTGTCGTCGAGAATCACGGCCAGCGAGGCGACGGAGCGTGCGCCCACATAGTATCCCTCGTTGTCGGCAAAGAACCGGTTGTACCGGCCGATCGCTCGCCAGATCAACTTCGCCTCGGGGTCGTCGCGAAACAGGTCATGAGCGAAGGTCCCCTCGACGAACCCCTCGGAAGCAATTCCAAACATCATGCTCTCCGCCAGTGACAATGAATAGCGGGAAGCTGACATTGGACCCGTTTCACGTACGCCCTTCTCGCGCCGGCCGTCCTCGATCATCATCGGTTTCCAACCCTCGGAGAGGGCACAGTGGATTCGGAACAGCCCGATATTGTTTACCAGAAACCCACTCCCGACCGGCAATAGGTCGGCCTTGGGCAATCGTTGGTCACTGCTCCCCTCCCACACGCCAGGCTCGATCCCGTCTTCGGTCGTGAAGCAATTCACCAGCCGGTTCAGGACATAAGTGTTGCGATGGAAGTTGCCCATCAAAAGAAAATCCCTTTTACGAGCGGATCCGTAACGGTCAATGTCTTGATAGATCTCATCCAAATGGCCACCGAAATTATTGTCATACATAACGCCATCGGCCCCGGCGTCGATGGCCAGATCGATTCGCTTGCGGAGGAGTGCCCGCCAGGCAGGGTTGGCCAGATCGGCCATGTAACGCGTGACGCGTCCCATTCTCGTGTAGTCGCCTGCCCCGTAAGGAACCGGCTTGCCGTCCGCGCCCAAACTCACCCAGTTTCGCGATTCGGGCACATGTTCGTACATGTCTTCCCAAAACATGTTGGCGATTGACTCATAAGCCATGACGTGGATTCCCTGCCGGTGACATTCTTCAATGTACCGCCGGAGTTGCTCCTGCTGGGAACGTTCCGTGGGGATCGAAAATCCATTGCTGAAAGTCACCCAAACGACGTTAAAAGACGCCTCGCGGAGCAAGGCCACCGTGCGGGGATCGTACCAGTTCGTCATCACATACAAGTAGTCGGGAATCGGCGGGTTGAAACCCGGCCAGCCGGACAAAAATGCCTTGGCGGTCTCGATCGGCCCGCCGTCCCAGCGGCAGAACCGAATGCGCCCGGGCTTGGCCCAATCCGGCACGGAAGTCCTCTCGGGACCAGGCGCCCATTCCGACGGGAAGCGGTCGTCACCGTCACCGGACGGCCCTACGACGGGCTCCTTCCCCACCTGCGCCCACAACACCGTGGAGACCAAAGCGCAGGCAATGATGAGGACTATCCGTTTAATTCCCATGGGCGTCGAGCCTCCTTTGCGGTTAGAGAATGATCACGGAATGAAAACTAAGTTGCGGGATTTCCAGTTCTGTGGACGGGCCGTCGGACGTCAGCGTCCGCACCTGTTCCGGAACACCGTCTGGGCTGAGAAGCCGCGACTTATTGCTCAACGTCAATGAGAATCTCACATTGAGGCCTATCCATTTCGCTCTCGTAGGCACAAGATGTAGTGGTGAGCCAAGATCGCCATCACCCCGTCGGCGGAGTGGATTACCCGCGGACGATTCAGGAGTTCGACACGTGGTTCTCCTCGGAGGCGGCGTGCGCCACGTATCTTCAGCGGCTTCGGTGGCCGGACGGCTTTCGCTGCCCTGCCTGCGGCGGAGGAAGGGCCTGGATGACGGCGAGGAGGGTGCTCCGCTGCGCGGCCTGTCAACGGCAGACGTCGCCGATCGCCGGCACGATTTTCGAGGGTACGCGGAAGCCGTTGCGGATCTGGTTTCAGGCAATGTGGTTCGTGACCAACCAGAAGAGCGGCGGAAGTGCGCTGGGCCTGCAGCGCATCCTGGGCTTGGGCAGCTATCAGACGGCCTGGGCTTGGCTGCATAAGCTGAGGCGCGCCATGGTGAGACCGGGACGTGACCGACTGTCGGGGCGAGTTGAGGTGGACGAAACCTACTTGGGTGGTGCGGAGGGAGGCGCCCGCGGCCGTCAGACCAGGAACAAGGCCCTGATCGTGGTGGCTGCCCAGGAGAATGGAAAGGGCATCGGGCGGATCCGGATGCGACGGATACCCGACGCTTCGGCCCAGAGTCTGATCGCCTTTGTGGAGGAATCTGTGGAACCGGGAAGCGCGGTGCATACGGACGCGTGGCTGGGGTATGAGCCGCTGGGAACGAAAGGTTACATCCATGAACTGAGTTTCCTGCACGGGAACAAGAGATCGCCCAGTGAGCTTCTGCCTCGGGTGCACCGTGTCGTGTCACTTCTGAAGAGGTGGCTGATGGGTACCCACCACGGAGCGGTCAGCCATGAGCATTTGGACTACTATCTCGACGAGTTTACGTTCCGGTTCAATCGCCGACTTGCCCGGGCGCGCGGCCTGCTCTTCTACCGGCTCCTCCAGCAGGCCGTAGAGGTCGATCCGGTTCCCTGCGCCCGGCTGGTCGCCGCGAAACCGGACCACAACATATAGTGGTTACGAGAGCGAAATGGACAGGCCTGTCTCACATTTATTACTTATCGTTCGCTGCCCTGATAATTTGGTTTTGGACGGCGCCTGGCTCAAAGGTCACCTCGTGCCCCGGTCGTTGCCGTCGTTGAGGTGTGAGCCAACCTCAGGCCACCATCCAAAGTAGAGGATGCGCACCGTATTTGAACGCGGCCGCCCGCATCGCATTGAAATTTGCCAAGGGGACGTACGCCGGGACCGAATTGCCCGAACCCACGCAATAGCCGCCGCCCGGCGCCAGAATCCGAATGCGCTCTCGGACCTCCTTCTCAATCATGGTAATGCTTCCTTGGAAGCGGGAATTTTACGCCAGCGTCCCGGTCCTATTTGGAAGGCGCGTCCAATACCTTCGCCAGTGTAATTTTGGCTGGTTGAGCAAGCGCGACGAGGCGGTCCACATCGAATTCCTTATAGAGGTCAAGGCAGAAGAGATCCGGTGCGGCCCGTGGCGTTATCGGCGCTTCTAGGATGTAATTCAAACTGCGCATTCCTTGATGAATCTGAACCTCGCTAAACAAGGACGGCTCCAAAGCTGCGGATACCAGCGCGACGATTTGACTGCGAATGCCCGTGCACTCAAGCCGTATGGAGTGCGAACGTACGGTTTGTTGTGCCCATTGTGTTGACGCAACTAGCTGAGCAACCTCGATGCCCAGCGCACGGTCACCCATCGTCGAAAGCAGTTGCATCGGGTACTCTGGTTGTACTTCATTTGGCTCGTCAGGAGAGGAATCACCAAAGAAAATCAAGTCGATGGAAAGGACCTGTTCCCCGCGGTTCACGCGGGCAGAAACCTCAGCTGCTGCCGACTTCTTGCCTCTGTCGTTCAGCACGATGGTCACGGGAGCTGCGTCTGAAACCGTCATAGCCCTCGCCCATACGCCAGAAGCACTAAGCCCGTTGGTAAACTCCAAGCGGTAGGATCGTGTCTCTACACCTTTGTTCTTGGTGCTGTCTACTGCCCAAGGATGTTTGACGGTTGTCGGATGATAACGAACCAGAGCCTGGAGTTTTTCCCTTTCTGAACCAGCCCCAGGGGGCGTGCCGAGTGCGGCTGAAGGCATGGGCTGACGGTTAACTTCACGTCCGAGTCTCCGGGCTAAGCCCAGGAAAGTGAGGTTGTCTTTCGGTAGGCCCACGACAAGCTCGTCGTAACTCTTGATTTCAGCGTCCACAGGTATTTCGTTTTCGATCGGCGGGAGCTGAAAGTGCTTCGCGAAGAAGCGGTAAGCTTGCAGTCGGTTATCGAGCTGATAGTTATGAATTCCCGGGTCCAGGTTTTCGTGCCATTGGAAAGCATCTCCTTTACCGTAGAGTTGGAAGATCGGCTGGACCTGATCGAAAACATAGGGCTTCACGAGAGGCGCCCGGTAACAGCAATTATCCTCGGCGTTATAGATCAGAAGTGTCGGCCGAGGCGCCCTCATTGCAGTCAGGTGTACATTATCCAGGCCAACATAGAAATCCGCCGGTATTTGTTCCACATCGCCGGTGTCACTTGAGCGCTCGATGTCTGACACCATGGAAGCATACCCAGCCACCGGCACCGCCACCGTCACTCTTTCGTCCAGTGCGCTCAAAGTGATGGTTTGCCAGCCACCGCCCGAAAGACCCGTCACCCCTAACCGACTCGGATCTACATTCGGATGTTCATACAGATAATCGAGGCCCCGTCTCATGGCGAGGTAGAACAAACCCACAGCGTTCTCACCCACGAAATCAAGATACAACGCACCCCAGTGCGGAGTCCCTTCCTCTTCGAACTTCCCGTGATGGGAGAGTTCTCCGCATTCCAGCCACTCCAGGCTTAGAGCCATCATCCCGCGCTTGGCAAAGTTGATGCACCGCTTCTGCTTGTACTCTGCAGCCTTGCCAACCTCGTACTCATGCCCGTTAACATTCAGGATCGCGGGAATCTTGCCTTGGATATTAAGTGGTTCGTAAAGAATGGCCGTGGATTGGAAGCCGGGCACGATCTCGTATCGGAGCTTTCGCATCCGGTATCCGGCGCCCCCCGGGATGACGCCCAGGTCTTCAAATTTGGGCGCCGCGTTCACCCATTCCGCTGGCCAGCCGTGGAAGACAACGCCTTCCAAGAGATGTTTTCGGAGCCGTTTCTCTTCGGCGGTCCATTGGGCAGCATCTACGGGCCCATTCAGTTTTGCGACTTTGCCCATCAGGTATTCCCGCAACTGGAACGCCACTTCGGCGGGAGTTTGCAAATTTCTTCCCAGCACTTCAGCCAGTTGCTCAGGACTACTCTGCGCGCTTGCAACCTGCACGGTAAAAAACAGCAAAATCAAAAGTGCTTTTAGACGCATCATCATGATCCTCCGCAAGTCAATTCATGTGTCCCGAACGTCGCCAGTTAACAAGAACATACAACCCTGCTCTTGAAAAGTCTTCTAGCGATCACAAGGGGGAATCTGGTTACCGAACAGAGTGAGGAACTCCACAGCGGTACTCGGAACGCCCGTATAGGCCTTGACCGCCCGCCAAGGAGTCAAATATACAGCGTTAGATGTCTTGATAAACTTCAGCGCGCTGGTCACCACCGTTGTGGTCGTACACAACTCCCTTGGCCCCGGTATCGACTGCCACATCGATGCGTCTGCTGGCGATTCGGGTACATGTCTGAACCTGTTTTCCCAAGCGAGGTTTACCCCTTGAGGTCGAGGGTGGCTTCTTTCACAATCTCATCAATTGCCGCCTCCTGTCCGGCGCTCAACACAGGCAGGCTTTCCGTCGCCAGCAACTCACGCACTTTGGCCGCGGCACGCTTCTCGAAGCGTTCCCATTCCAGGCTATCACCCAAGTCCCACGGCAGAGCGTCGAAGAACGGCGAAAGCAACTCTTCGTTGTGATAGTGCGAGGCCGTGTGCTCGTGGTCAAAGGTATGGCCGCTGATCCCCACCTCCTCGATGACGTCGAGCGCCAGCGTTTCCTCGTTGACATCGATCCCCCGGACAGCGCGGCGCACGTAGCGGGCGATCTCGTTGTCGATGACGAGTTGCAGCGGCGAGAAGGTAACCGCGTTCTCCAGGTGACCGACGGTGCCAAACCCAATCGCGCCCGCCACCACCACACCGTACATCGAAATCGCTTTCTCGACTCCCGCCTGAATCCCGGGCCTGCACGCGTTCGTTTTACCGCCGTGGACGCCGGATGGACAGCCGTAATACTCGGACACGAGCTGCACCCGCGCGGCGAGCAACGGCATGCGCTCCGCGCCCGCGTAACCAAAAAGCATTGACCGCATATCGCAGTAACCAGGCGTCAGATCAATCGTCAGGGTGGCGTTTGAATCAACTGCAAATCCCAGTACCAAACCACCCAATGTTTCGGCGACGCCGAGCGCAAGCACGCCCGCGGCGCTCATCGGCGCGGTGGCACCACCGTTCGGCATCGTGTCGAGGCTCTGGGGTAGGCCGAGTTCAAGATGGGCCAGCATCACGTCAGCCATCAAAGTGTCAATGCACAACGGCGTGCGCGCCTCAGCGTACCCGACTAGGATCGGCTCGCGTCGGTGCGCCTCGCGACCGCCCGCTACGATTTCGCCTATGCGCGCGACGTAGCCGACCTGGTCGCGCCGAAAGGTCTCGATCCCGCCCAGCTTCCGGGTGGCCTTGACCAACTCCGCCGCCATCACCACGGGACAGACATGCACGGGGACATCCTGCGCGGAGACCGGCAGGCCCGTGTATGTGATTTGATCGAGTTTGTCAGCCAGCTTCAGCGACTGGCGGACATCCTGCAGCGTGGCCTCGCGTCGCTGACCCTCCATGTCCCAGATGAAACAGCAAAATCCCCCCGCGCTGACTGTGAAATCCTCGTGGACGCGGAGCGGCTGCGCCTCGAACCGCACTTGCGAATACCGAGATGACATGCGTTTTGGCCAACGGTTGGGATCTTGATAATTCTGGCGCATTCGGGCGACGGCGGCTTCCACCACCTCGGGCGGGAACTTCACGAGTCGACGATCCATGTCCACGCGGCAACCTGCCGCGCGGAGGTATTCCAATGCCTTGCCATGATCTATCCACATCCCCGTGCGTTCGAGAATATGCAACGCCGACTGATGAATCGCGTCCATCTCCTCACGGCTCAGATACCGAATTGGCTCAATAGATGAAGTCCTCATGTATGATGCCCTCTGATTCGCTATGACCGCGTAATAAGTGTCGGAGAATGAAATAGGACTTTGCTTTGGGGGCGAGTTGCATGTCCCAATCCTCATAGTGATAGGCACCCAGGGCCGAGCAGCCTTTGACTGGGATGTCCGATTTCAACTTTATCTCTCCCCAGAACCGTACGCGTGCCGCCCGTAAGTCCTCGGCAGGAGCTTAGATATGCCAATAGAGCCAAGCTGCTTGCCCCCGGACTCCCGCCGCTGGGGATGGTCAAGGAGAAATATAAATAGGATCTGGCTTGGCCTAAGGCTACGCTCGCCAAGATCTCGCGCACCACCCCGCCTCGGAGATATAGTGACTTTCATCCAGTGGGTCGAACGCCCCCCAGGGAAAAACGGCTTCACTCTATTCCACGCTGAACCAAGACAACAGAAGACACCTGACGCTCCATAAGCACCATTCAAATTGGAAATCTGGGGTGATCGCTTCTCGATAGACCAAGGCTATGTCTCGCCCGATCTGCCTGCGCAGATGCCCCGCCAGAAGCGCGTACCGTTACAAAAGCCATTCAGCGACAGATCCCCCCCGCCATTCGAATCGCCAATGTAGGCAGTGCGTTAGGTCTCAGGCCTTGCGTCCAATTCGGCGTCAAGGTGAGCTGTGCGTCTCGTGCGTTTGTCCTTGGGTGTCCGATGAAAAAGGACGACACGACTCGCGCTTCACTAACTCCGTTGGAATAGTGACTTGCTGCGGAATCAGGTCGGGCTGATCAATACGGCTCAGCACCATTTCGGCCATGTAACTTCCCACCTGCTCCGGAAATTCTCGAACGGTCGTTAGCAGGGGGTGTAAACCTCCAGACTCAGTGTCATTGTGACCGACTACACTAACATCATCGGGGATCAGGATTCCGCAGTCCCTAAGGGCCCTGTAAACTCCTCGGGCAGTGGGATCGCTCCCAGCATATATCGCGCTCACCGGGTCATGCCGAGCCAAAATAGATTTGGTGGCAAGGTAGCCGATTTCCTCAGCCTGCTCCGAATGCTGCCCACCCAGGCGAGGAGGAAGGCCTGCGTCTTCCATGGCCCGACGGTAACCGCTGTAGCACCTCGCGAACCAGGGTAACTGGCAATTGCCTACGTACCAAATGTCGCGGTGGCCTATCGACTGCAAATAGCGTGTGATTTCATAAGCTCCATCGATATCATTGGCCCACACGACGTCACACTTTTCGGGGTGCCACTCGCCGACGACGTTGTTGCCAAAAACCGTGAAGGGAAGTCCTCTTCGGGTTAGGGAAACCAGAAGGTTTTGCGAGTTTGTTCCGGCAAGGATTGCTGCCCGGACGATATCCCGACGTTGCAAAATCAGCGGCAAATGAAGCTCGTTCCAAGGAGGAGTCGGCGAATAATCGAAGGAGAGAAACAGCATGTTCCAGCCGCGAGCCGCGCAGTGCTTTTGCGCTCCTACAAGAACTCGTGAATGGAAGGGGTGCAACATGTCCCGATTGCTGAGAACAAAAGCCACGATCTTCGTCTTGTTGCTACGGACCAAATCGACTCCGAGTCTTTGAGCTGCTTTCTTAACCCGCTCCCGTACTTCGGGACTCACGGCGCCGGTGCCGTTGGAGACTCGCGAAACCGTCGCGAGGCTTACTTGTGCGGCTTCGGCAACATCCCGCATTGTCCTTTTCATCCCCATGGTCATTATCCCCCTACAGCCCTCGCCGTTCACATATGCTAGAATGTAGGGCGCGGTCAATCGGGTGCTCCCGAACCTTCGGGCTTACTCTATTAAACAAATTCCTTCTCTGTTGTCAAGAAAATTTGCAGTTATTAGAGAGAATGTTCTGTCCAACGAACCAATATTCGCGTCAAGATATGGTCGTAATCGAGGAACAGCTTATCCACTCGTAGTTTCGAAACAGTCAAGTTTGACCCACAGCTAGTGCCGTTCCAACTTATTTCTGCCTAGGAGTCTGTCGGAGATAGATTTCGTTGTACGTAGAATCAATAACTTAGCGAGATTCAAGCGTCTGTAAGTTATTGATTCTTCGTTGAGAGACTGTTATTTCCGACACACTCCTAGAAGCTATTTCAAAACCCTCTGTAGTCCATTGAAATGAGGGCTGTTGACGTGATCATCCGCAATTTGGCAGAGGCAGGTGGCAAGGCCTTACTGAAAATAAAGGACTTAACTCCAAAGCGCAGATCATCGTCCCGGATCGCTCGGGTTTGGTTAAGCATTTCAATAGGTTCCATAGGGTTTTGAAATGACTTCTAGG
>Ga0208457_1001545_pt1 | contig 15779 bp, 20 predicted proteins | sample June2015DPH_10_1_FD_185513 | JGI IMG/M metagenome (GOLD analysis project Ga0208457, IMG submission 185513) | Peatland microbial communities from SPRUCE experiment site at the Marcell Experimental Forest, Minnesota, USA - June2015DPH_10_150... | ecosystem: Environmental > Terrestrial > Soil >... | reverse complement strand
ACCTTCTCTCGATCAGAAAAACTTAGTCCTTCGTTGTTGAGAAGACACACTTGCCTTCGATTTCTTAATTAACCTCTCACGCCTTAATCCATTTCTTAATAGCGTTGTAGGAATCGTTTCCTACAAAGTTATATCCATATGAAGTAAGGAGTTAGATTAATTCAGGACATAATCCCTTTAAAGGAGGAGAAAAATGGGAAGTGTTGGAATGCCGGAGTTGATGGTCATCTTGGTTATTGCCTTGATCGTTTTCGGTGCAGGCAAGCTCCCTCAGATTGGTGAAAACCTGGGGAAAGCGATCCGAAACTTCAAAAGTGCGACCGAGAGAGAAAAGATCGATGTGACCCCCAAAAAACCTGAGGAGATTTCAGGAGAGAGTAAACAGTAGAAGGTTTTTTATATCCTTCGTGATGTGAATTGTTACTCTTGGAGATTCCAGAAAGGAGGTTTTATGTTTGCAGGGCCTGACTTGTTGGTCATTTTAGTGATTGCTTTGGTCATTTTTGGTGGCAATAGAATTTCCGAGCTTGGTGCAGGTCTTGGGAAAGGGATTCGAGACTTCAAGAAGGGTCTTCAAGAAGACGATACCGAGGCCACACCGAAGAAATTAGAAGACAATTCGAGAAAAAGTAAAGAGTAGAAGGTTTCTTCTATCCTTTTGAAGAATTGTTTCTTTTGGAGTTTTCCAAAAAGGAGGTTTTATGCTTGCAGGGCCGGATGTGTTGGTGATCCTGGTGATTGCTTTGTTTGTTTTTGGACCCAAGAAGCTTCCAGAAATAGGCCGGGCCATTGGCAATGCGATGAGAGAGTTCAGAAAGGCATCCGAAGAGATGAGAGAGAGTTTTAAGGGGGAGATTAAAGAAATCGAAGAGATAAAAAACCACTCTACTAGCTTGGACCTTGTAGCTGATTTGCCTGAAAAGACATCCAAGCCCCTGGTTCTTCCGGAAAGGACCGGGGAGATATCATTGCCTAAAACGGAGTCCGCTTCTGAGAAGGCATAACCTTTTTTTAAAGGCCTCATTTCCACCTCTCTTAAACTCTCTTAAAGAAAAGGGATGGGGTAAGCGAATTGAATATGTCAGAATGGCTTGAATGGATGGATATTGAAAAGAATTCAGATTATAAAGGCTACGGGGTCTATAAAATACGTTTGGTTAGTTCAAAAGGATTACCTATTAAAATCCCCCGATTTCTTGGTAACGATGGAGATGGAATCCTCTACATAGGCCATACAGATGATATTAATAAGCGAATAAATTTTCTTCGTGGTGCAATACAAGGTAAACAATATTCTAGTACGGAAGGGCAAAGATTAAATCTCATAATTAAAATCACCAGTTTCATAGAGAATTATAACAATTTTAAAGTTCAATATTCTTTTAAGAGATTTGCACACAAAAGGGGAGCGAAGTTGGAGAAGGAACGATTGTTAGAGTGCTATTTTGAAAGGTATGGTGAAGCTCCACCAGTCAATAACAATAAATCTCTCTACGATATACTCATTCGCCAAAATATAAATATCATTCCTGTTTCTAAGAACAAAATACCTGTTCAAATGTTGGAAGAAGAGGACTCATCCCTGTACACATCAGGGGAACTGAGTGACTTTAGAGAAAGACACCTTTAGAAAGTGCATGAGTTTAGTCATAAAAACTTTTGAGAAAGGAGGCGGAGGTTTGGAGGATCAGCAGAAGATAATATTGAAACAAAAAGTTCTTAAGAAGGAGGCAGTGTTATGAAAAAGAGTTGGATTGCTTTTTTAACAATGGTCTTTTGTATAACCCTTACATACTCTGTAGGGGCAGGGTGTAATATATCAGCTCAATTTCGACCATATCTGACGAAGATGGGTCTGAGGGCCCCGGAGGTCTAACCGTGAAAGCTTTCAAAGAGTCTTCCAGAGATAGCCTCTCCGATTGTTTTCGTAATTGCAGATTCTGCATTTTTCTGACTTTTTTCTTGATGATTGCATTTTTTTCAATGATTGGTACTGTGGGAGGACAGGAGATAAGTCTCGAGCAGGCATTAGAGCTTTTTTACAAAAATAATTATGATATTTTGATAAACAGATACGAGATAGATAAGGCCTATGGAGATTATGTGGGTGCCAAGCTCAGACCCAATCCAGTTTTATCCCTCAACTCCATTGGACTTAGATATGAGGGGCTCCCGCGGCTAAGCGACGATACTCAACTGACAACGAGGATAGATCAGCTTATAGAGCTTGGTAGAAAGAGGGAGCTGAGAACGAATTCCGCCTTTGCATCCCTCGAGGCATCGAAACTATCTCACAAAGACATTCTCCGGACTCTTCTGATAGGATTTTATACGGCTTACTACAACCTTCAACTTGATCGGTTGAATATAGAGTTTGGCCACTACGACTTGGAAAGGTTTAAAAAAGTTGAAGAAGTTGCCGGCCGTCGATTTGATGCGGGATTTCTGTCCCTGATAGATTATATAAAGATCAAACTGTCGGCAATCGACGTTGAAAATAATTCAACAAATTTTGATAAACAGTTCAGGGCAGATATCGAGAGCTTCAGCTTTCTCATCGCAAGCCGAACGCTTCTGGAACCGCAAAAGCTCACCTTTGAAGAAACCTTCCCTGCGTATTCCGAAGAAAGCCTGATTGATGTCGCTTTGAGAAACCGGTATGATCTTCTTGCCCTTCGAAAGCAGAGCGAAGCTGCCAAGTATGGAATATCCCTCGCAAAGGCCTTGAGGATACCGGATGTTACGGTTGGAGCGGAATACGACTCCTTTGGGAAAGATAGCAGGCCAAGGTTTGGCGTAGGGGTTAGCCTTCCGCTTCCACTTTTTAACAGGAATCAAGGTGAGATCTTGAGAAGAAATGCTGAATTTAGCCAGTTAGAAGAACAGATTAAAAAAACGGAACGACAGATTGTATCGGACATCAGACAGGCACTAAATAACTACCAGGGGTCCTTGAAAATCTTTGATGCCTATAGAACACGGAAAAAAGAGATGGAAGATCTGCTGAGCAAAAGCGAAAACACTTTCTCATTGGGTGGCATTACCGTTCTCGATCTCTTGGATACGCGGAAAACGTACAGGGATTTTATCACCAAATATAATCAGTCACTGATCCAAGCACTGCTGAATCAGGAGCTTTTAAAGGTCTATACAGGAGAAATAAGATGAAAAGAACAGTAGCTTTGCTTGCGGTCATTTCTCTTCTCTGGGGGTGCACAAAGACCCAGGAGCCTTCCAAAGAGGTTAAAGATGATGCAGAATACAAAAAAGTCGAGACCTACAAGGTATCCAGTCAAGAGGTGACGAGCTTCGTTGAGGCGACAGGGAGCATCCAACCTGACACTGAGGGAAGCGCCAAGGTCATCTCAGCCCTCGCCGGGACCGTGGAGAATATCTTCGTCAAAGTGGGGGATCGGGTAAAGAAAGCAGATCCTCTTGTCTCAATAAGAAGTGCTGATGTCAGCGACGCTTACTCCAGCTACCTCTCGGCCCTTTCCCAGGTGAAACAGGCAGAGAGGATCCATAATCTAAACAGGCAACTTTTCGAGTTGGGGGCCATTACCAAAAACGACCTCGTCAATAGTGAAGCAAATTACGAACAAGCGAAGGCTGTGTTAGAGAGTTCGAAGAAGAAGCTCGAGATTTATGGCGTAAATGTTGAGTCCGGTTTTACGGATAAGCACCTCATCAAGTCGCCGATGAACGGAAGTGTGGTGGAAATTCAAGCCCATGTCGGGGATCGAGTAGATACCAGCAATCCTCTCATGATCGTGGCAGATCCAGACAAGGTCATGGTGGTCGCCAATATCTACGATACGGAAATCTCCAATATTCATAAGGGAAAGGACGTCACCTTCTCAACGGATATCTTTCCCAATACCCTTTTTAAAGGGATAGTCACCTATATCAGCGATGCCTCGGACCCGGATTCGAAGACCATCAAGACCTACATCCGGATCACCGGAAGCCCACACCTCTTCAAGCAGAATATGTTTTTAAGGTTGAAAATCCTGAACGGAAAAAAGAGATTTCCCGTCGTTCCCAAAACCGCCATTTTATACAAGGATGGGAAATTCAGCGTATACTTGAGCATTGGCGGGAAGTATGAGCTCAAGGAGGTCAACCCCTCCTTCGATGTATCGGAAAAACTCATCGCTGTGGAAGGGTTAAAGGACGGGGACGAGGTCGTTTTATCTGCCATCGGCATGGAAAAGACATGAGAAGATGGATCATCTTCATAACCGACAACAGTTTTGTTTTCTTATTGCTTGGAATATGCGGTTTTCTGATCTCGCTTTTTCTTGTGAAGGATCTGAATGTTGAAGCCTTTCCGGACCCTTCCCCTCCCATGGTTGAGATCGTCTCCATATACGAAGGAAAGTCTGCGGAAGAGGTGGAGAAACGGATCACCCTGCCTTTAGAGGTAGGTCTTGCCAGCATGAGGGGAATGGAGAGGTTAAACTCTATATCCCTTTACGGCCTTTCCGACGTCAAGTGCAAGTTTTCTTATGATATACCCTACAGGGAGGCAAGACAGGAGGTCATAAACAGGCTTTCGGATACACCCTTGCCTGACGGAGTACAGCCCAACATCATCGCGAGTCCGATGGGAGAGGTGATGCAATATGTCCTTTATGGTTCAAATAATTTGATGGAGTTAAGGACGCTTCAGGATTGGGTTGTGGCAAGACATTTAAAGACAGCGCAAGGTGTGGAAGATGTGGCGAGCTATGGGGGGTTTATAAAGGCTTATGTTGTAAAGGTTATTCCTGAGGATCTTATCAAGTATGGGGTGACCCTTTCGCAGGTGATCGATGCCCTCTCGAAGTCAAACACCAACGTGGGAGCGAGGACCATTGAACTGGGTGATCAGTATTACATGGTGAGGGGATTGGGTCTTATAAAGAATCTTGAGGACATAGAAAACAATATGGTTTCTTATAAGAATGGGAAGGCAGTTTTCATCAAGAACATCGCCCAGGTGAGCCTTGGAAACATTCCCAGGACAGGTATCGTCATCCATAATCATAACGATGATGTGGTGATGGGGAATGTGGTTCTTCGAAGCGGGGAGAAGAGCATCCCTTCCATCAAATCGATTCACGAAAAGATAAAGGAGTTGAACGAGCGAATACTCCCCAAAGGAATAAAGGCAATCCCTTACTATGAGCGGTGGGGCCTCATCCTGAGCGTGATAAAGAAAGTATTGGAAAATGCAACCTTGGGTGTGGGGCTCGTAGCCATTGCTCTCTTTCTGTTTCTTGGGAACCTCAGAGCTGCCATCATGACCGCCCTGGTGATCCCCTTCTCCTTGGCGATTACCCTTGCGGTCATGGCCATTCGGGGTGACTCTGCCAATCTGCTCTCCATCGGAGCTATCGATTTTGGCATCATCGCTGATATCGCCTTTGTCCTCACGGAAAATTATGTGAGGGTTTCAAGGCAGTACGGGCCTGGCCAAAAATCTCTGATCAAGGCGACTCAAGAGAGGCTTATGATCAAGGCAACAAGGGAGGTTGGAACACCGATCATTCTTTTAGTTTTCATCATTGTTCTTGCCTTCATCCCCATCTTCACCATGAAGGGGGCAGAAAAACAGATCTTCTCGCCGATGGCCAAGACTTACTCCTATGCGCTGATTTTTACCCTTATATTGACTTTTACTTACCTTGCTGCGGCAATCCATACCTTTCTGGAGGGGCATGAGGGGAAGGAGTTCAGATTCTTTGAGGTGATCCAGAAATACTATGTTAACTTGGTTTCAACTTTTCTCAAAAAGCCTCGCATGGTGATCCTTGTTAGCTCTCTCATCATCCTCGCCGGGTTTGTTTTTAGTTTCAAGGTAATCGGCACACAGTTTCTCCCGAAATTGGATGAGGGGAACCTTTACATACGCGTCACATTCCCTTACTCCATATCGCTCAGCAAGACTCATGAAAATGCTAAAAAGGTGAGGGATGTTCTTTTGGGATTTCCGGAGACCAAGACAGTTGCAGTCCGGGTGGGAAGACCGGAGGATGGTACAGATGCGACAGGCCCCTTTAATTCGGAGTATTATGCAGATCTGAAACCATACAGTCAGTGGGGGAGGGGAATTACCAAGGAACAACTGGAGGACGAGGCGAGGGAGAAGATCACCCAGCTCTTTCCCAATGCAAATATAAGTGTATCGCAATACATGGAAGACAACCTTGAAGAGATGACATCCGGGGTTAAGGGTGAAAATGCAGTAAAAGTTTTTGGGGAAGATCTCCATGAACTTGATAGACTGGCCAAAGAGATGAAGGAAAGAATAGAAAAGGTCCCTGATGTCGAAGACGTGGGTATTTTAAGGGAACTTGGCCAGCCTAACCTCCTGATAGAAGTGGATAGACAAAATGCAGCAGCCGTTGGTCTCAGCGTCCAGGAGGTTTTGGACATGGTCTCTGCAGCCTTGGGAGGCAGAGTAGTCAGTCAGGTAATCGAAGGGGACAAAAATTTTGCCCTTCAGGTAAGCTTTCCGTACGATTTCAGAAGGGAACCGGGAAAGATCTCCAACATCCCCATCGTCCTTCCAACGGGAGGCGTTATTCCCCTTTCAAGAGTGGCCCATATCCACTATGATACCGGGGCCTCCTTTATCTATCGGGAAAATCATAAACGCTATATCCCCATAAAATTCAGTGTGACCTCAAAGGACTTGGGTGGGACGGTTTATAAGATACAAAAAGAGGCGGAGAAGGTCAAACTTCCCGAAGGTTATTATTTGGATTGGAGTGGCCTCTTCAATGAAATGATGGAGGCCTTCCGGAGATTCTACATTTCCATCCCCTTAGCCCTTTTTCTCATCCTCATCCTCCTCTATATTTTCTATGGAAATATGAGAAATGTTTTCCTGACGATGGTTGCCCCAACCTGCACAGTCTTTGGTGGGCTTATCAGCCTGCTGATAACAGATCAGCCTCTCAGTATCTCTGCCGTTGTTGGGTTTATCTCGGTCATAGGGATTTCCATTTTCAACACCTGCATCTGGATTACCCATTACAGAGAAATTTACAGGGAGAAAAGAAATAAGGAGGACGCAGTTCTTGAGGCTGTGAGAGATAAGTTCAGGCCCGTGTTAATGGGGGGGCTTATAGCTTCTCTTGGGCTTCTCCCAGCTTCCTTAGCCCACGGGGTGGGCAGTCAGGTTCAGAAGCCTCTCGCAATTGTGGTGGTCGGGGGCATGTTGATCGGTACAGGGATCATTCTGTTGGTGATGCCCTTGCTGTTCAGGTTTGTGGACATAGAGAAATAAAAAGTTAGAGAACTCTATAAGGAGGGGAGATGTGTCGGCCTTTATAAGAATCAAGGATTACATATTTCCTTTAAAGGAGGAGAAAAATGGGAAGTCTTGGAATGCTGGAGTTGATAGTAGTTTGGGTGTTTCGAAGGCACCTTTAATCTCTCCCAGGTAGTGGAAGAAGTTTTTACAAAGACTTTTTCTCTTGACAATTGGAGAAAACTAAACAAGATTTTTTGTATAGTTATGGGGATTGTCAGTTTGAGGAGGCTCTTCATTTCTGCTAGATTTGAGAAAAAATTAGGTTGTTAGGTCCTTGGATGGAGTGTATCTGCTGATCCATTTTTGACAGCAGGAGGTTAGCATCAAAAACGAAATCAGTGAAGGAGGGTTTAGTGATGAAACTACTTACAAGATTCTTTTCCATTTTATGCATCGTTACCATAATCATAGGCTTTAAGACGCCCAGTCAAGCCCAAACAAAAGGAGAACTTATAGTCAACTTCGCCTATGCACCGGAAAAAATCCGACAAGGGGACACCTGGAAAATCTATCTCTCTGTCATTGACCCGGAGGGCAATATGCATCAGGTCGTCTGTCGCATTGAACAACCGGGGGAAAGTTATTTTAAACCGAGTTTAATCTACCTGAAAAGGGGGATGGAGAAACAATTCACTGGCTATTTTGCTCTCTACACACAGACCTTTTATGAGTTAGATGATTTCGTTCTTGCACTGAGCATCTTAGACCGTGCGGGGAATGTAAGGAAAACACTTCGCTTTCCATTAGAATTTGATGGGGGCGAACCGATGAAGCCTCTTCCCCCTGACATAGAAAGGGATTTAAATCGGCGTATTGGGATGATTGACGTTGATTGGAATTTAGGTGGTGGATTTTAGGGGGAGCTATTAAAGATTCTATCCTAATTCCCAATCCGCCGAGACCAAGGACTCTTGAACCTGTTTTTTGATCCTCCAAAGCTTAGAGCCCACGTACCGTATAATATGTTGATTGGTGGGGTCAGCACTACCTCCAGGACCAGGACACTCCCATTCAAAGATCAGTCTCAAGTCGATCGCACGATTGACGCCCTGCACAAGGCGGGGCTGAAGTGAGTGAAAGGAACTTGCAACAAAGTCCCTCTTCATTTAATCATGCACATTTCTACCAGTAATCGTTGACTTAAAAACTATCTTAGAATGAAGACTTGTAGGTGTAACCTGCAACCCACTTTTCCACCTCTTCCTTCCTGTACTCGTGATTTCCCCATTTCACTTCATGTTAAAGGTTTCAATCGGAAATCGACATAACCAAATTGATTTCCTGGATCATATTTATCCGAGTCTCCATCTGCACTCTCCTAAAGAAGAAAGAGAGAGAGAAACCCCCCTCTTTGGAGAACCCTTTCTTCTTTCTTTTTCTTAGGGGAGAAATCTTTCTCTCTATTGAGGCCAGGGCAAGGAAACCACCCACCCGAAGTCTCCTCCATTCACCAGACTTGGTGCACCCTGGCAAAGCTCTTGCTTGCAAACGGGAATTGTGGTAGGACACAGTTATGATAGATAGGAGATTGGCCGAGAATTGAAAGGTAAAGAGTTATCCTGGTGGCAGAGGAGGCAGAAATGAAGTCCACGGTTCTAGAAACATTTTTGTTCGGGGTTGCTTTTGGGATAGGAATAACTATTTTATCTTTGTATACTCAAAAACCAGGTCGCTTAGTTGCTTCGATAGAAACAATAGCAGAAATGGGGCAAGCACGAAGAGCCAAAGAAGAAGAAAAAAAACTGCGGAGAGAAAAGCTGAAAGCAGTGGGCTTTTCGGATGAGGAAATTGATGAAATCTTCTAACGCATGCAATATTGCATATCACAGCCGTTATCCACTCTCCCAGAACTGAACTCTTTTTATCCCCTCACTGAGAGTAAAAGGATCTATTTTCGTCTTCTCCAGCAGAAAATTTAAAGAAATCAAAGAAAGGATGATTGAAGAAGAGATGAAAAAAGAACCCGCCGAGAAAATACTTTATCCGCTTTTTCTTCACTTGCATATTTCTGTCGGTAATCGTCAACTCCCAGAAGGAGATTAACGTGCAGACTTGTGTTATCCTCAGCTAAGATTTTTTAGATTTGTCTTTTTTCATTTAGGAGACACTACCAAATACCTTGATTTACAGAGGTGTTGGATTGAAGCCGTTGCAGGGGTTTAGGACCTAGGGGGAATTGGAGATAGTAATGATATATTCCATATCGTCCTTCAAATCGATGAAGAGTTAGGGGGGATTTATGCCCAAATTCCGGGAATAGGCTTTCCGCAATATCTGCACTTTCCAGCCTTTACGTTGATCTCTCCGACCATATATCCTGTCCGCTGGATGATCATTTTTTTGCATTTTGGGCAAAAGGTGTTTTCACCCTCGTGACCTGGGGCATTTCCGATATAGACATATTCAAGACCTGCAGATAAAGCTACTGCTCGAGCTTTTTCAAGTGTCGAAACCGGTGTTGGGGGAAGGGTCTTGAGTTTGTATAAAGGATAGAAACGAGAGAAATGGATCGGAGTATCTGCTCCCAATTCTTTATTTATCCAGAAGCACATCTCTTTTATTACAGACATCTCATCATTCTTTGTGGGGATGATAAGGTTTGTGATCTCCAAGTGTACTTTTTCCTTTTTCAGGGTCTTCAATGTTTCAAGAACGGGGCTGAGTTCTCCACTACACAATTCACGATAAAAATTCTCTGTAAATCCCTTCAAATCAATATTCGCCGCATCTAACACTTTGCATAGATTTTTAAGTGGTCCTGGATTGATGAAACCATTAGAGTGGTAGACATTTAGAAGTCCTGACTTCTTAACAAGAGTACCGATGTCTGACATGTATTCATAAAAGATCGTAGGCTCTACATAAGTATAAGCAACCGAACGGGCTCCTATTTCCTTAGCCCTACTGACGATTAACTCCGGTGGAACATCATAGCTGATGACCTCCTCCGGGGATGCCTGAGAGATTTCCCAATTCTGACAGAACTTACACTGAAAATTGCATCCTGCAGTGGCGAGGGAAAAAGAAGTTGTGCCAGGAAGGACATGGAAAAAGGGTTTCTTCTCAATCGGGTCTAAATGGACCGCGCATGGATTTCCGTAGACCAGACTGTAATATTTTCCATCCCGGTTTTCTCGCACCCTGCAAATGCCTCTCTTCCCCTTAGTCACACGGCAGCGGTGAGGGCAGAGTTCACATTGGATTTCTCCTCCATCCAACGAAGTGAAATAGGGAGAAAGTTTTGTCTTAATGAGTCCCTTCTTAGTCATTTGTGCACGGGAGGTTTCTGGAAAGCCGAAGAGGTAGGTGGCGGAGAGCATGCAGAAACTCGCTCCACAAAACCTTAAAAACTCCCGTTTTGTCAATTGGGGATTGGTTTTCGTTTTGCCTAGTATTCGGTTTTCAATACTGAATGAAGAAGGCTGGTTATTGTAAAGTTCACTCACGGTTTAATTTCCTCTTCACATAGAATATTGATAGATTACTGCAGAATCGATATTGCCGTCAATACCTTTTTAGATTGCTCTTGCTTTTTAATTTTAAAAAACATATAATGAACTGTAAAATTAGTTGCAAAGAGCCTTTTTAGGTCACTATCGTTAAGCCCACAAAGAACTCCAAACAACTTCTTTGCGGGTTTTTTATTAAGACCTCAAATCAGTTGGAGGCTACCATGGTGAGTTCATTGCGAAAGGGTCAATTTATGCGTGGAGGCAATATAAGGCGGAGGAAAAAATGAATCGGAAACCGAAAATAAATAAGAAAATTTATGTAGCTAACCTTCCTTTACAGACCAACGAACCCGAACTCAAAGCCCTTTTCTCCAATGCAGGAGATGTGATGTCTGTCAAGATCGTAAAGGACAGACAGACCAGTCAACCCAGAGGGTTTGCCTTTGTGGAGATGTCTACCCAATGGGAAGCCCGGAGGGCTGTCTCCATGTTGAATCGAAAAAACTTTATGGGAAAGGATCTACTGGTAAAGGAGGCCAGAGTCAGCCGTGGTTTTCGAGAGAATTGGTAGTGGAAATAGAGCAGTTGTTTTAGTTAATTCATTTAGGAGATTACTTATTAAAACAGATGAGAACTTAGATTACCAGCATTCAACGGGAGGTTTATCATGAACAAAGAAAGACTTGAGTGGATTATGTCAGGATTAAACCGATATAAACTACTCGAAAAGGAAGACCAATTTGTTATAGCAGCAGAGCGGGATTTCAATCAAAAAAGTATGCTCACAGAACAGCAGGAAGAAAGATTGGAAAATCTTTATAAGGAAAAATCAAGATTGATACCCAATAGGCACTATTTCTCTGCCAAGGAAAGTACTCCCTCAGGAAAGATCAAGGCGAGAAAGTATCGTCCAAAATTTATGCCTTGATAACATCCTATCACTCCACAAAGTCGTCTTTTCCCTTAAAATGTCAGTTAGCCTCCCTATAATCAGAAACTCCGTGAGGGTGTTGCGGAAAATTATGTAAATTGCGATAAGACCATGCTAAAATGCGAAGTTTATTAACGCATTTATTTATCTGTTTTTAAGGAGGTTTTTAAATTTGGAATAAAATGCGAATAAAATTTTCTCAAAGATAGACTTCCACCTCTTCCCTGTCGATAAAAACCCCTTTCAATTTCCTTCTAACCTTTCAATTTTATAAACATTTTCAGCTATCCTTTTTTAAATAAAAAACCAAAGGTTGTGGTATCAAAATTGCTCTTATATACCCAAAACTTAAATACTCACTCTCCCTTAGCCGTCTATTATACTGCTTACCGTAGACAGGCACAGGCGGGGATGGATTGAGGGAAAGGGGAAAGAGGAGTAAAATGTGGCAAAACTGGGTAATTGGTTTACTGGGAACATGGATGATTGTTGCTTCCTTCACCATTAACGGGAATCTTATTAATGAATTAATTGTCGGAATTGCTGTTGCTATTTTGGGCTTTTGGACAGCCATGCAGAGTTAATTGATTTAGCAAGGAGGAGTTAAAATGAACTTTTCAGATCAGGTCAAAGATCTTACTGGGCATCAGGTCTCTAAGATGATTGTTGAACTTTTAAGAAGGATTTCTGATGAAAGATTAGTTCAATTAACCTATTTAGGAGAGAAATTAACTTCAGATTATGAAATTCTGGGTGCTATAAGGGGGGTCAGGAATATGCTTGAAACCCCGGGTCACCCTGCGAAAAAATTGTTCCGAGGGGTTCTCGAATATCTTCCTCCGAAGAACCGGACCAGTGTCTTTAACACTCTCTTTAATAATGCCTGGTTTATGGGAAATAGGAAGAGGGACCAATTTGAAAAGGAGCATGGGTTTCGGCCTCCTTTTGTTATGATCCTCAGCCCAACCTGGCAGTGCAATTTGAAATGTTCCGGTTGCTATACTCTGGGTTACCAGAGACATCCCGGACTGTCCTATGATTTGGTAAAGCGAATTTTAAAGGAATGTCAGGATATAGGACTCCACTTCATAACCGTCCTGGGAGGCGAACCCTTTATGTACCCCCATCTCTTTCAGATGATTGAGGAGCACCCGCATATCTTCTTCCAGGTTTATACGAATGGAACATTGCTGACGAAAGAAAAGGCAGAAAGGATCAGAGATTTAGGAAATGCCATGGTGGTGGTAAGTTGCGAAGGTTATGAAGAAGAGACGGATCGATGGAGAGGCCCTGGAGTTTATAAAAAAATCATGGAGGCAATGGATCACCTCCGGGAAGCACATGTCCTTTTTGGTTCCTCAGCGACGGTAACAAAGAATAATGTTGGTATCGTCTCCTCTGAAGAGTGGATTGATCATCTTTTGAAAAAAGGAATAATTGCCCAAATGTATTTCCTCTATCTGCCTGTAAATGGTCAGGGCGATATCAATCTCATGGTCACCCCAGAACAGCGAAACCATCTACGGAAGCAGGTCATAAAATTCAGGAGAACCAAGCCAATGTTCATCCTCGATTTCTGGAATGACGGTCCTCATGTTCGGGGGTGCATTGCCGGAGGGAGGAGATATTTTCACATCAATGCCAATGGAGATGTAGAGCCCTGTGTCTATACCCATATCGCTATGAACAATATCAAAGATGTCTCTTTGGCCGAGGCATTGAATAGTCCTCTTTTTAGGGCCATTCGGGAAAGTCAGCCTCATAATGAGAACCACTTGAGACCATGTATGATCATCGATAATCCACACATCTACAGGGAAATCATTGAAAAGACGAAACCCTATTTTACTCATAAGGGAGCTGAAGAAGTTGTTACAAGGATGAAGGAAGAACTCGATGCTTATGCTGCTCGGTTTGGGGGTTTTGCAGATAAAGTCTGGAGGGAAGAGTATCTCAAACAGCCCATCGTCACGACCAGTTGCGCTTCCTCAAGTATTGGAGCTTCCATGGCGATGAAATCCGGTTCGTAAGAATAGCCTCTACTTATGTTTCAATTCCTTAAAAAGGGTGCCTATGGCACCCTTTTTATTTTCCTATGCCTATCATCTGTTTGACAACGTAAATCTTTTTGCTATAGTGAAGCTGCCCATCCACAGAGCGGGCAGCTTCCGGGTAATGTAACAGTCTTAATATTGTCCCGCCTGCAGGCGGGACTTTCCCGCGAAGTCACATTTTTAGGGTGGATGAAATGACTTCCTATTTGAGTTTTAAGGAACTTGCAGATCGCGAAGTGGAAGGTCAAGACTATCGAATCAGGATCGAATTGAGAGACCCACGTGTTCTGATCATGGCCCCTCATGGTGGAAAAATCGAACCAATGACAGCAGAAGTTGCTGAATCGATTGCAGGTATGGATTACTCCTTTTACAGCTTCGATGGGTTAAGGGTGGATGGAAATAGTGCGCTTCACATTGAAAGCCATTTTTTTGATGAACCTCGTGCACTACAAGCAATCGAAAAGGCTGATATCGTGGTAACCGTGCATGGGCAAATCAACCAGAAAGATGAGTTTGTGATGATAGGTGGTCTTAATGCCCACTTGCGTTCAGAAATAAAACACCAATTAGAAGTATCAGGTTTTCAATCTCGACCTCCAACAGAAGGACTGATGGGGACTGATCCAATGAATATCTGCAATCGAGGAAAATTGAAGCAGGGTGTCCAATTAGAGATCAGCCGCAAGGTTCGTGATTTACTTAGAATCAATAAGGATCGACTCCAAACATTCGCTAATGCTGTGCAAAAGGGGATTCAAATATATTTGAGCCATGGATAGCATGGATTAGCCTTGTTTATGGATTTCAATCGTCCGGAACTGTTTTTTGTAGGGTTCGTTGTATTGTGGATTGGAATTTTGTTCGTCATCGCACGTCTCGGCGGCCGGGCAACCCTTGCGACTTTTTACCGCCTCTCAGGATCTTTTAGCGGTGGATGCTGGCGATTTCAGAGTGGAGAAATGCACCTTTTTATTCCATGGGCTGATGTCTCTGTGGCACCCGGCAAGAGAACTTTCCTGCCCATTTATACAGAATTCAGATTTCGGCAAGTCCCCACGATACCGTTTCGAGTTAACGAACGATTGGCCCGACGAATGATAGAATCCGCAGGCAGTCCTTGGCCTGGTGAAGATGTTGCTATCCAAAGCAATTTTGAAAGGAGGTAAAAATGAACATAAATATGCTCATCCCTGAGGTCCAGATTCTTGAGAAAATTGTAAGGCCGCTGATCATCTATTTTTTCCTACTTGGGGTAAGATGACTTTAGTGGACACCAAAGTTGAGGTAAAATACTGAAGACGGAGGTGTCAGAATGGAAAGGATTCCCAGAGCGATCTACACGAAGGAGCTTCGAGAGGAAGCAGTGAAGCTGGTAACGGAAGGCGGATTCAGCATACCGGAGGTGGGGCGTAGGTTATCGGTTTCCCCCTCGACAATACGGTACTGGGTCAAGGCGGACAGAGAAGGCAAGCTTAAGGAGGTCGGGAAACAGCAGAGACCTCTTACCGAAATAGAGATGGAGCTTGCCCGGGTCAAGCGTGAGCTGGCGGAAGTCAGGATGGAGCGTGACCTATTAAAAAAAGCGGCCGCGTACTTTGCGAAGGAGTCGCTGCCAGGTACGCGGTCATGAAAGGGATGCGATTCAAGTATTGTATTGAGGCGATGTACCGTATTGTGCAGGTATCAAAGAGCGGCTATTACAAATGGCTCAATCGGAAGCCTTCGAAACGAGTCAGGGAAGAGGGAAGGCTGGAAGTGGAGATCAAAGCCGCCCACAAGAGGACCCGAGAGAGTTGCGGTCCTGAGAGGTTACAGCATGAGCTCAAAGAACAGGGTGTGAAGGTAGGGATCTGCCGGATCAGACGGATCCGGAAGAAGCTGGGGATACGGTGCAAGCAGAAGAGAAAGTTCAAGGCCACCACAGATTCCAGGCATACCCTCCCAGTGGCAGAGAATCTACTCAATCAGCAGTTTGAGGTAACGAGGCCGAACGAAGTTTGGCTCAGTGACATTACCTATATCCCGACAGAAGAAGG
>Ga0208457_1001536_pt1 | contig 15862 bp, 31 predicted proteins | sample June2015DPH_10_1_FD_185513 | JGI IMG/M metagenome (GOLD analysis project Ga0208457, IMG submission 185513) | Peatland microbial communities from SPRUCE experiment site at the Marcell Experimental Forest, Minnesota, USA - June2015DPH_10_150... | ecosystem: Environmental > Terrestrial > Soil >... | reverse complement strand
GCGGTCTGGGCGGAGGTGACGGCCATGAAGGGCTCAGTAATGCTCGGTAGGCGGTAGAGGATTCGCCAGGCCGGACTGGCGGGCGTGGCTGTACTGAGCGTACAAGAGAACCGTGGCGAGACCGCCGCCGGCGAGGATCGGGGCAGCGTGGTCGCGATCATACATAGCGGCCAGAGCAATAAACAGCACGCCTTGCGCCACGCCAATGTATACCCACTTCATGAGGGTGGGTGCTCGGGCAGGTGCGTTCAGTTCGGTCGTTTGAGGACTCGAGCACGCCGCGGCTATTACCTCGTAGACTACGCCGGCCGAGACGAGGAAGGCAACTCCCTTGCTCTGACCTGCGCCTAGACCTTCGACGGCCATGGCCTAGCCGTTCGTCTTGGGTACGCCGGTGACGAGGTTCTTGGGGTCGAGCCCGGGGGGGGCGAAGGCCCAGGGGGTGCCCCGGCGGATCTGTCCGTAGAAGTTGACCCGCGGGGCGTGGCGCATCGGCTGGTCGCCGAGGTGACTGAGGGCGTACTGCCCGGGCTCGGGCGCGGGGACGAGGGGGCGCATGGTGGCGCTCACGTCTGGGGCTCCTTTACGATGATGGCCGGCTGGGTGCCGTCCTGGAGGTGGGAGTGGTAGCGGCCGGTGCGGGGGTGGGCCTGCGACCAGGCGTAGGTGGCACCCTGGCCGGTCGGTCCCATCGTGATCGTCGTGACGAGGCCTGCCACGCCGTCGGCTTCGAGGGCGGTCGACTCGAGCATCGTCTCCCCGTAGACGGGGACGCCGTCGGTGGGGATCGGGCCCATGAAGCGGCCGGAACTCACCATGTCGCCGTTCGTCTCGAAGCCGGGAGTCTCGTATCTGGTCATCAGATCGCCTTTTTCACCTGAACGGGGATCGGCTTGGCCGCGGCCTTGGTGGTGCTCGTCGCAGCCTTGCCGGTGCCAAGGTTGCGCTGGGCGGCCGCCGACGCGCCGACCGATGCCTCGGTCTTGTTGACTTCGGAGCTGGTGAGGTTGACGTTACTCGCCGCCTTGTTGAGGGCTGCCAGTGTCGATGGGCTGGGATTGGCGCGGTAGGCGGTCCCGGCCTGGGCGAGCACCTTTTCCGCTGCGCTTATGGTGCGCGTCGAGGGCGACAGGCTCGTCACCGTGGTGTCCGGCTGCGAGCTCGGGTTAGGCGTCGGGGTCGGCGTCGTGTAGGGGGTGGTGTCAGGTGTGGTCGTCGTGTCGCTGCCAGTGGTCGTGCCGGTCGTCCCGGTGTCGGTCGAGGCGGCCGAGGTGGAGGCGGAGCGCGACTTGTACCACTTCCAGACGAGGTAGGCGCCGGCTGCCCCCCCGACGGCGAGCACCCAGATCGGGATGCCGTGGAAGGTGCCGGTCTTGGCCTTGGCCTTCCCCTTGGGGACGGCGGGAGCGGTAGCCATCTCAGCCTCCCTGCCGGAGCCAGCGGAACGTCGGCTTCGGGGCGGTTGTCACCCGGGCCTGGCGAGCCCCGGTGCGGACCCGGACCTGTGGCCGGACCACGGCGTCCTGGGGCGGGTTCGTGCCCGCCGGCGTGTAGGTCACTCCCGGGACCCCGTGCGGGACCATGCCCGCCCACGGGGCGTTGCGGGGGAGGCTCGGTCGGACGATGGAGAGCGTCGGGAACAGCTGGTAGCCCGTCGCCGCGGAGTGACCGTTGGTCGGCCCGGGAGGGCAGGCCATGACGATCGGCGGCCCGGGAGCGGGCACGGGGACCGTCCCGAACCAGGCCGTGACGCGGTGGTACCAGCCCCCGGTCGAGCGGTAGGGGGTCTGGGTGATCGGGAAGGAGGCCGGGGCCTGTCGTGCGGAGAGACCCCGACCTCCGAGGGCGACTCGGACGGCCATCGCCTGCTACTTGGTGCTCGACGGCGAGCCGAGGAGCTGGTTGCCGACTCCCTGCTCGAGAGAGGTCACGCCCGAGAAGGCGGTCTTGGTGCCGGCGGGGTGCGTCAAGAGGTCGGCGATGATAATGCCGATGACGGCGAGGCCGGCGATCGACCAGAACTTGCTCACTTTGCGCTCGCTTTCTGCGTAGTGGAGGTCTTCGTGGTGCCCTTCGCCCCACCGAGGCCGGTGGAGTTGGGGTAGAGGTTCAAGAACGTGGCGATCGTCATCCCCCAGGCGAGGGCCGTGCCTACCTTTGCGGCCCCAGAGTCACCCGGGATGAGGGAGAGGCCCCCGTAGTAGAGGACGGTGGCGGCGTAGGTGGAGGGGAGGGGGAGCCCGGCGAGGGTGTCCTGGCCTTTGACGGCCCGGTAGGTGATGATGCCGAGCTCGGCGAGCCAGGCGGCGAGGAGTCCGGTCATCATGCCTCCAAGATCGACCAGGTGCCGTTGGGGTTGTGCGTCACCGAGAACTGGCCTCCCGATTTGGCACCCGCCGCCAGGGCCTCGGCCTTCGTCTTGTACTGGTTCTCGCCGGTAGCGCCGACGTTGTGCGTCTCGGTCGGCGCGCTCCCGTAGGAGGGGGTGTCCGGGGCGCAGACCGGCGCAGTCGCGGCGAAGGGGTTCACCATCGCCAGGAACCCGGCGTTGCACCCCCTCACCTGGGACCAGCCGAAGGCGAAGACGGCATAGCCGAGCCAGACGACGACGCCAGCTATGCCGACCACGTTATGCCCTTCCGGACAGACCGCCGGTCGCCCCGCCGCCAGGAAGAGGTCGCACGAAGTGGTGGTAGCCGTAGACGGCCAGCACTCCGAGGACGAATCCCGTGAGCATCGGATGAGCTCTCATTTGAGTCCTTTCTAGCGAGGGAGCGAGTAACGGAGGAAGACCAGCCAGCCGAGGCCGATCGCCGGCACGATGACGGCGGCGTGGTGGAGGCGCAACCCCCCACCACCCGACGGGAGGGTCGACTCGGCCCCGTAAGGGGTCTGGACGACCGTGGCCGTCGCCGCCGTGCGACCCGAAGGCCCGATGGAGTAGCCGCCGAATCCCCCAGGGGACAGGAAGCTCGCCATGTCAGACCTTCCGGACGATGCCGGCGGCGTAGCCGACGACGATCAGGGCGACGAGCACGCCCGCGCCCAGGAGGAACCCCTTCTTGAAGTCGGTCACCTGTCCTCCTTACAGCTCGGCGAGGCCCTGGATCAGGGCACCCGAAGGGATGACCTGGCCCAAGAGGCACGAGAGTGTCCCAGGGGCCGAGGAGATCGTCCCCCAGGGGGCACCTTCGACGGTCATCGACGTTCCCGGCGAGGTGGAGAGGGCCACCTCGTAGGTGTCGAAGAGGCCGAACACCTTCTGGCCGAGCGAGGTCTTCCGGGTGAGGCAGATCACCCCGGTCGGCCGGGCGAAGATGTTCGTCGCGCCGTTGACGAGGGCCCCGCAGGAGAAGGCGATCGCCATGTCGTCGTAGATCTCGTCGATGTTCGTCGAGATCTCGCCGATCCCGTCGAGGGCGAACCGGAGGATCGTCGGGTACTGGTCGATCCGGACCGAGTTGGCGTCCCGCAGGATGAAGATGATCGTGTCGAGCCACCCACCCTGGCGGGGGATGGTGACCGTCGTCGTTCCGGCGGAGCCGATGGTCGGGTTGCCCTGCTGGAGGAACCACTGGCGAGTGGTCCCCAGCCCCGGAGGGGCGATGGCGGAGCCCACGGGCAGCCAGTAGTAGTCGGCGTTCAGCCGGAGCTCCAACGACGGCACAGTCGTGATCGGCGCCGTCGTGTAGACCGAGGCCGAGCCGTTGAACTGCACCTGCAGCTTCGGCAGCACGTCGCCGTCGGCCATGCCGAGGACCCCGTAGCCCTTCGAGAACTCCAACGGGATGCACGAGGAGAACTTGAAGTTGCCGGTGCCCGAGGAGCCCGAGACGAGCGCCGTGTAGGACGGCAGGTTGTGCGTGTCGGCTGATATGTCGAGCCCGAACCCTCCCGAGAACATCGGGACCAACCGGAGGACTTCGTAGCCCGGGCCCGAGACGATCGGCGTGCCGAGCGCATCCCAGAGGGTGATGAGCTGGACGGCGTTCTCCGGGGCGTCGGCGGCGAATCCGACGGTGGTGGAGGTGACGTTGACCCCACCGGAGGCGGTGAGCTGGATCCGGAAGCGGGCCGCGTAGCCCGGGATGGCGACCAGCGGCTGGTTGACGAGACCCCCGAAGGCGAGTGAGGTCAGGTCGTAGATCCGGGCCTTGCCGGGCTCGGAGTAGCGGACGAAGGGACCGCCGGCCGGTTCGACCGTGGTCTGCGGCATCGACGGGGTGGCTACCGTCGCCGTGGATGAGGTGGCGGAGGCCATTAGCCTGTCACCGCCTGGGTCACCTTCGCCACTTTGACGAGGATCGGCCCACGGTTCTCGACCTGGACGGCTCGTGCCCAGACCCTCAGGCCGGTCACGACGGCGAGGAGGCCGATCTGAACCGCAACAATTAGGTCAAACGTTCGACGATTCACGCTCTCTGTCCTCTCCTCTCGGAAAGGACCCCTCGTCGCCCGCGACCCCTCTAGCCTCGTGACGACGAGGGGTCGCTACCGAGAGTGTAGCACTTGGGACAGAAGTTCGGTGAACGCCGCCAGGTACTCGGACTCCCGCTTGACCGCGATCTCGTTGGCCCACGCCCGGGCCCGCGCCGACTCCTCCTGCCAGTAGTCGGGCTCGAGGAGGGCGACGATCCGCTCCCGGACCGCGGTGGCGTCGATGGGGACTCGTCCGGGGACTTTGGCATAGAGCGGGTGGTTCGTCGCCGCGACGAGGGGGAGCCCCATCGAGGCGAGCTCGACGGCGTTGGTCTCGGTCTTGGCGGCGTTGTAGGGGTGGTCGGCCTGGAGGATGACGCCGATCGAGACGTCAGTGAACGACTTGTGCATCTCCGGGAGGGCCGCCGACGGGCGGAGGATCGTCCGTTCGGGCGGGAAGCCGCAGTCACCCACGAGCGAGGGGGGGAGCTGGCCTTCCTGAGGACCGTACTCGATGGGGTCGGTCGAGTCCCCGACGTGGACGAAGGAGAGGTCGAGCTCGTCGAGCAGGGGCGCGACGAGGGTGCGCCAGAGCTCCAGGTCGGCGCCCATCCGTCCCGAGAGCCAGAGGCGGTTCCCCAACCGTCGCCCCGACTGGGGGAGGAGCCCCCCGCCGACGCCCACCGGGTCGTAGCAGTTGGGGGCGACGACGACCGGGGGGGCGTGCTTCCAGTGCTTCGCCCCGAGCTCCACCACTCGCCGGCGGATCTGTGGCACTGAGACGAGCCAGCCGTCCGCCTTCCAGCACCACTCCTCGTAGTGGTCGTCGGAGAGGCGGATGTTCTCCTCGAAGTTCTCGTGCGCCCAGATGTCGTCGTCCAGGTCGACGAGGACGAGCTGGCCGTTGCGCTGCGCGCGCTCCGTCCAGTAGAGCGTCCACTCCCGGACCGGGCGGATGACGATCACCTTCGGCGTGATGACGTGGCGGTTGAGGGTCACGAAGAAGAGCGGCCCGTCCGGCCCGTCCTCGTCGTTCGTCCCCATCGTGTTACAGACCGCGGTGTGCCAGTCGTAGCGGTGATTCAAGAGCGCCGCCGGGCGGAGCCCCCGGTAGTATTCGCCCCCGAGCAGGGGATGGCGACCGCAGAGCCAGGCGACCGATATCTCGGCGCGGCTCTTCTGTTGCTGTTGGAGCTCGGCCACCCGGTCGAGGTCGGCGACGATCGCCCCCAGGTCAAGAGCGCCGCCGGGGTTCTGGTATTTCGACAGGTCTAGGGCTTCGCCATCAGGCATTGGATCTCCCAGTCCGAACGTCGAGGATCGTGGTCACCTCGCCGAGGGACTGCACCATCTCCAAGGCTTGGCGTTTCCCTTCCGGCGAGCTACCCGGCATCGAGGCACCCGTGCGACGGGTACTGCGCGCCGACGTGGCCGACCGTGTTCCGGTGCTCGCAGCGGGAGACGCCGCGGCACGCCAGCGCCTGCCAGATCCAAGCGTCCATCCGGCACCAGTGGCCGGGGGGGTGCTTGGCGTCGTGCATCCCGCCAACCTCGGCCATGAGGTCCGGGAACCGGGCGATCAGCGAGGCCGAGAACTTCGTGCAGGCGAGGCTCCAGGCCGTGTCCCCCCGATAGGGGAAGGCCATCGCGCACCACTCGTGGTCGCAGGCGGCAAGCTCGGGGATCGTGTCGGGCGTGACCACGATGTCGTGCTCGACGATGATGAAGGTCTTCCCCTCCGCCCACAGGTCCCGCAGGAGCTCGAAGTAGGACTGGTCCGTCGTCATCGGCGCGTAGGTGACCTCCTGGCCGTGGAGCGCGATGACGGTCTCGGCGCGCAGCTGCGTGAACGGCACGGCGATCCGGGGGGTCAAGAGGCTCACCCCGGCGTGGTCGACGGTCCACTGCTTCCCCGCCCGGCGGTAGTAGGTCTTCTCCTCCTCGGAGTATTCCGTGTTGTACCACGGCAGGTGCCGGCACAGGTACGGGGCCAGCGTCCTGGCCCCGTTGATCCCGCCCCACTGGGATCCGGGCCGGTGCATGGCGAAGTGGGTATCGACCGCCGCGTCGATGATGGTGGGTGGATGCTCACCGTGCTCGTCAACCCAACTGTCACCGACCTCGTTCTCCCATTCTGTTTGGCCATGCTCAATCACCTTGAAGCGGTTGCGGTTCTCGCAGGCGTACTCCATCAGGTAGGAGTACCAGTAGCGCTGCGGGAGAGGCCAGGGGAGGTCGTCGGTGCGGATCCCGAGCCCGAGCTTCGTGATCCCCGGGTTTCGCTCGAGGGCGTGGATGAGGACTTCCGCCACGTCGGACGGCGCATCGAGCTCGACGTCGCCGTCCATGACGATGTAGTAGGAGTCCTCTGGCACGAGCCCCAGCGCCCAGGGGGCGAGCTGTCGGTGGGCGTTGTCGGAACGGACGACCTTTATGTCAGTGTCGGCGAGCCCCCAGTAGTCGGTACTTCCCCACTCCAAGGGGTGCTCGGAACCGTTGTCGACGACGGTGATGTTCCGGAAGCCCCGTTTTATAAGGGATTCGAGGCACCGTTGCAGCATCGCCCGTCGGTCGCGGTAGGTGACGAAGACAGGGACGGTCTGGTGAGGGGTCATGGTTAGGCTTCTCCTAGATCTGTACCTTCGTCAAGAGTAGCGGATCCCGGGGGCGCCGGGAGACGATGAGGAAGCCGTGCGGGAAGTCCGACAACCCCACCATCGCGCCGCGCAGTTCCGCGTAGGATCGGCCGATCATCTCCGAGAGCCGTTCGACGGCTCTCTTGTCCCGGGTGTAGCCGAGGGCGAGGTACGTCGCCTGGTCCCCCGCCTCGACGGGGACGTTGGCGGGGCGCTGCCAGTCGGTGACGAGCGAGACGTCGGCATCCCGGGCGAGGATGAGCAGCTCTCGCATCTCAGCGTCGGCCTGTCCGAGGTCTCGGTGGGTGAGAGCCATGAGATCAGGGCAAAGGACCGTCCACCCCTTGTCGTCCATGAGATCTTCGAGGACCCGTCGGAGCAGCGCACGACGATCCGTTCTCCCCTTCCGGGTCCGGTCGGTGCCGCCGATGAGGATGCGGAGCCGTTCATTGTCGCGCATCTCCTTCTTGTATTTGTACGGCAGCGGCCAGGTGGTGACCCTCGGCCAGCCGAAGGAGCTAAGCGTCCGGTCACCGCCCTTTATGTCGAGGCCGAGGACGTAGCGGCGGGACTTGGCGAGCGCGCCGATAAACACGGTCTTCCCCTCCCCGGTCGGCGCGACGACGGCCCAGTGCTCCCCCGGCGCCCAGGACTTGGCGAGCCATTCCTGGAACTGGGGGAAGGTCAGCCCCTCGACCTCAGACGGCCGCTCCACCGGGCTCCTCCGCGATTGGCGTGGGCATCTCGAGGAACCCGTGGAGGAGGTCCCCGATCGGGTCAGCCGACTCCGCGAACTGGGGGTCGAGCTCCACGAGGGCGGCGAGGGCCTTGGCGACGTTCTGCTCCTTGCCCCGGCGTTTCTTCAGCACCTTCACCCGCTCGTCGAGGCACACGACCATCGCGGCGCGCATCTGGGTTTCCAGCACCGGGAAGAGCTCCGGTTGCAGCGAGACCGCCGCCACCATCATCGGCAGGCCGAGAGCTGAGGCGAGGGTCGCCCACTTCTCCGTCCCCGCCGTCAACGGCTGCAGCACCCGCTTGTCGATCATCGTGCCCGCCACGATCCCGTCGAGCGAGGACCCCAGTGCCGGACTGGCGAAGGCGAGGGCTCGCGCCCCCGGCGGGTTGAACGATCCCGCCAGCACCGCCAGCTTCTCGATCAGCTCGCCGAGCAGGTCCCCCACGGGGCGGCGCCGCGGGGAAGGCAAAGGAGATGAATCCTTCCCCGCGGCGCCCTTCGGGTGGGCGGCGCGCTTGGTCGCAACCGGGGACGATCCGGCGGCGCGCTTCTTCTCCGCCCGGGGCTTGCCGACGGCGAGGATCGGCGTGGTGGCAACCGAGGGCATGACCTCCCGGTCGGAGAGCAGGTCGTCGACTTCGACGAGATCAGTCGTCACGCTTGGTCTCCTTCTCGGCGGAGGCCTCGGCGATCTTCGTCGCCGTCTCCTCGGGGGACTCCTCGCACGGCTGGGCGGCGCGGATTCCCGCCTGGACGAGGCCGAGGCCGATGCCGACCAAGAGGCCCCCGGCGATGATCAGGCCGAGCGATTTGCCCTTCACTTGATGTCCCCCCACAGCGCCTTCTGCAACTTCTGGCCGAACGTATTCGGCGGCGTCTCGGGTGGCGCGGATTCTTTCGTAGGCTCGGAGGGCGTCTGTTGCTTCAGCTTCTCCACCTCCGCCCGGACCAGCTCCTCCATCGACCGCTCCTCCTCCCGGGGGCCGGGGGGCTTCTCGTCCTTCTCCGGCTTCGCGTCCTTCTTGTCCTCGACCGTCACCTCCCCCGAGTCCAAGAGGCTCCCCAGCACCTCGCGCACCGCGGTCTTTATCTCGTCCGCGAGGCTCGTCTTCTTCTCCTCCGGTTCCGGTGATGGCTCCTCCTTGGGGTCGTCGGCCATGGTCAGCCTTTCCGTAGCTTCCAGGATTCGGGCACTTGGCAGCCGAGCTCGAGGGCGCGCCGTGTGATGTGGCGCCTCACCTGCTCACGGTCTCCCGGCGCGGTCCGCCCGAGGTCGCGGATGGCGTTCTCCACGTCGGAGCAACTGTCGATCGGGTAGCGCGGCTCCTCGCCCTCAGCGAGGGGCGGGAGGGCGTGGCCCTTCTCCAAGGCGGCGCGGCGTTGTGCCGCGTTCCAGCGCTTTGCCAAAGATCCCACCTCCCAGGCGACTAAGGAACGGCTCGAAGCGCTTGTAGATGGCAAGGAGCTCGTCGAGCTTTGACTCGATGCGCGCCGCCCACTCCGGCTGCTCCTCGCCCACCTTGTAATGGTACCATTGCAGGCGTGACCGAGGTTGTGATCGACGCGTCCGACCGGGCGACGACGCAGCTCGCCCGCGCCGAGATCGTGGCGACCATCCTCGTCCAGGTGGCGACCGCCTACTTGGCGCTCTCGGCGATGGACGACGGGACGACCTGGCCGACCGTGCTCTGGCACCTGCGGCGGTGGCGTTCCCGCCTGCGGGGCTGCGTCACGTTCCGGGTCCCCGCCTGGCCGGTCATCGCCGAAGCGGAGAGAATCGTGAGGGAAGGGGCGTTCCATGGCTGAGGGTGAAGTCGGCGTGGGGTTCCAGCTGGGAGAGCTGCTCGTCGGCGCCAAGGTCGACCTGTTCGCCAGGCTCGACTCGATCGACAAGCGGCTCGCCTCGATCCTAGAGCGTGAGGAGCAGTACGAGCAGAACGGCCCCGTCTTCGTCTCCGTTGCTGCCTCGGGCGTCGTCGACTCGGGCTCCGACCCCCTCTATCTCGACCTCGGCGGCCCCACCTACGGCCGGGTCTGGGAGATCCGCCAGCTCGTGATCGGCGGTATCACCTGGGCGACGACCGTCGCCGGCAATGCCGTCGTCCTCGTCCAGCCGGTAGCCCCGTCGGCGACTAACCCGGCGGGCACGGCCGGCATCCAGGATCAAGCCGCGAGCCTCCCATCGGTCGCCTTCTACTCCGGGGGCCAGTTCCGGGTCCGTCACCCGAACCATATCTGGGTCGCCATCCTCTCGGGTACCGCCTCGACGCAGTACGTCGTGGCCGGTGACGCGTTCGACATGCCCGACAAGGTCTCGGGCGGCGCGGTCTTCACGGCATGAGCGGCTTCCCGCGAGGAGGCACTGGGGCCGTCTCCTCGGTCTTCACCCGGACCGGCGCTGTCGTCGCCGCCTCCGGTGACTACACGGCCGCCCAGGTCACCAACGCCGCCGACAAGTCCTCCGGCGCCGCCCAGGTCTTCTCCGCCGAGGTGGAGGGGCCGACGCTCGGCACGACGGGGATCACCGGGATCACCGGCGGACGGTTCCTCGGCGTCTGTGCTGCCGGTGGCCCGGCCAGTGGCACCTTCGCCGCCGGGGACTGGTGCGTCGACGGCAACGGCGTCGGCTGGGTCTGCACCACGCCCGGCACGGTGGGTGGGGCGTGCGTGTTCACCGCCGAGACCTCCTCCGCGCTCACGCTCACCAACAAGCGGATCACCAAGCGCGTCCTTCCCCTCTCGGCGGGCTCGGCCACGCCGGCAATCAACACCGACCTCTACGATATGGTCGAGATCACCGGCCAGGGCTCGACGGCGATTAACACCTTCACGACGAACCTCTCGGGGAGCCCCGTGGCCGGTGACACCCTGACCATCGCGGTGACCGGCTCCGGGGCAGTCGGGCTCACCTTCGGGACTTCCTTCGAGGCTTCGACCGTGGCCCTCCCGACGACGACGGTCGCGGGTGTGCGCCTGGAGATGAACTTCCGCTGGAACCCGGCGACCTCCCACTGGCGCATCGGCGGGATCTTCTAGATGGCCTTCGCTCTCGTAGCCGGGACGCCGGGTGACACCGGGGCATCCAACATCGCTTCGGGCGCGGCCGGGACCATCCTCGGTGCCAACTCGACGGTCGGTTACGCCGTCCTCGCCGCGATCAGTGTCAACTCGGCCTCCGCCGGGGCGATCACCGGCATCACCAGTTCCATCGGCACCTTCGTCAAGCTCGGCGCCTTCGCGCCCCCCAGTGGCGGGACCTACGAGACCGAGGTGTGGATCTGCTGGTCCGCGACGGGTGCCGCGACGACGATCACCGTCACGACGACCGGCGCTGTGGCATGGACGGCGCAGGGCACCGAATGGTCGGGTGGTCTCACCTCCGCCGTCGTCACCTCTGCATCCGGGTCTGGGACCGCCCCGAGCATCGCTTGTTCCCCCGGCGTCGCCGGGAACGTCGTCGCCGCCATCGTGAGCATGGGAACCGCGGCCCTCACCTCCGGGCCCGGCGGAGCGTGGACCGTCTACAACGCCGGCAAGTGGAAGCCGACCGGATACGCCGACGTCGCCTGGCAGGTGACGACCAGCCCGGCGGCCGTCACGGCGACGTGGGCCTCCAACTCCTCGACATGGCTCTGCGTCGGCGTCGTGCTCGGCGCCCAAGGCAACCTCCTCCCGTTCGGCTAAGGAGATCCGATGACCCTGCTCCGTGGTGCCGACTCAGCCGTTCCCCAGCCCGACCTCTACCCGGGCCACGACGTGTGGGCCGTCTACGTCGCGGGCGATACACCGCACGTCTGGACCCACGCCGAGGTCGCCGCGCTGGCAGCCCACGGCGTGCGGGGGGTCCTCCCCATCGTCGTGCCGCCACAGAAGGAGAGCTGGTGGGTCGAGGACAAGGGCTACGGCACCCTCGAAGGACTCGTCCGCGATGCCGCCGCCTGGGGGCTCCCGCACGGGTCGCCCCTCGTCCTCGACGTGGAGGAGGCCCAGGCCGTCCGGATCGGCTCGGGGACCTGTCACTGCTGGGCCGTCGCCTGCCTCGCCCACGGCTACGTCCCCTGGCTCTACTCGTCGGCGGGGCTGCTCGCTCGAGATCACTGGTGCCGCCACTGGCTCGCCAAGTGGTACGGCGAGGCGGGCGAGGATTACGAGGAACCACCGGAGGCCCTCCTGCTCGGCGATCTCGGCTGGCAGTACGCCGGCAATGTCGAGGGGGGACGGATCGATCGGGACATCTTCGCCGCAGGACAGACCTATCTCACACCCCAACTGAAAGTAGAGGTCATCATGTCAGTGAACGCAGGAGAAGCGGCCTTCGGGACTCCGGTCGGGGAGACCCCGACTGTTCCCGTACCACCAGCGCCGGCCGAGCCGACCGCCGAGGAGATCGCCGAGGCCGAAACCGTGGACAATCCGGTGGACAATCCGGTGGACAATCCGGCCCCCGAAATCGAGACGCCGCAGGTCAGCGAACCAGTTCCGGTGGACACCTCAGCGGACAAGGCGAAGGCCGCGATGCACGCCTGGGTCGACTCTTTTTTCGCCTAGCCGATGAGGCTCCTGCTCCTCCCCTGGAGGCTCCTAAGATCGGCCCTCTACCTCCTGTTCCTGGGGGCGTGGGCGGCGGCGATACTGTGGTCACAACTCCGACCCGAAAGGAAGCACCACCCATGGCTACGACGCCTGTTTCAGTGAAGCCGGTCACCGACCTCCCCAAGAAGATCGCCGCGTGGATCTCCGAGTTCGTGGGGGCGTTCCACAAGGAAGCGGCCCTCGTGATGGGCGTCCTCGTCGCGATGGGGATCACCCCCACGCCGGCCGCCGACTCCAAGGTCACCTCCGGTCTCCTCGTCGGCTACGCCGCCCTCGCCCAGCTCGCCGAGAAGCTGCTCAAGTCCTGATGACGACGACACTCCTGGCGACGCTCGGCCCCTCAGTGCTCCTGATCTTCGGCGGCTTCCTCAAGGTCACCCGCCAGGCGGGACGGATCGAGGAGGGCGTGAAGGGTCTCTACGGCCGCGTCGATCGCCTGGAGCGATTCATCGACCAGAACTTCCGCTGGCAGAACGGCAACAAGATCGTCTAGGGCCTGACCCTCGCGAAGGTCACCCAGCCAGTCCACGGCCGAGGGTGGCGCCCGAGTCCCCGTAAGGACTGGCACTCGGCCCGCACCCCGTAGCGGGCGAGCTGGGACTCGGCGAAGCGGGCCCGGCCCTTGGCGGGGGCCTTCTCGTCGATCATCACGACGCACCAGTAGGGCGCCTGGTCCTTCACGCGCACCGCCCGCGCCGCCCAGTCGTCGCGCTCCAGTCGCGCCATCGCTGACGGCTCGATCGTGATCTCCGCCACGGGAGAATTGTAACGCGATCGGGCCTTGCGCGCCCGTCCGGCGGATCTATGCTGCGGCTCTCATGGCCTGGTACGACTTCGCCCTCCGTGGTGCGGACCGTTTCGTCCGCGCCGCCGAGGACGCGATCTCGACACTCGCCGACGCCATCGAGTCGGTCGGCGAGGACGTCCTCGAGGCCGAGATCGGCATCTCCGGCCGGGAGCGCCGCAAACGCAGGCGTGTCGCCAGGAAGCAAGCCCGGCAGCGACGGGCGGGGATCTTCCGGGCGAGGCTGGAGGAGAACCGCCGCCGGCAACGCGAGGCCAAGGGCAAACCCGCACGCAAGCCAAGGAAAAGGCGGAAGGGAGAGCCCCTACCACCCCGGCCACCGCGACCGACACCGGCTCCCTCGCAGGAATACGTGCTCTTGCGCCTCGACTCCGCGGGCCGGTTCCCTTCCAATCCGGTGATGGTCCGGCCCGACTACCAACGGGGACGGGGATGGTCCCGGGAGGACGCCGGTCACCTCTCCGCCGACTCCCTCATCGACGCCGGCGTCCCCGTCTACTCGATGGCCTACGCCTACTGGCTCGACGACCGGGCGCTCCCGTACGTGCTCTACGTGGGACCGAGCTGATGGGCTCGGTCTGGGAGGAGGCGTGCGGGCGAGCCCAGGCGCAGCCGAGGCGCTTCGTCGACTGGGAGGCCTTCTGGACGGGGAGGATCCCCCGCCTCGACCCCGCCGAGCACCTGTTGTACCTCGGCACCCACGCCACCTGCTACGACGACTGCTGCCACCGCCAGATCGCCTCGGCGGACCTCTCCCCCTTCCCGCCGCTCTCTGTCATCGGCCCCTACCTGGCCGCGATCTCCAAAGGCGTCGACGAGCCCCCCCAGCTCGACCACTCCGAGATGCTCCACCGCCGCCCGCCCCTCTACTACGACTGGCCCACGGAGGGCGAGCACCTCACCTACGTCGACCTCGACGCCGCCTACTGGTCGATCTACACGAGGACCACCCTCGACGTCCACTACGACGGGACGGCGGGACCGCGCCGGGGAGTGATCGAGTTCCAAGACGCCGACCTCTTGGGCCGGGACAAGCTCGTCCGCAACGCGCTGGTCGGCTCGGTGAGAAGAGAGTGGCGCCACGGCCTCGACCACGGCCACGGCTTCCAGGAGCGGGTGCCGTCGAGGCGACGCCGGCCGATGCTCTGGGGGCTCGTCATGGACGCGCTCGAGCTCGTCGCGACGACGGCCCGGGACTTGGGGTGCGTCTACTACCACACCGACGGTGCGATCTTCGAGAGCCCCGCCCAGGCCGAGGAGTGGCGGGGGATCGTCGCCGAGAGATTCGGCCTCGTGGCCTCGATCCGGGTCTCGGGCCCGGGCTGGGTGCGGGGGATCGGCAACTTCCAAATACACGAGGTCGCCTCACTCCGCCCGGAGCGGATGGGGCACCGGGTCGACTCGATGTTACGGGCTCCTTACGATCTGGCCTCCGACTTGACCGGCTGGCTCTATCAAGCTAGCTTGATATCCCGCAGTACCCTCTAGCGAAAGGAAACACCCATGACAGGATCATTCGATCAGGACGCCGTGGATCCGGGGACGGCGGTCACCGTGGCGGGAAGCTCGTCGCTCGACGACTACAAGCCGCGCTCCCAGGTGGAAGCGGAGCTCGTCGCCATCTTGGGAGAGTTGCCGTGGCTGGAATCGGGGGACGCCGCGATGCGGATGGCCCTCTCCATCGCCACCGGCGACCCCGAGAAGGCGGGCGAAGCCCTGGAGTCCCGGACCGTGACGAACCTCCACCTGGTGGGGAAGACCCACACGATCACGGCGTTCGCGCTGTCACGTTCGACCTTCGCGACGCCGGAAAACGGCGGGTGCCCGGTCTTCGCCTCCGTCGAGGCGGTCGACGCCTTCGGTGAGGTCTTCGGCTACTCGATCGGCGGCTGGAAGCCGATCATGCAGCTCGCCGCCTGGTACAAGGGGGACAAGCTCCCCCACGTCGTCCAGGTCATCGGCATCCCGACCGGCAAGGGCAACCCGGCCTTCGTCTATGTCGACGCCTAACGAGACAGTCGGCAAACTGGTCCGGCTACCCTCTGCGCTCGCCGAACAACTCCGGGAGGAGGCCCACAACTCACGACGCACTCAGACTGAGATCATCGTGAGGGCACTGGACGCGTACCTGGAGGCCCTCGAGCGCCGCCGGGCCAGAACGGAGAAATAACCCTTGCACCCCTGCTCCCTAGTTGATATATTGATATCACTAGGGAGCAGGGAAGGAGCGAGCCATGCAGATCCACTACCAGCCGGCTAGGGGAGAGGTGTTCCCCATCCACGAGCACGTCTACGTCGACTTCGGGGAGGTCGACCTGCGGGTCGGGCAAGAGCCCGACGGGCGGATCGTCCTTTTCGGCTACGAGGGCGACAACCTCGTCGCCTCGATCACCCTCTCACCGACCCAGGCCGCCAAGGTCGGGCGGACCGGGGAGGCCGTGATCGAGCTCGGGTTCGATCTCGGCAACACGATGGTCTGCATCCGCGGTCGCAAGCCCGCCGAGTGCGACGCCTGCGCTCTCGCCCGTGACTGTGCGCGGCTAGAGGAGAACGCCCGATGACCGCCCCCACCTACTACAAGTGGCTCACCCCCGAGAACCGCGGCACCTACGGCCACGGGGACTACACCGACCACCTGCCGCACGGCAGGCGCCCCGGCAAGTGGCTGCC
>Ga0208457_1001520_pt1 | contig 16039 bp, 16 predicted proteins | sample June2015DPH_10_1_FD_185513 | JGI IMG/M metagenome (GOLD analysis project Ga0208457, IMG submission 185513) | Peatland microbial communities from SPRUCE experiment site at the Marcell Experimental Forest, Minnesota, USA - June2015DPH_10_150... | ecosystem: Environmental > Terrestrial > Soil >... | reverse complement strand
CGCCACGATGGCTCCCAGCGCGACCCGACGGAACATCCGACTGTCCTCTCCTCAACCTCGCACCGACATCGTGCGATCGCGACACACCGACGTCAACCTCGGTCGGGATGTTTCATACACAGGCCCTCAGTGGCCGGAGGCGGACGTGGTCGTGGGCAACCCGCCGTTCCTCGGCGGCAAACTCCTGCGGACGAACCTCGGCGACGAGTCCGTCGACGCGATGTTCGAGGTCTTTGAGGGCCGGGTGCCTGCTGAGGCCGATCTGTGTGCCTACTGGCATGAGAAGGCGCGATCGGCGATTGAAGCCGGCCGCCTCAAGCGGGCCGGGCTGCTGGCGACTCAAGGGATACGTGGCGGCGCGAACCGCCGTGTTCTGGAGCGTATCAAGAAGACGGGCGACGTCTTCTTCGCCTACGGCGACGAACCGTGGGTCCTCGCAGGGGCGAACGTCCACATCAGCTTCGTAGGCCAGGACGATGGTTCGCAACCTGAGAGAACACTCGATGGCGCCCCGGTCGCTGCCATCAACGCGGACCTGACTTCCGGCCTCGATCTGACTCAGGCGCGTCGGCTTGACGAGAACCTCGGTATTGCGTTCATGGGCGACACCAAGGGCGGCCCCTTCGATATCGACGCTGACGTTGCTCGCCGGCTTCTGGCCTCGCCCAATCCCGACGGCCGCAACAACGCCGACGTGGTACGACCGTGGGTGAACGGGCTGGACATCACCCGCCGCCCACGCGAGATGTGGATCATCGACTTCGGGATCGACATGGCGGAGACCGAGGCCGCGCTCTACGAGGCTCCCTTTGAGTACGTCCGCGGGCATGTGCGACCCGAGCGCGTCGGCAACAAGCGTGCTGCCTATGCCGAGCGGTGGTGGCTCCACGTCGAGGCTCGCTCCGGGATGCGCAAGGCTCTCGCTGGTCTGCCGCGATACCTGGCCACGCCCAATCTCACCAAGCATCGAATCTTCGCGTGGCTCGACTCCGCCGTGCTGCCCGATCACCAGATCATCGCCATCGCCCGCGACGACGACTACGCCTTCGGCGTGCTGCACTCCCGCGTCCATGAGGCGTGGGCGCGAGGAATGGGAACGCAGCTGCGGGAGGTGGAGTCCGGCTTCCGCTATACGCCGACGACCTGCTTCGAGACGTTCCCCTTTCCGCGCCCGACCGACACCCAGCGCGTGGCCATCGCCGAAGCAGCCCGCGACTTGGACCGCCTCCGGATCGGCTGGCTCAACCCGCCGGGGCTCGCGGACGCTGACCTCGCCAAGCGGACGCTGACCAACCTGTATAACGCCCGTCCAACTTGGCTCGCCCAGGCCCACGACCGTCTCGACGCCGCAGTCCTGGCCGCCTACGGTTGGCCCGCTGAGATCGAGACCGACGATCTGCTCGCTCGGCTTCTAGAGCTCAACCTGGAGCGGGCTGAGGACAGCGGAAGACGATTAGGAGGGAGCAGATGAGCCCACAGGTCGCCGCGGCAATCTGGCTGTACACGAGGATCGGCCCGTATGAGCAATCCGGTCCGATTGGGAAGCTCACATTTGGTCCCGTTGCCTTCGACCACGGCCGTGGCGGCGGCCTCCTGCTTTCCTTCGACTACCAGCCGGCCAAGGATATCGACCAAGACCGCTGGCTTCGCCTAGACATTCAGATTCGGAGCCGGCGAACCTCCGCACCCCGGCGGTATGGCACGGCGAGCGTTAACTGGAGAGACCACCCGCGGCTCTCGCCCACGGTGGGCGGACCTATCGAGGTCAACTGGATACTCCTGCCTGAAGACATCGAGCAGATCGAGCTGGACCACGGAATCGACACGGCGGCAGGGGCGCCCTGGGAATTCCAGGTCATGGTCGAAGGTCTGTCGTCGGGGCCATCCGGCGTCGTCGCGACCGCCGGCGACGGCACTCTGACGATCGCTGGATCCGATTGGCAGAACCTGATGCAGCAGGCTGGTTACGGGCTGGGTCCAGGGGCGCGTTCCGCCCTTTCGCAATCGACCCATGATCACCCGACGTGGCTCGAGGCGGAGAAGCGACTCGCACGTGCTCGGGAGCGTCTGCGAGCCGGCGAAGGCCGGACGGCCCTGGAGGAATGTTTGAGCCAGTTCGAGGCCCTGGCGAGCCTCCCGTATCGGCCGGACTCTTGGCGAGGCCGCTGGGCGGTCCCACCACAGAAGGACGCCGGATTGGTGGCCGCGCTGGCGGGTCACTGCGCCTATCTCAACAAGATCGGCCACCACCGGGACTCAAAGGCAGACCCGGCGAGTCGCGAGTATTCGCAGATGCCGCTCGATCAGTGGGAGGCCGAGCTGGCGGTCGCCGCCTCGCACCACTACTTGGCTTACGTTCTCCGGCTCGATGCCGTCGCCCGGCCACCATCGAAACCGACAACATGAGCAGGTAGTGTCGTTGCCGGGTCCCAATCGAGCCGAGACGGGGCGATCCGGAGGCATGCGACCCTGGCACTGCAATGGGACCTTGTGACTCGCTGTCGCCTAGACTGAGGAGCTGAGAGCCATGCCGAAGCCTGAGAGGGACAGCGCTCATGCCCGAGGGCGAAGAGCAAGGAGCAAGACAGGCCATATCTCGGCCTGTCTGGGATGACGTCTTGGCTGCGGGTGCCGGTCCTAATATCGAATTCGAACGCCGGGAGCGACGGCAGCTGGACCGAGCGTGAGGACCAATAGACCCTCGCGCCGCATTACTGTGAACCGGCCGGGTGTCTGTGGCCCCTTGGCATTCGCCGGCGCGTTGGTCATGGCGCGCGTGTTCCTGCGCGTGGCGTGGACGATTCGCGCGCTACCGTTTCGGATTACACGGCCCAGGCGGGATGAGGCGAACCCCCTTGCGCCAGCCAGCTTGGTCACGACCGTCCTGCGCCTTCCGCCGCCGATTGCGTGTCAGCTCCGGGCTTGCACGAGCGAACTCGAAGTCCTTGAGCCCGATCATTACTACTACCCGCCCGAGTCGATGCACGTCACTCTTGCCGCTCCGGGGTCCACTGATGACGAGAGGACCGTCGTGGCAAACGTTCAAGCGATTGCGCCACGTCTCGTTGGAGCGCGTGCAAGGGTGCTTGGCGTCGGCCTAACGAAACGGACCTTGTTCGCGGTAATCCTCCCAGACCAGTCTCTCCTGGCCGCACGGCGATCGCTGAGACAAGACTGGGGCCGACCCCGCAGGCGCCCAAGACCTGATCTCGTTTTCGGACTCGTCTGGTACGCCAACTTGGTGCGGTTTCGGGTCGATCCGTCTCCGCAATATCTAGGCCGGGCCCGAAAGGCTCGCTCATTTCGATCTGGTTGGTTCGAGCTGCCAGCCGTTGAAGTGGTGCGAACCAACAAAGTGATGTCGTCGGCAGCCACCGTAGTCCTAGCGAAGATCGTGACCGCGAGGGTTCAGAGGTCGGCTGGTCTCAGCAGAACGGGCTCTGGCGACAATTGAAGGCAGGAAACCCGGCGTCGGCTGTCAAACGCTGTTCAGAGCTTCGAGTCCGGCCCCGACAAGGCCAGCGTCCGCGACAAATCGAGCAATGTGCAGGTCGCCGCGGAGCCACTTGGATCGCGCGGCGCCTGCTCTCGCGAGGGACTCGGCGATTGAGTCGAGCAGGAACTGACCCTGCCTAGAAACGCCGCCTCCGAGGACCACCACCTCGGGGTCGAGGATCGCACCGATGTTCAGTAGGCCCTCGACCAGCCGATCCACATAGTCGTGCCAGAGTCGCAGCGCGTGATCGTCGCCGTCGTGAGCGGCGGATACTACCTCCTCGCTCGTTCGTTGATCGATGGGGGCCCCGCTGCTCGTCTCCTTGGCGAGGCGCGCGAGAGCCGAACCTGAAGCCAGCCGCTCCCAGCATCCCTGCCGGCCGCAGGGGCACGGAGGGCCCTGCGGATCGATGACCATGTGCCCGAGTTCCCCCGCGGACCCGATGCCCCGATAGAGCCGACCGTCCAGGACGATACCGCCGCCGATACCCGTGCCAAGCGTAAGGACAACGACCGAGCGATAGCCCACACCAGCGCCTAGCCTCGCTTCAGCTAGTGCGGCGGCGGCGGCGTCGTTGACCACGAATACCGGCCTGTCGCAGCTGGCTGAGAGGCGATCACCGAGCCGCACGTCCGCGATATCCAGCGCCGCGGCCCAGGTGGGAACTCCGTCACGATCAAGCTTGGCGGCGACCGCGATACCAACGGCGACGACGTCTTCGTCCATCATCTCACGAGCCAGCGCCGCGGGCAGGTCCAGCTGGGCAAGTTGGCCGCGTGGGGTGGGTGCCTCGATTCGACCCGAAAGGCTTCCATCGATCTCGACGATCGCGGCGCTTGTCTTTGTGCCACCCAGATCGATGGCGATAGCCCGCTTCATATGACCACGGCCTCCGGCAATCTATCAGGCGAGGTCCGATACGAGACCCATGCTGCTGCGAGGCGCCGGATACCTTCTTCGAGTTCAGCCTCTGGTAGGCCAAACGAGATCCGGAGATGATCGTCATAACTATCGTCCACCGCGAGGAGCGGACCGGCAACCACGGTTACGCCGAACCGCAGCGCATGCTGGGCAAGACCTCGTGCGCTCCCATGCGGGATCCGCACCCATATGGCCACACCGCCGCGCGGACTTGACCATGTCCAGTCCGGCAGCAGCGATCCGAGCAACTCCTTGGCGACTAAGAGCCGTCGGCTGAGGACCTCGCGTCGTTCCGCCCTAATCTGGCCTTGCACCGGAAGGAGTCGCGCGGCCACGAGCTGGCTCAGTAGGGGCGTACCCAAATCCGCCAGAGTCTTAGCGTGGCTCAATCGGTGGATCAGGCCGTCGCCCGCCCTGATCCATCCGATCCGTAGGCCGCTCCAAAAGAGCTTGCTCATCGAGTCCACGATCACCACCTGGTCTGCGGACGAGAAAGACGCGACGGCCGGAGGAGGGGACCCCTCATCGAGCGGCAGCCACGACTGGCTCAGGTCCTCGATCATCGGGATCTGCAAACGGTCAGCGAGCCCAGCGAGGGCGCGGCGACGCTCCACCGGCATGACGGTGCCGGTCGGACTCTGATATGTCGGTATCGCGTAGACGCACTGGCGTGATGGATCGCTGAGTAGCTCGCTCAGGGCATCGACGTCGGCTCCATCGGGACCGACGGCAATCCATCGGGCGCGCGCGCCGGTGGCCCGAAAGGCATCGAGCGCGCCCGGTGACGTGGGATTCTCAACGATGAAGGTGTCTGACGACCGGAGGAAGTGCGCTGCGAGGAGCGCGATGGCCTGCTGACTGCCTGTCGTGATTAGGACCTGATGAGGCGTCGTCGGGACTCCCAGTTCCGATACGTACTCTGCCACGGCCCTTCTCAGCTGAGGGAGGCCCTGGGGCGCGTAACTTGCGGCGTCGGCCAATTCGCGCGCGTCGTCGGGGGTGAGAGCGCCGATGGTCCTGATGACATGCTGGGATGGGGCGACAGTCGCGGTCGCAAGGTCGATGGTCGTCAGCTCCTCATCGCGTACCGATGGGTTGCCGCGAAGTGAAGGGATAGGGTCTGCACCTCTGAGTTCACGATCGCCGGGCCGACGTCGAACCCAGGTCCCGCGTCCGTGGCGCGCTTCGACCCAACCTTCGTCTTTCAGTTGTTCGAGTGCGGCGATGACGGTCGTCCTGCTCACCGCCAGCGTCTGCGCCAGGACGCGCTCGGGCGGCAGCACCTCCTCCGGCCTGAGGTCTCCGCGCAATATCGCATCGCGGAACGCTGCGGCAAGACTCTGGTAAAGCGGCCTATGGCCAGTGGCCCAGTTGCCGAGTACCTCACCGATTGATGCGACGTGCGACCGCGTCATCATTCTCATACCACCAGGTCAGAAGTGGATCTTTCGGGTTCCCAACCAAGGATGCCATATTGGGGGCCGTCCGGGAAGGACCATCGAGGCCGGCCGCCAGAGTCGTATCCAATCAGCCACCAGAACGCGAGACGTCAATGCCACCACTCCAAATTGGACTTATCGGTCTCGGCAAGATGGGCGCCAAGATGGCGCCTCGGTGGACGACAGCTGGCCTTCGGGTCATCGGCTTCGACATCGACGAACAGGCGCGCCGCGATCTCGCCGGGCCGATCGAGGTGGCGGATTCGCTGGCAGGACTCGTAGGCGCCCTGCTTCGCCCGCGCATCATTTGGCTGATGCTGCCCCCTGGCGACGCCACCGCCCGCGGCATAGTCGAGGTCGTCCGGTTGCTTGAGCCGGGTGATCTCGTGGTCGATGGTGGCAATTCAGACTTCCGCGTGTCCATCAGGCACGCGGAAGAGCTCGCCAGCCGCGGCATCCGCTTCATGGACGTCGGCGTCAGCGGCGGCATCTGGGGCTATATCGACGGCTATGGTGTGACCGCGGGCGGATCGCGCGAAGACTTTGAGTCGATCGAGCCCGTCCTCGAAGCACTCGCTGCGCCAGGCGCGTATGCCCACGTCGGGCCAATGGGAGCGGGCCACTACGCGAAGATGGCCCACAACGCTGTCGAGTACGCAGTGATGGAAGCGTACGCGGAGGGCTACGAGCTTCTCCGAGCGTCCGAGCTGCCGGTCGACGTTCTCTCGGCGATCGCCACCTGGCAGGCCGGCTGCTCAATTCGTTCTTGGCTGCTCGGCCACTTCGTTGACGCTCTCCGCGCGAATCCGAAGCTCGAAGGAATCCCGGGTTCAGCGAGCGACTCTGGGATGGGCCGTTGGGCGACCGAGGAGGCGCTCCGTCTCGGCGTCCCGATACCCGCCATCACTGCTGCCCTCTTCGCTCGGTTTGAGTCTAGACGCCCAGAATCGCCGGCGATTCAGGCGGTCGCGGCGATGCGTAGGCAGGTCGGCGGCCATGCCGTTGAGTCGGCCAGGCTGTCATCGGAAATCGCGTCTCTCCCGAGGGAGGCGATGAAGTGAGTAGCGTTGTAATGGCTAATTACGCCGATATCGTTGACGAAATCGGCCGAGTCGGGCAGCTGATTGATCCCGAAAGCGGCGACGGTTTCGTCCGCGCGATTCGTGAGGCGAATCGTATCTTCGTCGCCGGCCAGGGCCGGTCGGGACTCGTCGGCCGCGCGTTCGCCATGCGCCTGATGCACTTGGGTTTCGCGGCATTCGCCGTCGGAGAGGTGGCGACGCCAGCGATTGGGGGTGGGGACCTCCTGGTCGCGGTTTCGGGCTCCGGAGCGACCGACACTACACGGCGTCAGATTGAGAAGTCTGCAGGGGTCGGAGCGCGTGTCGCGCTCGTCACGGCGAAACTCGAGGCACCCGAGGGCGTGCTGCTGGTCCAGCTTCCGATCCGCGGGTTTGGCATCCGGACGCGCCAGCATGCTGGCTCGCTCTTTGAGCAGTCGGCGCTCGTGCTCTTCGATGCGATAGCCCGGACGCTGCAGGACGCTTTGGGGCTGCCGGACGCGACTCTCGACGCTCGGCACGCCAATCTGCAATGACCTGTCATCAAACATGAACGACGATTTCTCCTCTGCAACCGCTGACCCAGGCAGCCCAGCCGCGACGACCCGGGCCAGGCTTCGCAACAAGGTGGCGAGCGGCGGACGAGTCATCTGTGTGGGCGCAGGGTGCGGGCTGACCGCGCGTGTCGCCGAAGGTGCGGGGGCCGACCTGATCGGTCTGTACAACTCGGCGCCCTTGCGGCTTGCCGGACAGGGATCGCTAGCCGGCCTTTTGGCGACCGGCAACGCGAACCAGATCGTCCGCAACCTTGCGGTCGAGGTGTCTGCGGTCGTAGGCGATATCCCGCTCGTCGCGGGGCTCCTCGCGGCGGATCGGTCTCGCCCCTGGTCGATGGTCTTCGATGAACTGCGCAGACTCGGCGTGGTCGGTATCCAGAATTCACCGACGGCAGGGCTTGTCACGGGATTCCTTAGAGCGAACCTCGAAGAAACGGGTGCGGGCTACTCGGCCGAGGTCGACCTCATCCGTCTAGCCAACCGGGCTGGCTTCCTCACGTGCGCCTACGCGTTCACGACCGAAGAGGTGAGGGCGATGGTGGACAGCGGCGTCGACTTAATCGTGGCACACCTTGGGCTGACCGGTGGTGGAGAGTTGGGTGCTCGCTCGACGGTAAGCCTGGACCAGGCAATCTCCCATCTCGAAGGACTCGCCGCAGCCGCCGACTCTCAAGGGACAGACGCCATCCTGTGTTGCCACGGCGGACCTATCGCGACCGCGACGGAATTCGCCGAGGTCGTTAGACGCGTTCCCCGCGTCCAGGGCTTCTTCGGTGCGTCGGCATTTGAGCGACTGCCGATGGAGCGGGCGATCGGCGACGCGATCCGCTCGTTCACAGAACTTGGAGTCGGGGCATGAGCGTTCTGCCGAGCTCGCGCCACGTGTGGTTCGTCGGGGTAACGACGAGTCAGTCGGCGATCAATGCGCTGTTCCCAGTATGGGCACGAGAGTTAGGGCTCGACGCTGATCTCACGGGCCTCGATCTACCGCTTGACGCAACGCCGGACATGTACCGCTCCCTGATCGACGAGATGCGATTGGCCGACGGATTCATCGGTGCGGTGATTACGAGCCACAAGGTGCGTCTGCTTGCCGCTGCCCACGACCAATTCGTGGACCTCCAACCGGTGGCACGGGTTCTAGGCGAGGTCAACTCGGTCGCGCTTCGGTCCGATGGGCTCTATGGGGCCGCGACGGACGGTGCAGCCATCCGTAAGACGCTCGATGAAATGCTTGAACCGCGTTACTTCGACCAGACCGGCGCAGAAGCGGTGTGCTTCGGGGTTGGAGGATCCGCTCGTGCCTTCGGGCTCGCCCTTCTATGCGAGTTCGGTGCGAGTAGCCCGCCGTTTGGCCTTCGCGCCGATGCTCCGAAGTTGCTGCACGCCGTGGGCCGCCGGGCCGAGAGCCTGGCCGAGTTCGCCTCGGTGATGAATGCGGCGGGCATTCCCGAGAGTCGTTTGTCACTCCATCTCAACGTATCGCCGGCCGACAACGACGCGCTCACGACGAGGCTTCCCGAAGGATCGCTCATCGTCAACGCGACCGGCCTCGGCAAAGACACCCCGGGATCGCCGGTCACTTCCCGCGCCGTGTTCCCACGAGGAAGCGTCGCATGGGATTTCAACTATCGCGGCGGGCTCGATTTTCTTGTCAACGCGGCCGAGCAGCGTGCGACTCGCGACGTGCAGGTGCATGACGGCTGGCCGTATTTCCTCCATGGCTGGACCGAGGCGCTGGCGCCGGTCCTCGGGACGGCCTTGGAACACGCGACCTTCAGTCGCCTGGCTCGCGCCGCCGCCCCCTTTCGGCCGTCATCGGCCGGCTGGGGTGGCGACCAAGGAAAGGAGGCCAGGTAGTTCGTTCGAATGCTCGAAATCGCGTCAAGGGTCTCGGTCGACTTCGTGTCTTGCGAATAGATCCGCGTCCCCTGGATCAGTGGAGTTGGAGGATCGAAACGTGAACGGATTACCCAGGAGCCGATGGTTCCTGAGGATGACAAGTCTGGTGGCCTCCGTGGCCATCGTCGTCACTGCTTGTTCGAGTGCCGCGAGCCCGAGTCCGGCAACGACTGCCGTTAGCACAAGTCAGGCAACGACTGCCACGAGCAGTCAAGCTGCGCCCGCCGCGACCAGCGAGAAGGAACTCGAGATCATCTCGCCGTGGACATCCGGCGGCGAGAACGCAGCGCTAAATGCCCTGGTCGCTGTGTACCAGGGTCAGTACCCAGGCGTCCAGTTCGTGAACGCGGCCGTCGGCGGTGGCGGTAACACCGCCGCCCAGCCGATGACGCTCACTCGCCTCCAGGCTGGTAACCCACCCGACATCTGGCAGGGCCACGGTGGGGCCGACTTGCTCACCAACTACGTGAACCCTGGCTACGCGAAGTCTCTCAACGATCTTTGGACCAGCGAGGGCTGGTATAACGTCGCACCCAAGGCTCTCGTCTCGGTCCTGACGAAGGGCAGCAATGTCTACGCAGTTCCGTTCGGGATCCATCGCGTGAACATGCTTTGGTACAACAAGAAGGTGCTCGACGCCCAGGGAATCACCTTCAGCGACACGATGACCCTCGATCAATTCTTCGGCTACGCCGACAAGCTCAAGAGTGCCGGCATAACGCCGCTATGCCTTGGCGACAAGGATCCCTGGACCTCGGCCGTTATCTTCGAGGACAGCCTGCTCGCTAACCTTTCGGCCAACCAGTACAGTGGCCTGTGGACCGGTGCGACGCCGATGACCGACCCGGCCGTCAAAACGGCAACTCAAACCTACGCCAAGTACCTGGGGTACATCAACTCCGACCATTCTGCGCTTACCTGGGACCAGGCAACCCAGAAGGTTATGGAGGGCAAGTGCGCCGCTACACTGATGGGTGACTGGGCGTATGGCGAGTTCCACAATGCCACCCCCGCCCTTACCGACAATGTCGATTTTGGATGGGTCCCGGCCCCGGGCTCCGGAGCCATGTTCTCGGTGAACAACGACATCGCCATCACCGCGACGAACGTGGCCGATCCGACCAACGCGATGAACTTCCTGAAGGTCGTCGGCAGCGTGCCAGGACAGATTGCCTTCAACAAGCTCAAGGGCGCGATCCCATGGCGCACCGACGTGGACCCCTCAGTCTTCCCTCCCTATCAGCAGTACTCGATGGCGGCCTACAAGTCGCTGACTCTTGTGTCGTCGGTGTCCCAGGGCCTCGCTGCTCCGCCAGCGTTCGTCCAGGCATTGAACGATGCGGTCACGCAGTTCGGCGTCAGCAAGAATGTGGATGCATTCATCCAGGCGCTTGCCGCGGCGCCCTTGAAGTAGCTGGACCGTAAAGTCGTGGTCGGGGTGGAGTCTCGTCCACCCCGACCACGTATCTGCAGGTCGGCCCAGACATCTTGAGCCGGGTGGGCAACAAGTTGGATTTGTCAATGTCGGAGTCAACCGCAGTGTTCAAGCGACTGCGGCTCAGAGAGCGCTCCATCGCCCCGGTGGCACTTGTGCCGTCTGTCCTCGTGTTCGGCCTCTTTGTCTACGGCTTCATCGCCGCAACTGGCCTCGTCTCTCTAAGCAACTGGAATACGGCGAAGATCGATCTCAGCCTCGCATCGAACCCTCTCGGATCCTATGAGGAGCTCCTCGGCAGTTACCGATTCCAATGTGACCTGCGAAACACCTTCGTCTTCACGATCCTGCTGCTAATCGGCACGATTCTCCTTGGGCTGGCCCTGGCGATTCTTCTTGAGACCGCAGTTCGGGGTCGACGTCGGACCGTCTTTCGCCAGCTCTTCCTGTTCCCCTATTCTCTTTCGTTCATCGTCACTGGCGTTGCCTGGCGGTGGATCTTCAACCCTGAGACGGGGATCAACCTCCTGATAAACGCCACAGGCGTCAATCACGTCCTCGCTGTAGCTGGGATAGGTCCATTGCAGCCCGGATGGCTAACCGATCCCCAAGTCGTCCTCCCGGTGAATAACGCGTTGGCGAGTGTATTCCCGCCACTGGCAGCAATCCAAACGCAGCTCGGGATTCCCGTTGCCCTGATTCCGGTCACGATTGCCTCGATGTGGCAGCTTGGCGGTTTTGCGATGGCGATGTTCCTCGCTGGACTCAGCACGATTCCGGAGGAAGTCCGTGAGGCGGCGCGCATAGATGGGGCGACCGAGGCGCAAATATACCGACGGATCGTGTTGCCTATGCTTCGACCGATCATGGTCAGCATCATCATCATCGTCGGCGCGAGTTCGCTCAAGATATTCGATCTCATAGTCGGAATGTCAGGAGTAGGACCCGGCTTTGCTACTGATGTGCCCGGCCTGTTCGTCTATGACATGGCTTTTGGAGCCCAACGCTACAACCTTGGGGCGGCGGCGTCGCTAGTCATGCTCCTCCTCGTGACGGTTGTGGTGCTCCCGTACCTTGCTCGGTCTCTCCGAAATGAATAGGACGCTCAGCATTACGCGACCGTTCCAAGTTCGGCGCCCGCGGCTAAGCCGTTTGGTCATGGCCGCGGCCATCGTCTTCGCCTCTCTGTTCTTTCTCATGCCGATCTACGTGATGCTCGTGACGGGCCTCAAGTCCGCCGACAATGTGAGCCTATCTACGATGTGGCAGCTTCCGTCTCCCATCACTGGCGGCGCGTTCCTTGAAGCGTGGGATCGGCTCGCCTCCAGCATGCGCAATAGCTTCATCGTCACAATTCCCGCGACTGCCTTGTCATGCATGATTGGGTCAATAAACGGCTATCTGCTTTCTAAATGGCGGTTCCGCTTCTCGAACGTAGTATTCATCGCGATCGTCTTCGGGATGTTCATCCCGTTTCAGAGTGTGCTGATTCCGCTCATCAAGACCCTTCAGTTCCTTGGGCTGTATGGATCGCTCCTGGGTTTGATCCTCGTCCACACAATCTACGGGATGGCGGTCACGACGCTGATCTTCCGGAACTTCTACGTCAACATCCCCAACGAGCTTATCGACGCGGGGAGGGTCGACGGTGCGGGCGTGCTCGGCATTTTCCGCCACATTGTTCTGCCTATCTCGATTCCAGCTTTCGTAGTGGGCGCCATCTTCCAGTTCACTGGGATTTGGAATGACTTCCTCTTCGGGCTCGTCGTGACGCCCGATCCGCGTGTCCAGCCGGTAATGATTGCGCTAAACAACCTCTCGAGCACTTTCTCGGTCGCCTGGAACGTCCTAATGGCTGGAGCCCTAGTCGCTGCTCTGCCAACGGCTATCCTCTATCTGGTTCTTGGTCGCTATTTTATCTCCGGCCTCACCGCAGGGTCCGTGAAAGGCTGATCCGTCGGCTGCTGATTCAGGTGAGACGCGGGGCGAAGTTCGTGTTTCTGCCGATTCTGGCGTCGCGCTCGGGCGCTGGTATATGCGGTCCGAGTGGATTCGGTACCCGGGTCAGACGCGATGATGCCGACGTTGAGTGGCCCAACCCCCGGCTGGGTGCATCACCGACTCCGCCCGGAATTGGGCGTCCTGTTCATGTTGAGCTGCGCGGCCGGCGCACTCCCGGCAGGCGCCGCCGCGGCTTGGTGAACTGTTTGACACGGAGCAACTCGCGACGGTTGTCGGGGCGATGTTCGGACGGAATCAGTGAGGATGGCGCCAGAATCAGTCCGATCGTGCCTGCTCGGGTGACGGCGGTCCACGATGCAGCCATGGTGTTGCTCGTGGCGCCGGTGGCTCCGACCCGAAACGAGGTCGTTTCGATCACCTCTTTGTCAGGAGGAGGAAGAGGGCGCCAGCAACCACGAGCACCGCGATTCCGGCGACAAAGACCCAGTCGCCCCACCAGATGTCTCTGTTGATCCGGCCGACCACGATGAGGATCGCGGAGACCACCGCCAGCAGGGTCAAGAATGGATGGGCCTTCACACGAGACGGCATCTGATTCCTCCTCCGATCGCTGCGGCCCGACAGGGCCGGAACATGCTGTACCTACCCACGAGCGTTACCCACGGAACGCATCCATGAACCGCACCCGTGTGCCGAGGCGCATGGCGGCATTGGCATAGATGCGGCCGGCGAGCCAGGTCAGGCCGACGATGGATGCCACGGTTAGCGCTATCGCCAGACCGACCTGCCAGAACGGCACGTCGATGTCCGCCATCCGCACCGCCATGAGGATTGGGGCGAACGGCGGCAGCAACGAGCACACCGTGGCCAGGGGGCCACTCGGATTCGGCAGCGCGGCGTACATGAGCAGGTACCCCGCGATCTGGAAGATCGAGATCGGGGCGACGGCGCTCTGGACCTCCTCCTGGCGCGAGACGAGGGAGGCGACCGCGGCGTAGGCGGTGGCGTAGAAGAGGAAGCCGAGCAGGAACCAGAAGATATCGCCGAGGATCGCCTCCACCCCGAAGGCCGGGATCGCGGCGACGTTGGTCACGTAGACCGCGACGAGCGCGGCCGCGCCCACGATCGTGAGCTGCAGCAGACCGACGAGCCCGATCCCGATGACCTTGCCCGCGAGCAGGCGGCTTGGCGGGATAGTGGCGAGCAGGATTTCCATGATCCGCGTCGCCTTCTCCTCGACCACGCTCTGGGCCACCATGTTCCCGTACTGGCCGAGCGCGATCCAGAGCAGGATGCCGAGGGCCAGGCTGGCGAACAGGTTCTCGTTGTCCTTGGGTGTTTTGGGCTGCAGAAGCTGGACCGGGACCAGGGTCATGGCCGACTTGACAGCAGCCGGTGTGAGGCCGGCGTCGGAGAGCCGTGCGGCCTCGGCGGCCAGCGATAGGGCGGACTCGACGTTCGATGGGATCGCATCCTTCGCCACCGCCGTCGGCGCGGTCGACGACCCAGTCACGAGCACGTCGAGCGTGCCCGCTGTTACCTGCGCCTTCCCGGCGGTGACATCGGCAATGTCGCTGACCGTCACGTTCCCACCCAGGGCCGCGGCCGACGCAGTGAACGAACGCTCGAGCGCCTGCGATCCGCCGCTGAAGCCCACCCGCACCGGGTTGGTCTTGCCGGCGAGCAGCGACGCCGCAATGATGCCGACCACGACGAGGGCGGCCATCACGATGGTGCCGCCAACGAAGACGCGCGAGCGCAGACGCATGCGGACCTCGCGGCGGGCGACGAGGAAGGTGGTCGGCAGGCGGCGCGTTCCGCCCAGACTAAAAGACCGGGCGTTCATGCCGCCGCCTCCTCGATGACCGTCCGGAAGATCTCGCCGAGGGTGGGCTCGACGCGCTCGAACTCGCGCACCGGTCCGGTGTTCAACGCCGCCTGGAGCAGCGCCTGATCGTCGACGCCGGGATCCAACTCGAACAGCCGCCGCGTGCCGTCGGCCTGCACGAGCCGGACGCCCGGCACACCGGCTTCCCAGTCGCCCGGGGCCCCGGGGACGTCGATCCAGCGGCGCTCCTGCCCCCCGGCCCGGAGCTCGTCCACGGTGCCGCAGGCGACCATCCGGCCCCGGTCGATGATCCCCACGCGATCGCACACTCGCTCGACGAGCTCGAGCTCGTGGCTCGAGAAGATGACGGGGACTCCTGCGTCCACCCGGTCGCGGAGCACACCCGCCATCACGTCGACGGCGACCGGGTCGAGCCCGGCGAACGGCTCGTCGAGCACGAGGACGTCCGGCCCGAAGACGAGCGCGGCGGCCAGCTGGACGCGTTGCTGGTTGCCGAGGCTGAGCGCCTGGAGATCGTCGTTGGCCCGGTCCTTCAGGCCGAACCGATCCAGCCAGCGCAGGGCAGAGGCGCGCGCCTCCGAGTCCGCCATGCCGTGAAGCTCGCCGAGGTATGCCAGCTGCTCGATAAGTCGCATCTTGGGATAGAGGCCGCGCTCCTCCGGCATATACCCGATACGCCGGCGCGCCGCGAAGTCGAGCGGCGCGCCATCCCAGCGGACCTCACCCGCATCGGCGTTGAGCACCCCGAGGACGATCCTCATCGTGGTGGTCTTGCCCGCGCCGTTGCGCCCGACAAAGCCGAACAACTCGCCGGCATGGACGTCGAAGCTCAGGTCTTGGACCGCGACTGTCTCCCCGTATCGTTTCGAGATCCCATCGATCTCGAGCCGGCGATCGGTACTCATGCTCTCTCCGGTGCGACTGCTGAGCGTTCGCGTGTCGAAGAGTCTATTCGCTCGGTGCTATCGGACTTTCCAAGGCGCGCCCATTTTGGCCTCGGGCAGCCGCCCGGCGGCGCGCAACGCACGGCGGAGCAGGAACTGGATCTGCCCGCTCAGGCTGCGCAGGTCGTCGCCCGCCCAAACACGCAGCGTCTCGATCGTGGCGGGGTCGATGCGCAACAGGGAACGCCTTGCGTTCCATCGTCGCCTCCCGGGGTCCGCTACTAGTACAGGGTTGCCCGCGTTGACCACCGGCTGCGTCTCGTGTTCGCTGCAGAGCACGACCAAGAGGTTGCTGACCATGGCGAGATCGTGAGCAACCGGGGGCTACCAAACCTCGTTGAGCTACTGCGCATTTCGCTGAATTCGCCACCCTGGTTCGCCGGAATTCGCCACCCTGTTTCGCGGGTTTTCGCCGCGTTCTCGGAGGCCGCGCCAGCGGCCGACGCAGGGCGTCAATTCATCCCCTGATCCTC
>Ga0208457_1001518_pt1 | contig 16048 bp, 15 predicted proteins | sample June2015DPH_10_1_FD_185513 | JGI IMG/M metagenome (GOLD analysis project Ga0208457, IMG submission 185513) | Peatland microbial communities from SPRUCE experiment site at the Marcell Experimental Forest, Minnesota, USA - June2015DPH_10_150... | ecosystem: Environmental > Terrestrial > Soil >... | reverse complement strand
CGAATGAACAGTCCCTGCCCATCGTCCCGGTAAGTTCCGACGTCCATTTTAACGGGGCGACCATTCCAAGGCAAGGAGGAATCGTACTGGACCTGACCCGAATGAAGAAGGTTCTGGAAATCGATGAAGCAAACCGTAGGGTGAGAATCGAAGCGGGTGTGATGTGGCAGCAGCTCACAGAAGAGCTTGCGAAAAAAGGGATGAGAATGATCATGCCCTTGCTGCCACCCGCTGGCCGGTCCGTACTGACCGACTACCTCGAAAGAGAGGTCCCTACCAATACGGTATACGATTATGGCGAACCCATGCAGTCCATGGAAGTTGTCTGGCCCACCGGTGAGATCTTCAGGATGGGCTCTGCGAGCGTGAATGGTTATCCCGATTCAGCCTCGAAGGGTGCAAATCCCTCCGGTCCTGGCATCGACTTCTATCGGTTCCTTCAAGGGGCTCAGGGAACGATGGGCGTTGTCACGTGGGCCAACCTGAAGATCGAATCGATCCCTAAAATGGATAAGGTCTTTCTTGCTCCTGTCGATGATCTGGCTTATGTCCAGGAGTTCCTCTATCGGACCTTGCCGCGCAGAATCGGTCAGGAGTGTCTCCTTTTAAACAACATTGATCTCGCCACTATGGTGGCGGAAAACTGGCCCGGGGATTTCGAAACATTGCGCGCCGCCCTCCCGCCATGGACGCTTATTCTGGTCGTGAGCGGATTACTCCGGCGTCCCGAGGAAAAGATCGCCTACGAGGAGAATTTCCTGAAAGAGGTCATCCAGAATGAGTTTAGGAAGATGGAACTTCAGGACAACCTTCCGGGGGTACCCGGTATCGGCCGAAAACTCTTATCGTTGCTTCGCAAGCCCTGGCCTGCCGAGAAGACCTATTGGAAGAACATCTGGAAGGGTGGTTCTCAGAGCCTCTTCTTAATTGCCAAACCGGTTTCATCTCCCCTTTATGTGGATATCGTGAAAAAAATGGCTGCCCAGCACGGTTATCCCATGAGCGATATCGGAAGCTACATTCAGCCGATAGAACATAACCGTGCCTGCCAGATGGAATTCACCTTCTTCTATAACCCGGCCGACTCCTCAGAAAAGGCGCGAATTGCCGATCTTTACCGGCAGGCGGCCCTCGCCTTGCTGAATCAGGGCGCCTTCTTCACAAGACCCTATGGGGAATTGGCCTCGATGGTGTATGAGCGTGCCTCGGGTTACACCATGGCCCTGAAGCGGCTGAAGAAGGTATTCGACCCCAAGAACATCATGAACCCGGGAAATTTGTGCTTCTAAGGAGGATAAGATGCCAACAAAGCAAGTAAGCTTAGAAGTGACGCAACTGGATAATTTTGTTTACGACATGAGCCGGTGCATCAAATGTAAAGGATGTTACTGGGTGGAGCACACTTACATGCCTGGGATCAAGTTCAGCACGAGGTGCCCGAGCAACACCTGGAATGACTTCGACTCCTATGGAGCCTTTGGCAAGATGAGGATCGGTATAGCGGTCGCCGAGGGGAAGCTCCAGTGGACTCCGAAACTCCTGGAAATCCTCTATGCGGATCCCCTGTGCGGCGCCTGCGATGTGGGCTGCAAGAGGAATCTTGATCTGGAAATCGAGCTGTCCCTGGAGGCACTGAGGGTCAAAGCGGTGAAGGATGGTGCGGGTCCAATGCCCGCCCACAAGAAGGTCGCCCAGAACATCGCAAAGAGTCACAACCAGTTTGGTGCACCCCACGAGAACAGAAAAAAATGGTTGACCGGTGATATTCAGGTGGCCCCCAAGGCGGATGCCCTTTATTTTGTGGGCTGCTCAGCCTCCTACCTGAATCCTGAGATCGCCCAGGCCACGGCCAGGATCCTGAATGCTTCCGACACACCTTTCATGTTAATGCCGGATGAATGGTGTTGCGGAAATACCCTCTTCTCCGTAGGCATGATCGATGAAGCACAAGCATTGGCCCGTCGCAACATCGAAGCTGTAAAGGCCACAGGGGCAAAGACGGTGATCACCAGTTGTGCCGAGGGCTATCGGATGTGGAAGGTCGATTACCCGAAGATGCTCAATATGGCCACGCAGGACCTGGGCTTCAAGGTGATGCATCTTCTTGAGTTTGCTGATGCAATGGTCCAGAAAGGGGCCCTGAAGCTGACCAAGCCGGTGGATGCACGGTTGACCTATCACGATTCGTGTAGCACAAGCAGGCTTTGTGATCCCTGGACACCCTGGAAAGGTGAACGAGGATGGATGGGCACTGTCAGTCCAGGGCTTAAGAGGCGACGCGGTAGGGACGGCTTATACGCACAGCCGAGGAATATCCTGAGCTCTATTCCTGGGGTGAAATTCGTGGAGATGCCACGAACAAGGGAGAATGCCTTCTGTTGTGGAGCAGGCCGCGGAACAAAGGAAGCCTTCCCGCAACTGGCCTCCTTCTCGGCAAGGCACCGATTGGAAGAAGTGAGGGACGTGGGCGCCGAAGTGCTCGTCTCCGCCTGCCCCTGGTGCAAGAACAATTTTGCCCAAGCCGCGAAGGAAACCGGAAACCATGTAAAAGTGATGGACATCTCCGAGATCATTATGGCTTCGGTAAGAAGATAAGGAGGGAAGCATGGCTATCGCCAAAGAAGCGTATAAAGCATTGGAAGCTATTGTGGGCCCTGAATATATTTCCGATGATCCTGCGGTCTGCGAAGGCTACCGGTCCGGACCGGGAGGATACGAAAGTGGCCTTGGATATGAGAGGGTCATGACGAAGATCCCTGCAGCGGTCATCTTGCCACGGACAACGGAAGACGTCCAGAAGATCGTCAAGGTGTGTAACCGCTACAAGGTCCCCTATGTCCCGTATAGCACGGGCTTTTACGGCCCCCGTTCCCATTGCCACGTTGATAACGAACTGCTGGTCGACCTGAAGCGCCTGAATGACTTTGAGATTGATGAGAAGCACTTCTATGCCGTGGTCGGATCGGGTGTCATCTACTCTCCTCTCCAGGAAGAAGCCATGAAGCGTGGGGCCTACGTGGTGATCGGTGGAGGGGGTGCTCAAGCATCCGTCGTTGCCAATCTCATCGGCGATGGCTGGTCACCGTTGAGCCACCGGATCGGCCTTCCTCACCGCCGAATACTCGGCACCGAACTCGTATTACCCGACGGTGAATTGGTGAGAATGGGATCACTGGCCGTGGGTGAAGATCCCTTCTGGGGTGACGGGATTGGCCCGGACCTCAGGGGTCTGCTCAGGGGATATACAGGGTTAAGGGGCTGTCTCGGAATTGTCACGAAGATGGCGGTGAAGCTTCTCCCCTTCCAGCCAGAACGTCTTATACCGACAGGGATTTCGCCAAACACTGCCCTGGCACTTCCGGAAAAGCGGGTGAAATGGATTAACTATCAGATGCCCAGTAAGGAAACCCAGGTCAAGGCTATGTTCGAGATAGCAAAAGCTGAAATTGCAGGTGCGGTCACGAAGGTTCCGCTCTTCTGGCGGGCGATTGCCAAGGCAGAATGCAAGGAGGAATTCTGGGAACTCTGGGGTAAAGAGAATGAGGATACGGTAAAGAACTTCCATATCGTGCGTGTCTTGCTCATAGGGTTTACCTCTGAAGAGCAGATGCAGTATGATGAGAATGTGTTAAATGATATCATGAAAGAGCTTGGTGGTATCTCCAGGCCTACCAAGCCATCGGATGAATCCTGGATCAAGAATGCCGATTCGGCTGGTATGTGGTTGATGTGCGGATCGTATGTTTCTGTCGATTACGTTATAGAGACGCTCTCACAAGCGACAATCCATGGAGAAAGCTATGCAGAGCTGAAGAGGAAATATACGCCGCCACTGATGCCTGATTATGGCGATCCGGGCTGGTTCCAGAGCTTCGAGCTGGGTCATCAGGGTTACTCTGAGTTTCTTGTATACTGGGATCAGGACGAGGATACTACAGGTGTTGACCACTTCTACGTCGAAACATCAAAGATGAATATTAAGAATCGTTTTTATACTTCCCTTCTCGGACCTCATCAGCCCCTCTATTTGACAGGGCCGAAATATGGGCCGAATTATCATGAGTGGCTCTTAAAGATAAAAGAGGAATTTGATCCTCTGTGGGTCTGTCACCCACCGGTGCCACTGGCCCATGATGTATTCGTGGAGAAAGCGGAGTGGATGAAGCCGATAAAGGATTGGGAAAGCCCGAAAATTCCATCTAAACCTTAATCGTGCTAACGTATAGAGGCAAAGTTACCGTTATCACAAGGTTTTGGATGACCGCTACGAAGAGGTGATCTCAGAGAAGGGCCAGATTCTAAGTCCCCCTTGTTTAGATTACGGCATTCCAACCGCCATGGAAGTCCCATCGATCAATTCTGTAGAGGTCGAGACAAACGATCCTGAAGGCCCATTCGGCGCCAAAGAGTCAGGGGAAGGAACCCAGTTGGCCCCTGCACCCGCCAGCATCAATGCAATTTATGATGCTATCGGAGTAAGATTTAAGAGCCTTCCAGTCACACCGGAAAAAGTACTTGAATTGTTGCATGGGAAGGATAAGAATCAATCCAAGTAATTTGAAAGAGGATGAAAGATGGAAGTTATCACGACGACTAAAGATATAAAGGCATTTTCTTCCTAATAAGGGTGGGCCGAAGGCGATAGAAGAGAACTTCGCAAACAAATCAGATACCTTGATAAACAAGAAAGAAAACATGAAACAAAACCGCTTCTTGCTCTGACGATTATAGGTGTCATCGTAATGTTTTTCACACTCATTATTTGCTTAATATCATTGTACAAACAACTACAATAAAAATAAGGATAGAAAGTACTACCTGAACCGTGGCAAAAATTTTAATAAGTTTCAAATCATCCATGATCACTCCATAACACTTATAAGACCTCCCCGTGTCAATAGATAAATCTCTCCTCCAACGAAAATAGTCTTCCTTTCGCTCTTTCTCATAACTGACTATCTGACTGTTGCTAACGGTTCCAACTTCGTTTCCCAATCGGTGCCGAGTTGCTGCACCAAACAAGACGTTCAAGTGTACGGCTAAAAAACCGCCGCCACTTAACTTTTTCGTTATGCAAAATTAGATTAAACCATTATATATTATGCGGAGGATATGCATGTCTATAGCTGATATTATTATGAAGATGCCTTGCTGGTACCTTTTAATGCTCATTCTTTTTAGTTTGTATTATGCAATCCGAGGAATCATGGAGCAGAAAATTATCTATGCTGCAGGTCCTTTGAGTCAGGTCCAAAAAGTCATTATCTCTTATATTCAAGAATTCCTGTTCAAAGTCGTTTTCACTGTATCAGGTTTTATGGCGTTGTTTATCGCGAATTATATTTTCTCATCTCTAAAATCAGTTAATGATATTGGAGCGGGTACAGCCATTCTCTTAATTTTCCTTATTATATGGGGCATTACTGGAGTAAGTGGATACCTTACTTTCCTTATTGTATCAGGTAAGTTCCCGACTCTTAAGTGAACTACCGTGTCACCAATAAAAAGAGGGAAGCTCCCGTTTGGCAGAGGAGTCGGCCTTGCCGGCGCCAGTTTTCCAAGCGGGGTAAGCAATATGAGCCATATCTCTTCAGGTGCCATAGTGAAGATCGAACGGGATGGCGCCATTACTCTTTTGACCGGCGCCGCAGATATTGGCCAAGGGGCTGAGACCGTCATCTCTCAGATTGTTGCAGAAGAACTGGGCGTTCCTTTAGAGGACATTCGAATCACGGCTGCCGACACAGAAATTACCCCCCTCGATCCCGGGACATTCGGCAGCGGCGTCACATTGAGGGCAGGCAATGCAGCTAAAAGTGCTGCTCAGGCAGCAAAAGAAAAACTCTTTGAAGCCGTGGCTGAAAAGATGGAAGTAAAATTTGAGGAATTGGAAGCAAAGCATCGTAGAATCTATGTGAAAGGAAGTCCTGAAAGGGGACTGTCCTTACAAGAAGCAATTAAATTCTATCAATATTCGGATCGCCCATGCCCATCATTGGCCGGGGTTCTTACCTGCCTCCAGCCAAAGAGCCGACCACTCTTCTTAAAGAGGATGGGAATTTTTCTCCTGCCTATTCTTTTATGACTCAGGCCGCTGAAGTGGAGGTAGATGTGAAAACAGGAAAGGTGAGAGTTTTAAAGATGGTGGCAAGCCACGACTGCGGGAAGGCCATCAATCCCATGCTGGTGGAAGGTCAGTTGGAAGGGTCCGTCGTGGGAGGAATGGGCCAGGCGCTCTATGAAGAAGTGATCACAGAAAAGGGACAGGTTCTGAATCCATCATTCTTGGACTATGGCATCCCAACTGCCATGGAGGTCCCTTCCATTACTTCCGTGGAGGTTGAGACAAACGATCCTGAAGGTCCCTTCGGCGCCAAAGAGTCAGGGGAAGGAACTCAGTTGGCCCCAGTGCCTGCTATCATCAATGCCATTTATGACGCCATTGGAGTGAGATTTAAGAGCCTTCCGGTCACACCTGAAAAAGTCCTGGAAGCACTTCGTGGAAAGGAGAGGAGGGACTGATTCACTCGAGGATATCAGAAATATTCTTCCTGAGGATGTAGGTGAAGGCTAAAATCGCATCTGCATTCCTCTCCACCGCTTCAAAACCACGGCCCAATTCTTTCAACCTTTTTGTTCTCTCTTCAATCGTCTTGATCTCTAAATCCATTGCCTTCAGATCGTATTCCATACCGTACTCCTTTGCGTTAGTCTATCAGGAAGAAAGATTCATACACCAGACAGGTGTGCTGGAAAAAACTTTACAGCGGCACCTCTTAATGTATATGCCCATTGGGCTCCAGAAAATTCCATAGGCTTAATTCTCCGTTAAAACAATCTTGCCCATAACAGTTGATCATGTCCGCTTGGTAAAGTTTTTGAAGTACGCCTGTCTGGGTGCTCCTATATTATTTACTTCCGGGTCAAGTCTTTAAACCTTGCAGATTTCAAAGTGTAACGGGGAAGTCCTCCGGGTTTAACGGTTTCAACCTCAAAGGTCAAGTTTGACTTTATCTTAAGTTTCTCCCTTATACGAGACCTGAGTTCTTTCATTTGCCCTTCACTGATCGAAGGATCAGATTCAACTCTGAGTGTGAGAACAGGCATCACCCCTTCTTGTGTCAAAAGGATTTCAAACTCCACCACTTCTGGAAATTGAGCCCGGATCACCTCTTCCACGACGCTTGGGCTGAAAAAGACTCCTCGAATCTTCCTGAGGTCATCGACCCGGCCTCCAATCTGATCTACTCGGATGGAGGTCCTCCCACACGCACACGAGTCCTTCCTCTTCATCATGATGTCTTTCAAGTTGAACCGGATGAGAGGGATGCATCTACGGCATAAAGGAGTAATGACTGCAACCCCCTTCACTCCTGGAGGAACTGGCTTAGACATCGTCTCAAGATCCACCATTTCATGCAAGAAATAGGGCTCGATCACATGCATTCCCTGTTTTTGGGAACACATCCCAGCCCATCCGCCTGGCTCTGTTCCTCCAATATGGTCATACACATCAGCCCCCCACTCCTCTTCTAAGCGAAGGCGGGTCGATTCTGGCATGGGCTCACCAGCGCAGATCATCTTTTTGATATGGAGGTCTCGTTTGGGATCCATTCCCATTTCCTTGGCCACCTCTATCATATGGAGACCATAGGTAGGTGTGTTCATCAATGCCGTCGCCCGAACATCCTTCATCTTCTGGATACGGGCTTTTGTCTCCAGTCCGCCTCCAGGGACGACTTCACACCCCAACTTTTCAGCGGCATAGTGACCCTGCCAGAAGGCGATATAGACATTATAGACAAAGGGTAAAAAAACTCTGTCCGTAGAACGAAATCCTGCTGCATAAAGGATGGAACACCAGATCTCTACACATAATTGCCAGCTCTCATAGGTGTCCGGAAAGTAGACAGGCTTTCCAGTCGTCCCTGAAGTTTGATGAAATATAGATAATTTTTCAGGAGGCACGGCCAAGAGATCGCCGTAAAGATAGGGTTCTTTCCCTTCCTGAGCCTCTCTGAGCTCATCTTTCTCTGTCATGGGGACCTTTGCTATATCTTCAAAAGTTCGAATATCCTCAGGTTCAATTCCATGGAGTTTCTTCTTATAAAAGGGAGAACTCTCTTTTGCCCATCGGAGAGTCTCCCTGAACCGTTTTAATTCAATCTCCATGAGCCTCTCCTTGGGCAACGTTTCAATGACCGGGTTCCAATATTCCTTATTTTCCATCAATTTCATAATCATCTCTCCAAAAGTCGGGGTCGAAAGGACCTAATATTGACGATTATCTCAGGTCCTTCCACGCAATTCAATATGGTTTCATAAGAAAATAAAACTTAAAATGTGGGTCGTACAGAAATCATATTATCACGACTCTGGTATAGGTTCTTCAGACAGTCTGGATACCTCTTTTTTGAGGCTTATATCGTTTTACTTTTCGGATTTACGCCGCTCCTCATCTCTCAATTCGCGCCTTAGCAACTTTCCAACCTTTGATTTCGGTAACATATCCCTAAACTCGATAAATTGTGGAATCTTGTAAGGAGCAAGCCTTTCTCGGCAAAAGGCATTGAGCTCATGTGCCCCGACTCCTCTGGCATCTTCTTTAAGAACTACAATTGCCTTAATGCGTTCCCCTACTTTAGGATCAGGAACACCCACAACACAAGCTCCGATCACTGCAGGATGATCTTGCAAAACCGCTTCGATCTCTGAAGCGGAAACCCGGTATCCCTTGTGTTTTATTACATCGGCTGTTCTGTCCACATAACGCAATTCGCCATCCTCGTCCATGGTGACATAATCCCCGACCCTATACCATTTTTCACCATCAATCTCAACAAAAGACAAGGCCGTTTCCTCTGGTTTATTTAAATATGGTTGCAAAAAGGGAGAAGAGACAATCAGCTCACCAACTTGTCTAATTGGGACATCTTCCAGCGTGTCGGGATTTACTACTCTGACCTTTCTGGATGGAAATGGTTTGCCCAAGCTCGTTGCCGTAATGTCTTTATTTGTTGAGCCAAAAGTGAGATGGCCTGTTTCTGTTGAACCATAAACTTGCCGTATTGGATATTTGGTATATTTCCCGAAACGAGTAAAAACTTCCACAGGCAGAACATCGCCCCCGCTCCAGCAATACTTGAGAGAAGACAAATCATAAGTATCAAACCTATCGCACTCTAAAATCATTCGGTAAAGTGCCGGAACACCAAAAAGCAAGGTGGCCTTATATTTCTGGATTGCCTCAAGAATGGCATCTACCAACGGCTGAGGCATGACGACTGTAGGATTCCCTAATGTCAAGGCAATCCCCATAAATGTTCCCTTACCCATGATATGAAACAAGGGATTTACCAGCACAAGAACTTCGTCCCCTTCGGAAACATGTCCTTCGATAGCATTATAAAGATCAATAAGGTAAGACACCATGCCGGCGTGCGTTCCAGGTACTCCTTTTGGAAGACCCGTGGTTCCACCTGTATAAAGTATATAGGCAAGATGTCCCCTTGGATTTATATCTACTTTCGGGGGGTCGGGAGAATGCTTGTCAATTAAATCCCTAAAGGAATAAACCCCTCGACTTTTTGTAACCACCCCATGGGGAATTCTATCGAACATCCTACCGACTATCCTCTTATACCATGGCAGTAAATCGACTAAATTCGTCACAATGATCGTTCTGAGGGGAGTATCAGGAAAAACTTCTCTGACATACCCGTAATTCGTATCCTGGCAAACGATCGTCACAGCCTCTGAATCATTAATCATATATCTAATCTCATAAGGAGTATAAATTGGCGAAACAGGGACTGGGATACCACCAATTTTTTGAATCGCAAAGTAGGCTGCAATCCACTGGGGGCAATTTGGGAGATAAATTACAACCCTGTCGTTATCTCTCACACCTAATTCATATAAGGCTGTGGCAAATCTATAGATCAACTCCCTCAGTTCAGCATAAGAATACTTTTTCCCCAAAAAGACGACCGCCGTCTTGTCGGGATAATTTGCTGCGATTCGCTCAAATCCATTAATGACCTCTTCATCTACCGACTGATAGCCCCTCATATCCCTTCCTCTGATGTATATAGTCCACCAAAGTACGCATTCATGGCGTCAGGACTATTTTTGAATTCTTCGGGAGTCCCGGCAAAAATCGCCCCCCCATTTTCTAGCACATAGCAATAATCCACTATGGGAATAATTGGCCTGGCATATTGCTCGGCTACGAGCACAGTGATCCCTAAGTGTTTGTTTATCTCCTTGATGGCCCGAGCCAACCTGACCTCTACTGTCGGAGCCAGCCCAAGTAATGGCTCGTCTAAAAGCAATAGCTTTGGCTGGGCCATTAAGGCACGCCCGATAGCAAGCATTTGCTGCTCCCCTCCGCTCAGGAACCCCCCCTGTTTTCTCTTGAGCTTTTTCAGCTCGGGGAAGAGCTCAAACACGTATTCCATGGTTTTCCCCGCCTGTTCACGACTTGCCAGATAGCCCCCTATCTTTAGATTCTCCACTACGCTACTCTCAGTAAAAATAAGGCGCCTCTCTGGACAAAGGATGATCCTTTTTTTAGCTCTTTCATTGGGCTTTAGACTTGAAATGTCTTCTCCATCAAATCTTATATCGCCAAACCAGGCAATCCTCTCTCCTCCCTTCATGTCCTCTTTTTTCTTCATGTCCCCGATGATGCCTGAGATAGTCCACATCAAAGTTGATTTGCCCGCGCTATTCGAGCCAAAAACACCGGTGATCTTGTTCTCTTGACACTCTAAGGTAACATTGTTCACTGCTATTGCATTTTCATAAAAAACCACAAGGTTTTTGACCTCCATGAGAGCTTTACCCTGAGGCATTACAACTCGACCTCCTCTCCAAGGTAGGCCTTTCTGACCTTTTTATCTTTCATCACTTCTCTTGGGACCCCTTCTGCGATCTTCTCCCCGAAATTGATCACTAAAATCCTATTAGCTACTCGGAAGAGTTCCCTCAACCTGTGTTCAATCATGACGAGGGTAATACCATCCTTCTGCAACCGCTCCACCAGAGGGACCATGCTTGCAATCTCAGCCATGCTTAATCCTGAAAAAACCTCATCACAGCAAATAATCTCAGGCTTCATCGCCAGACATCTGGCGAACTCTAAGCGCTTAAGGTATCCCAAAGGAAGACTGCCAGCAAGTTTATAAGGAACATGAGCATCACGCTCAAATCCAACCTCTTCCAGAAGGTCAATGGCTACTGCATCTCTGTCGCCAAGCTTCCCACTTGCACTCCGTTTACTACGCGGCGAATAAAGAGGAGGTATCATATTTTTGAAGGCAGGTAACGTAGCATATGGTCTAACTATTTGGAAGGTCCTCACCAGGCCGATATCACAAATTTTGTGGGCTGGCCAATGGGTGATATCATTATCTTTAAAAACTACCTTACCTGAGTCCTTCCTTACAAACCCGGTGACAAGGTTGAGGAGAGTCGTCTTCCCTGAACCGTTCGGTCCAATTATTCCCAGAATTTCACCTTTGTAGAGTTCGAAGCTCAAATCATTTACTGCCCTAACTCCACCAAAGGACTTGCTCAGATTTCTTACTTGAAGAAAAACTTCTTCACCCATAGCTACACTCTCACCCAATGTTCAAATTGCTCATACTTTCGGCGAGCCCAATTTAATAAGCCTTCACTCCAGAATAAAATGAATAAAACCATGATGAGGGAGTAGAAGACGATCCTCAACGCACCGAAGGCCCGGAGGATCTCAGAAATCGGAACCAGAATCAGGCTACCTAACACTGGACCGACTAAAGTCCCCGGTCCGCCCACGACCGTAGCAACAAGGGGAAACACAGAAAAATCCATGGCAAACAATGAAATACCAACCCAACCATAAAGGTGCGCCATATAGGCTCCGCCGAGACATCCTAATAATGCCGCTATAAATACTGCTACGGCCTTATAATAAGTGATGCTGATTCCTGAAGCCCTAATCGCTTGATCATTATCTTTGACACCCCGAAATACAATCCCAATATCTTCATTGACCAACCTCCTCAGTACAAAGGTGGAAACAATGACAATTCCCAAAATAAGATATTGATTCACCCAAGTACTGGGGAGCATTGAGAGGCCAGGTATCCCATCTGTCCCGCCTAAAATTCCGGCGGCACATATGATCCTTTCAGCCATAACAGGGTAGGTAAAAGTAATAATTGCAAAATAAACCCCTCGGAGGGGTAAGGTAGGTAAAAGAATTAAGGTACAGATAACCGCACCGGCCAAAGTTCCTATGGGAATGCTTAGGGCTGGGGAAATCCCATAATAATGATTGCAGATTCCTGAAATATAGCCGCCAACTCCAATAAATAGGGCTCCGCCGAGACTCACCAGCCCTACAAAGTGAGCTAAAAAATCAAATCCTATGGCAAGGAGTGCATACACACCAAATATACAAATAACTCTCTGCCAGTACAGATTCGGTGCTATCAACGGTGCACACAGCAAACCTATGACCAACAAGGCCCTGGGAGCCAATAGAAACATCATCTCCTTCCAAGAAGAGATAGCATAGACAGTATCAGCTCGAACTTTGACCCCACGGTCAAGCCTCTCTCTACGTCGAATAGCCTCTTCCGCCATTTAAACTCTCTCCTCGAGTTCCTTTTGTCTCCCAAAAAGACCGGACGGTTTAAAGATGAGAATAAGAATAACTGCCGCCAAAGCAACCACCATGGCAAGGTGAGGGGCAATGAAATAGACCACGATCATCTGAGCAAACCCTATCACAAAACCAGCGAGTATTGTCCCCGTCCAACTACCAAGCCCACCACAGATGCAAACGGCTATGGCGGAAACAAGAACATCGTATCCTGTGGCTACATTGATGTTACCCATGGGAAGAATTGTGATCGCTGCTATTGCAGCTAATGCCGAACCCAAGGATAATGCCAAAGTAGCTGCCCGATCAGAATCAATTCCAAGCAATAGCGCAGCACGTTCATTTTGGGCAATGGCCCTTAGACCCAGACCGACCTTGGTATAGTGGGTGAAGAGCCATAGGGCTAATACAATGACCGCTGTGATTACCACAGCTATTATTCTCTGTGCGTCCACGGGAACTCCATATATGTGAATTGTGGATAGGTGAAAGACAGGAAGCACATAGGTGGCCCCGCGGAGGCCACGCCAGCGTAAAAATTCCAATATGGCGAGGCTGATAGCAAAGGTAACGATGATCTCTGAAGTTGGCATTCCCCTCACCCGGATAACCGTAAGCTGGTATATAAGCCAGCCCATTGCGGTAACGCAAAGTATCGATAAAATGATGCAAAACCAATAACTCAAACCCAAACGGTTCAAGAAAACCTATATTAAATATCCAGTCAATACGTATAGTGCCCCGTGGGTAAAATTGGGTACTCGACTAACACTATACGCTAGGGCAAAACCCAGCGCCATTAAGACCAAAAGCAGACTATTTATCAACCCATAAACAATAATATTCATTTTTTTCACACTCTTTGGAAATAGGCTGATATTTAAATCCTGAAATGAATTATCATTTTTTCTTAATCTTCCAGTATTCAGTCATCCACGGAGGGAATTTAACCTCTCCCATAGCTATTTTAGGTGGATAGACAACTACCCGTTTCCCATCTTGCCACTGGAAAATCGTGCCTACGGCTCCTTCTTCCGGATCAAGTTGGGGAATAATCTGATGGCTTTTTGAGTCAAACCTTATCCTGCCATAAACCCCCATCAGGTTCGTTTTCTCCATAGCACTCACTAAAGTATCCGGATCCAGTGTTCCAGCTCGCTCGACGGCATCTTTTATTATGTATGGAGCCATATAGCCGCTTGATGTTCCATAACCTTCAGGTTCTGTGCCGTATTTTTTCTCGTAAGCTTTGTAAAATTTCATCGTCCAGGGCGTTGCGTTCGAAGGCGCATTACCTGCATTAACTAAGTTGACGATCGTATAAGCAGCCCTTCCTTTAGTGACCTGCCAGAACTTGGGCTCCATAGCTGGCCCAAGATAATTGCCAAAAGGCAAGGCTGGAACCTTCATGTCGTTCCACTGATTAATTAAAATACTGAGCTCTGGCATGTCGCCCATGATAAAGAGAATCTGTGCTTTGGCATCCTTTGCCTTTAACAAGCCAGCGGAGAAATCTGTAGTTCCGGTAGGATATCGTTCATATCCCAAAATCTCCCAACCTTTCTTCTTTAAATTTTCGGATACTATTTCGCCACCAGCCCTAGCGAAGGCAACATCTTGAACGATTACGAACATTCTATTGATCCCATAGGCACTATTGAGACCGCCTAGTAAATTCACGGCTTCCTCCACCATGTATCTCGACTCTCCTGTAATTCGGAAGGCGTACTTGTATTTGCTATAATTCTCCTCAATGGTACTATGAAATTTGGGGCTTAGTCCTCCACAGGTCGAAAGATAAATCTTTTTGTAATTAGAGATTATGCCCAAAGAAGCCAGAGCTGCTTCAGAACGGCTTGGCCCGATAATAAAATCGGCTCCTTTGTCCAATATAATCTTTTCAACTACGAGTAATGCTTCGTTTACGGGAACGCCGGGCTCACAGTCGCGTGTATCCATTATTTCAACTTTGAAAGGACGCTTTTCCCCTTTAACGTTGACTCCCCCGGCTGAATTTATTTCCTCAACAGCCATTTTTAACCCCCGAATGGTAGCGAACCCATCTAAAATCTCTGTATCCGTTGCAACACCGATGACAATAGGTTTAGCGTTAGCAACCGAAATCATAAGTAATACTGAAACGATCAATGCTAGAATGGCTTTCATCGCGTCTCCCTCCTTTTTTCCGTAATTTAAACTCGATTTAGGTAATTGATCCAAGTGAGTGGGTAAGAAAATCTCACAATAGATCGTCTAAATTCTATCGTCACCACCTCCTTATTAAAAAGTTCTGTGATATTACGTCTCTTCCCATGGTGTTAGAGACCTTGTGGATACAATGGGTGCTTACCCCGTATGGGGCTATTCCTGGCAGGTTTATTAAAAATTGATTAACTACAATCTTGTTGAGAGAAGAAGATGGACCGACAGAATTGAAGGGGATGGGATTAAAAGAGGAAACAGGGGTATATTTTAACAAAAATTTATCGCTTTCGAGCATGTCAATCCCCCAACCTTTTATGCCCATGAGCATGCATAAACACATCCACTCTGTGTAATATCCCAACTTCGTCGACTTCCCCGGGATCTGCCATATTCCCCTCAAAGGCAAGGGTAGGAATTCCGGCATTGATGAGTGCTGACCGATTCTCGGGCAGACCAACACTCGTCCCTTCACACCCGCGGTTGAAGTGCATTAACGCATAGTCACAATGCCATTCTCTCGCTATCCTTATCATGTGCTCGCTCTTCAATCGGACATCGTAGTAGGCTTGCCAATCCGGTAAGGCAAGTTGCCAGTCAGCTAAGACACGCAGTGCATGATCTCTGCCCTTCATATGAATGGCTTTCTGCCGGGGGGTTTCCCTCGGTCCCAGACTGCCGTCCTCTTGATCCTCCCACATACCAATGAGGCTGTGGGAATAGATAGACCCTATCGAAACACCTCCGTACTCTTCTAAATATCGCCAAAGCCGGAGGAATGACCACGGAGGTTCAGCATCCGTCATGTACCTGAATGTTTCATTTCCCACTGCAGCAATTCCTCTGGCAACCCGGTCTCTCACCTCATCCCGAACTTCCTCATAAAAGTCTGCTATTCCCTTTGAAGCTTTGGTCAATGCACCCAGATTAAAGAGGGAGAACATCGATTTTTCATCCAAAGGAGCAGGGATGGCTTTATTTAGGGTACATACCTCTGCCCTCTGCCAATTCTATGAATTGGTCTGCATTCCGCAATCCGCAATCCGTATTCCGTATTCTGCATTCGGCAATGGTTAGACCCTTTCCTCTAGCTCTTTGAACTTGCCGAATAGACCTGATGGTTTAATCGCAAGAACTAAGACGATCGCTGCCAAATAAACAACCATCATCCATTCAGGCTTAAAGTATGTACCG
>Ga0208457_1001514_pt1 | contig 16092 bp, 15 predicted proteins | sample June2015DPH_10_1_FD_185513 | JGI IMG/M metagenome (GOLD analysis project Ga0208457, IMG submission 185513) | Peatland microbial communities from SPRUCE experiment site at the Marcell Experimental Forest, Minnesota, USA - June2015DPH_10_150... | ecosystem: Environmental > Terrestrial > Soil >... | reverse complement strand
CCATTTTAAATCACATCTCTTTTTCAGAGCGTCAACCTTAAATATAAAATTATTGGTGTCTTATGCAGCACAGAGGTTGAGTAGAATGAGAAGTGACGAGATAAAACTCGGAACAGAAAGGGCACCACACAGAGCCCTCCTAAAAAGTTTAGGTTTAACAGACGAAGACATAGCTAAACCATTCATTGGAATAGCGAACAGTTACACGTCAATAGTTCCTGGACACATTCACCTAAGAACCTTAGGAGAAGCGGTGAAGGAAGGCATTCTTGAAGCCGGCGGAACACCCTTCGAATTTAACACCATAGCCGTATGCGACGGCATAGCCATGGGTCACGAAGGCATGCGGTATTCACTTCCAAGCCGCGAATTAATCGCTGACTCAGTAGAAATCATGATGCAAGCCCACCGATTAGACGGCATGGTGCTGATTTCAAACTGTGACAAAGTCACGCCAGGCATGCTCATGGCAGCAGCAAGGCTGAACGTGCCGGCTATATCCGTCACAGGCGGACCAATGGCATCAGGCATACTGGAAGGACAAAAAGTCGGCGTCAACAACGTTTTTGAAGCAGTCGGCAAAGTCTTCGCCGGCAAAATGACAGAAAAAGAATCAGCATTGCTTGAGAACGTGGCTTGTCCAGGCTGCGGCTCATGCAATGGCATGTTCACAGCAAACACCATGGCATGCGTAACCGAAGCGTTAGGCATGTCGCTTCCCTACTGCGCTACAGCATTAGCGAATGGCGCCGCCAAACAGAGAATTGCCAAAGAGACAGGACAAAAAATCGTTGAACTCATCAAGAAAGACATCAAGCCCTCACAGATAATGACTCAGAAAGCCTTCGACAACGCAGTCGCAGTGGACATGGCGCTTGGAGGCTCCACAAACACGGTTTTGCACCTTTCAGCCATCGCTAAGGAAGCAGGAGCTAAGCTTAGTCTCTCAAATTACGACGAGATTGGACGGAAGGTTCCGCACCTCTGCAGTATGGTTCCAAACGGACCTTTTGACATGGAAGATTTAGGTAACGCTGGCGGTTTACCTGCGTTGATTAAGGAGCTTAAACCATTCGTGCACTTTGAGGCGTTAACAGTTACGGGTAAAACAGTTGGCGAAAACGTTGCAGAAGCCAAAGTAATAAACGCTGAAGTAATCCGCCCATTGGATAAGCCAGTTCACAAGGAAGGCGGCATCGCCATACTCAAGGGCAATTTGGCGCCTCAAGGAGCAGTCGTCAAAGCGGCGGCAGTCTCACCTAAAATGATGAAGCATCAAGGTCCAGCGAAAGTTTACGATTCAGAACGCGAAGCTGAAGAATCAATTAAGCGGCACGAGGTTAAAGCAGGCGACGTCGTGGTTATTCGTTATGAAGGACCAAAAGGTGGACCAGGAATGCCTGAAATGCTAATTCCCACAGCTACAATTGCAGGTATGGGTTTAAGCGAAAGTGTAGCCTTAATAACTGATGGCAGGTTTTCTGGTGCGACCCGTGGACCATGCATCGGGCATGTTGCGCCTGAAGCTTTCGATGGCGGTCCAATTGCGGCTCTTAAAAACGGTGACAAGATAACCATTGACATTCCCAACAGAGTTTTGAGGGTGGAGTTATCGGAGCAGCAGCTTAAAGAACGGTTGGCAGCATGGACGCCTAGAAAGCCTAAAATTGCCAAGGGTTACCTGAGCAGGTATTCGCCGACTCCACTAGAATAAGTAATTGAGAAAGTTAAGAAGAAAAGGGAAAACAAGAAGGGCTAATAACCGCTAATTTACCAATAGCAACCACACATGCCTTCGCTGGAAAAGACTGGAAACACCAACCAAGTCTTCTTGGCAAACTGGCTTCAACAACAAAATAACACTCACTAGTGCTTGGGTAAGTCTTAAGCTCTAATCCGTTTGGTCAAGCAATGCTCAGGTAGGGTGGTTGTGGTAGTGGCGTAACTACTGCAAATACTTTTACGGCTAAAGCCGTTACTTTTTGTTAGCGTCTTGCTTGAATCAGGCACGTAGTGTTTTTGGGGCAAAGCAAGAATACCGGAAGTGTCTTTTTATGGTTTTAGTTGAAGGCGTCAAAATGAAAGCTAAGCGTATACCAAAAAAGCAGTTCGTTACAGCATGGAAAACGCTGTCCAGCAAGCCATTGCCTAAGGTTAAAGTGCTCAAATTAAGTGATGAAGATTTTAACCATGTTATTCAGCACAGGCACTGCGTAGAAGATGACCTGCGAGAGATTGAGGAGTGGGGCAGGACCCTGTCAACTAAGGGTACAGATGCGTGCGTGTTTAACGCTGACGAAACTGAAGACGCCGATTACATCATTCTGGTCAGGGAAAACCCGTACCACAGTTTGGATGAAATTATTCTTCACGAGCTATCGCATATTGCCAGAGGAGACCTCTAATCGTTAATTCTATAATTGATTCACTATTTGTTGTTGCTGTATTAACACAACCACTTATATTTTAAAGTGTAATTATGCTAAATGCTAGTTAGCGTTCTTTTCTGAAGGGATTAATTGTTTGGTTAAAATTTCTTTTAACGAAGAATTCAACAAATTCGACTTGAAAAGAGAGCTCAGAAATGCTGGTTTTGAGAACTTTATCGTTGATAATATTGTTGAGCGTGTGAATGAAAAGAAAGTTGACGGTTGGACTATTAAGCAAGCGCGACAGGAAGCAGTTAGAGAAATTGAAATTCTACTTAGAAGTACTAAACATTCCTTCGATAATTTTCGGCTGAAAAGTGGAATTACAACTGAAGAAGTTACGAACTCACCTTTTTAGAACAAGCCATATAAATTTATAATAAACTTTCTAGCATGAGCGCTAATCTAGAGGCATCATTAACCGTATATCTTTTCTTTCAACAGGTCTATTGTAGTTTGTACAGTATCATAACATTTTTCTGCTTCTTTAAGGCTAATTGGTATATCATGTTCTGTATCTTTGGGATGAACAATTAAATTCCTTATATGCTCGATCTCTCTTAATCTTCTCCATAAATCAGCTTGATTATGCTTTAAATCAAAATCATTCCCAAATCTCCTAAATACAAAAAGGAGCTTTTTGAGAGTGGAGCGATACTCGTCTTGCTTTGTAATTTGTATCTTACCATCATCATCAACTTCTATCCTTTTCTCCGTAAGAAGTGCAATTTCGTATTGGTTTAGCGAATGGTCAGTATTAACAAAACTGTAAGCTATGTAATTTATCCAGCCTTCTAAAGCGCTCCAAGAACCGAAAAAAACGGCTCTACAATACGATAACATGAATTCTTTTTGTTGTTTTCTTTCACAATCCCGAGCTAGTATGAGATATTTCTTGCTATCCTCCAAAAGGGAAGAAATTAACTTCCCTAAACTCACAGTACTTTCTCCTTTAGCTTTCTGGCCTTCAATGCTGAAACTTTTGCTTCATATGACATTATAGCTAATTCGATTAATGTGTTAGAAATTCTTTTTTGTGCGCTTGATTGAGCATATTGTAAAAACAATTCTGCAACTCTACCTCTGTCTTCTTCGGTATAGCGAACACCTAAGCCTCGATAAGTTGGAGGATCCTTAGGATGCCTGCTTCCAGACATCGGTTTTGCCGCAAGAGGATCTTTATCTCCACTATGTTTCGGTAGCTGATATAGCTTTTCTAATGCATCTTTATTATCTTGAAGTAGTCCTGCTATGAGAGACCAACTTGAAAGAATCGCCATTGAAATTGCTTTGTTTCTGAATTCATTCTTATTTAATTCAGGGTCTTGCATTACAGTGTTAATTTGTTTTTTATGCAAATTAGCGAAATTTTTACCCGCAATTATAAGATCAGCATTTTGCCAAAATTTCTTTTGGACAAGTGCAAGATACTTCGGGTCATCTTGTCCTGATTTACACACATAAGGGATTATGACTAGATTCTCTAAATCCTTCGCTTTATTCTTCTTTCCTTCAAAGAAGTTCACTATGAAGGTTCTGGCCAATCTTACAGTGATTTTTCCCTCAGGGTTTTTTCTATCAGCAAAATCTTCGTTTGTTTGAAGTAAACCTACTTGATGACAGAATTCCCTAAGCTGGGGACCCCTAACTGTTTCTTGCATTCGGTCAATAAGATCAGTTGATATGGATATGTTAGTATTAGCGATTTGTGCAATTTCATTCCTTTGATCTATTGTCAAGCCAAAAAATATCTTAAAACCATGGTATCGAGAAACTTGATTGTGATCAAAGGCTCTTCTTATCGCTTCAATGCGATGCTGTCCGCCCAAGATTTTTAATGGCTTTTCTGCTCTATAATCGTAATTTAATTCTGCAATAATATCTGAGAACTGTCTTTGTGTGTTAGCATCTACGCACATCCTAATGAATGCAGGATTACTTGGTTGGAGCTCTCTTTGTAGCCTAAATTGCTCTTGTTCGTCTGGATCTAGTACAGCATCGTTATCTATCAATGGCAAAGCAATATTGGCTTGGATATGGCACTCAATATAGTACCCCAAACTTTTGCCGTCTTGTAAAAGGATAAAAGGAACCTTTCTCAACGATTCGATGGTTGGTATTTCAGTCCTGAAATCAGTGATAAGTTCTTCAATGTCAAAATTTGGTTGTAAAATGTTTTCGCCTAGTACATAGCAATCGCTTGGCATAAAAATGTAATAAGTGCTATTAGTTTATTATTTTTGTGTATTGACTCTTTGGTCAAATAATTGTTGCTCAGGTTGAGCCTTACTTCATTTTGTTGACAACGCCATTAGCAAACATTATAAGCCCTTCAGTGTCAGGCAAGTCAGCGAAAAACAGCATAAAATAAGTCACACCCAAATCCACATAAACCTGCAACTGCGCTTTGCACTCATCAGAAGTGCCCGCCAAAGTATTCTTCTTGAAATCTTCTAAGCTAACATTTGCTGGTTTTCGCTGGGAAATCTTTTCGCTCAGTTCTCTTTGATTCTGCGCAATTAGCACTTGGCCACCGGGCCAGCAGGACTTCTCAATTTCCATAAAGTTTCTGCCAACTGCTTTGCAATTGTTCTCTAAAACCTCAAGTTTACGCTTATAAACTTCAATGGATGGCAAGAAACCCCAATCGAACCTGTTGGCATATGGAGCGGTCGCTTTCCGCATTAGTAGTTCGCTGCTGCCGCCCACAGTTATGGGTGGATAAGGTTTTTGCAAGGGTTTAGGCTCGCAAACAGCATCTTTTAATGTGTAGTGTTTTCCTTGGTAGTTTGCTTTTTCTTCAGTCCACAGTCGCCTTATTACCTCCAAAGCTTCGCTTAAACGCTCTATTCTGACGTTTGGTTTAGGAAAATCAAAACCATAAGCAATGTGCTCGGTTCTTTGGGTGCCTGCTCCGATGCCCAGCTCTAACCTGCCGCCTGATAGGACGTCAAGCGTAGCAGCCATCTTGGCAAGCAAAGCAGGATTCCTATGTGCGGTGCAGGAAACCATGGTTCCAAGCCGTATCCTACTGGTTAAAGAAGAGAGCGCGGAGAGAGTCGTCCAGCATTCAAGAATAGGCCAATCATTATACATCAAATGGTCATCCAGCCAAACTGAATGGTAGCCTAAGTGTTCACATTCCAAAACAACATCTCGAATAAGACTGAAATGTTCCTTGGCCTCTTTAGCTTGGAACGCGTAGAATGGAAGGAACACCCCAAATTTTAGTTTGCCCAAGCCATGCCTCCAGCCTGCTAAGCCATGATTTAAAGATTAATTGTGGCAGGGTAGTAATTAGGCTTTAGCATAACCAAAATTACAAAATTATTTTTTAACGAAACGGCACTTTAACAGGGTTTCTCAAGTTAATTCAAAAAAGGTTCTTGTTTTATGGGCATAAATGCCGAAAACAGAGGATAAGTAATTATAATTCATAAAACCTATTTTTGAATAAACTCAGTTCAGTTGTGGTTCCAAATGCCAGCGAAAACCACTTCTACCGTCGACATATTCGGCATGTTATCAGACGATAATGGTGAGAAGGCAAAAAAGAAGCGCAGGCAAGAACTTTTGGAGCCAACTGGCGTAAAAGAACTATTCAAGGAAGGAAGCATCAAAATAAACAAGCACACGTGCCTTGGCGTGGAATGCAAGTTATGCGTCAAAGTTTGCCCAACTAACGCTTTATACTGGAAAACTGGCGAAGTAGGAATCACCGAGGACTTATGCGTTTACTGCGGCGCTTGCGTGTTAATTTGCATGGTTGATGACTGCATGAAAATCGAGCGAAAACGCGAGGACGACAAAGTTGAACGGTTCAGCAAGCCAAAAGACGTTATCATGCTTGAAGAGAAAATTAACGGGCAGAAGCGTTTTGACCGCGTGAAAGCACTTTTCCCAAACGTTGAAGAGTACTGCGAAAAATACACTGGTAAGCCTGAAGCATAATTTAACTTCATAAAAACCTGCCGCGTCAGCTACAAGATGAATACTAGTTCCTAACAGCCTCCTCCCTCAAAGCGTTTTGAGAAGGTCAATAGTTATAACTTTGGCGTTAGGACTGACTTTGACTATACTACAGGCTCAAAGCCTAGAAAGGGATTCGATGGTCTTAAGATTCTTTTGGTAAATTTTCCTCTTTCATCTCTCATACACTTAATCCCTGCTCTTCTATTTCAAAAACGTAGATGCACGCCAAGCAAGCTATAGTAATTCGCTTTAGGGAAAAATCAAAAGGCAACAGGAACACTGATAAGCAAAAACACTATTTACAAAACCAGAAACAAGAAGGCACCCTGACATGACTAAAACTTACAACATAGCCGTGCTTAAAGGCGACGGCATCGGACCAGAAGTAACAGAAGCAACCGTAAAAGTCCTACAAGCTATCCAAGAAAAATCAGATTTCAAACTTAACTTTCTTTACGGCGAAGCAGGATACCACTGCATAGCCAAATATGGCACCAACCTGCCTAAAGAAACATTAGAGCTGATAAAACAAACCAGCGCTTGCCTGAAAGGACCAATGACTACGCCTGAAGAGCCAGATGCACCTGTGAGTGTAGCCGTAACGCTCCGCAAAATTTTCAACCTCTATGCAAACGTGCGTCCATGCCGAAGCTTCCCAAGCGTTGAAGCATTAAAACCAAACATAGACTTGGTCGTCGTCCGCGAGAATACAGAAGGCTTATACTCTGGCGCAGAATCTCTGCTTGCTCCAGGCGTCGGCATAGCCTTAAGAATAATCACCAAAGAAGCATCGCTGAAAATAGCCAATTTCGCGTTTAAGCTTGCTTCTCAGCGCAGAAAACACTTAACCTACGTGCACAAAGGCAACATTCTAAGAATAACCGATGGTATCTTCAAAGACGCCGTTAAAGAAGCCCAGCAAAAGTATCCTGACGTGACCGTTGATGACTTGCACATTGATGCTGCAACCATGCAACTAATTAAAAAGCCCGAAGCCTACGATGTGATTGTTACAACTAACCTTTTCGGCGACATACTTTCGGATGAGGCGGCGCAGGTTACGGGAAGTTTAGGCTTAGCGGCAGGAGCAAACATCGGCGAAACATACGGCATGTTTGAGCCTGTCCACGGTTCAGCGCCCAAATACACGGGTATGAACAGGGTTAATCCCATAGCCACCATTATGGCAGGTTCAATGATGCTGGATTACCTCGGCGAAAAAGCAGGCGCAGCTAAAATCGAAAAAGCAGTGATAAGCGTGCTAAACGAAGGCAAGGTGAGAACGGCAGATTTAGGCGGTTCAGCATCAACCAGCGAAATGGCGAACGCTATAGCAGCCAAAATCAAGGCGGCATGACTGAGACAACCGTTGCACTTCGGGTAGAGAGCTCCATTTTATTCCCAAACCCCTTTTTCACATAAGCATTTTCCAAAAGCAACTTGTCACCAACCTTTAACCCATTAAGCGCTTCAGCATGTTGCCGCCAAGCCGAAACCTGAACAGCGCCAGAGTCGTCTTTTAACTCAAAAACCGTCAGCTTAACCGCTTCGCCTTTCGCTGTGGTTACTTCTTTGCTTTCAGGAACCGTTGAAACTACGCCTTCAACGTTGGCGCTTTGGTTCTCAGTTAAGCTTGCTATTTTCGTCAACTGCAAAGCGGCAGCTTGAACATTAACAAAACTGGTGAAGTCAACGTGAACTTCTATGCCGCCGTTTTGGGTTTCTTTCACTTTAGCGTTACCCAATTGCAAATACGCGTTCGCTTTGAGGATTTTTTCTAACTCTAAGGCTTTTTCATTCCAAGCAACCGCCGTCACTTCTCCAGAATCATCCGCTAAAGTGAATCGCATGACTGTTCCATCGCTTTGATCACTTCGGGCGAACTTGGTTAAGCCTAAAACCGCTTTTACAGTGCCAGAAAGATGCACATTCCCAGACGTTTTATTTAGAGAACCTATTTTTGTAGCAAACTTATCGAAGGCTAAGTATTCACTTGTTTTCTCTTGGGGCTCAACTTCAATTTGGCTTTTGCCGCCAAGATGCAACTCTACTTTGCCATAACGATCCTCTCGCGTGTACCCATGAAGCAGCCGAACTGCCTGTCCAACTTTCATCTCGCCCTTTTCAACCAAATCAGCCTTGTCATTCCACAGCACCACCCGCAGAATGCCATCGTTATCTGCGACCATTAAAGTTGCGAATTTACCAGATTTTTCTCCCTCGAAGGTTCGCGCTGGAAAAACCGCAATTAAACGACCCGCTACTGTAACATCGTTTAAGCCAGCGAATAAACGGCTTGTCGATAAGTTTCCGTTGTTTTGAATTGTGTTTTGCTGCACTTCAACGCCGTATTTAGCGGCAATTAACCTCAGAAGCGTTTCGTCACCGAGTAGACCGCCTGTTCTGGATTTTTCAGATCGCAATTTTTCGAGAATTTGTTCTCGGCTAATTTCTGGGTTTTTCGCGAGAATTTTTTCGATTATGTCTGGGGTGGTCATTTTGCGCCGACACGATAAAGATATGCTGGCGCTTTTAATTTTTTGCATTTTCTGGCTAGGTGTTGCTATGTTTATTAAAAGCGCTGTTTCCTTTTTAGCTTGGAGCGCTGGAGGAAAAAACATGGATCCTGCAGTGTTTTACTCGCTTGGCTTAGCGTTGGTTGCTGTTGGAATCATAATTATTGTAATAGCGATTATCATAGTCTCTGCAGGTGGCGCTGGAAAAGGAAAGGTGAAAGGTGCAGGCGTAATCATGATTGGTCCTATTCCGATAATTTTCGGGACAGATAAGAAATCGGTTAAGGCTGTTTTGGCGCTTGCTTTAGCGCTCACCATAGCACTAGTGGTTGCTATGGTAATATATTACTGGTTGTTGAGGTAAACTGGCATGTCAACAAGCTCCCAAGAACCAGAGGACGAGGGTATCGCTGTTTCCAGCAGACTTCTTGGTTTTTTGATTTTAGGAATAGCTTTAGTTTTCATTGGCATAGTGGTTTTGGTGGTTGCTTCCGTGGTTTTAGCCAACTCTTCAAGCAGTGTTGGAATTGTTATTTTTATCGGCCCAATTCCAATTGTTATTGGTTCAGGACCGAATGCCGATTGGCTTATCTTAATTGGAATAATTCTTGCCGTTTTGAGTATAGTGCTCTTTTTGATTATAAATAGAAGATTAGGAAGGTTTAGCAATTAAAGGGGTTTTTACTGGTTTATTTCTTCATCCTTACCATAATACGCGTAGAGGAAGATCAGGATTATAGAAATAAACACTGAACCCATAAGGACATATTGTAAACTTACGAAGTATGCGCCTAAATCCATCGAGGTTCTCCTTGCATTTTACTTATTCTTGTAACGTCTTAATATTTAAGGAGTAGCTTTTTTCCACTCATTCATCAACATTTCATAGCTCTCGTCGTTTTCCTCTATGGTTTCAAACCAGCCTAGATTTTGCGCGATTTTCTGCGTCAACAGGTGATAGCACATATGGATTTTTCTGTCTAAAACTCGAAAGTAAAAATCGTCACAAGTGCAAAATTCAGCTTCAGGCATTATGAGGTAATCCCGCTCTCTTCCAACAACTATCCAAACGGTTCTTCCGCTCGGCTTGAAAATGTACTTTTTCACCCTGTTCTCTTTTAACGCATCGAGGGCTTTTGTGAATCTTGATCCGAAAAGCTCGTAGAGTTCAGTTAGGTTGCTGCCTGACAGTTTGCCTGATGTTTTTGCTTCTCGACAAATAGCGTTTAACGTGTCTAGTTCTGAGTTATCGTTCATTTATACACTCGCTACTGGAAAGATTAGGGGACTGTGAATTTTAGCTTTTAGCCTATGTCGATTTGTTCTCCCTTAAGCTTGTTTTCTGACTCAGCCTTGGGAAGCACCACTTCTAAGACGCCGTTTTTGTAGCTTGAACTTGCTTCTTTAACCTTCACTTTTACTGGCAGGACAACTTCCTTGTAGTACTTGGATTGAGGAGTATCAACCGAAATCGTCAGCGACTCTTCCGTGCCGTGAAGTTTTATGTCGCTTTTTTCTACGCCTGGAAGCTCCACGACCACATGGATTTCACTGTTTGTTTCAACAATGTCAACGAGTGGCTCACGTTCTTCTTTAACTTGCGGTGCCCCTTTGAGGCCTTTTTTGATGTTTCCAAACTCTTGAATTTCAGGCTTGCCGTCAGGACCAATCTTCATACTGTAACCATAAACGAAGGGTCCAAGCTCCTTAACTGTGCTGCCATCCGGCAGTTTGCGCTCTTTAATGTATTCCTTGGGCACCTTTTCCGTGAAACTTTTCAGTTCCTCATCCATCATTTTTTCCATTTCACGGAACATGTCATCCATGTCACCGAAAAACGGATCTTTAGCGCGCCTCTTCCTGAACCATTCGGGGTAATCATCATCTGAAGACATTAACACTCACCACAGTATGCTTGCGTTTTCCACTCCAATAAATTTTATGTTATAAACCCTGTTTATTTAATGTTGACGCTAAGCAGTTTTGAACACACTAATGCTCTCGGCAACCTACTTTCCTCCCAACAAGCTTAACTCAACATGCAATGCTATGTTGAATGCGCCACAAGCATACCTTTTAAAAGTTTAAATCAAGGAAAACAAACTAACATGACATCGCACCATAAAACGTGGCAATTTGCCGGGGTAGCCTAGCCTGGCTAGGGCGCCAGACTCATAATCTGGAGAACAAACGGTGGCCAAACGCCCATGTCCAGAAGTCGCGGGCTCGAAGCTAGAATAAGCGAGAATCCCGCTCCCGGCACCATTTTCTCTGGTTTTTGTTTATACTATGCGAATTTACCAAACCAGCCCGTTGCTTCTAAAGGGAGTTAGTGGACTCTATAAATTCCACAATTTTTTGTGATACCAGTTGTTGCCAGTTAGGCTTAAAATCGGATAATATAACATGTAAGCCCATTGACGTAAAAAAGTCCAGTACCTTTTTTGTAATAACTCTTTTATCGAGTAAGTCTAAGTGTATGATAACTATACAGGTTGGGTCTAACTTTTCTTTGGCGCTAAACGTTTGAAATGAGATTTTACCAATTAAATAATGTCTTAAGCGCAACCTATTATCTGGTCTGTTTACCGTTGGGTTAAATCTAGTTATATGCAATGAGTAGAGCTTTTCTTTTCGTAGGACAAGTAAATCGCCCATTTGATTGCTGCACGTAGAACGTATTGGATAAAGTTGAAAGTCAAAGTTTTTCAAGCTTTGAAAAAGCAGTTTGCCATCGGCATCTTCAATAAAGCTCTCTATCGGTAGTCCAAATTCATTGATGTTTATTAAGACTTTTACTTTTCTGTTCCTGTTGTTAGGGGTAACGCTGTTTTTAGGAATGTACCTAGTAACCGCTAAACATGTACCATATCTTCCATCAGAATAGAGTTTTGTTTTAGATTTTGCGGGTAAGATTCGAATTTCCGCTAAATTTTCATTGGGAATAGCAATTGCTGTGATCTTCGATCCTTGAATAAGACGATAAATCTCACTGCAACAAAAAGCTAAGACCACCGTGTGATTGTTGCTCATAAGTCTGAGCCTGCCTTCTATGGACAATAAATTGGACATAGCTATCGATAGCTAATTGGTTGGTATTTCTACTTAAAACTTTGATCTGCTCACCAACCGCTCCCGGCACCACTTTTTAAATAGCTTATTCGTATACTTGGCAGATGGAAGTCACGTTTCATGGTTGATAAGAGCAAGCCTTGGTTCAATGCGTGGCCTGCTGATGTGCCAAAAAACATGAAGTATCCTGCCGTTCCTCTTCACGGGATTCTGCAAAAGATTGCTGAAAATTACCCAGTGAAGGTTGCCATAGCTTGCAATGGAAAAGAAATTACTTATGCGCAGTTGGATTCGCTTTCAAACCAGTTTGCCCATGCTCTTGCCAAGTTAGACGTGAAAAAAGGCGATAAAATTGCAATTTTCCTGCCGAACATTCCCCAGTTCATAATCGCTTATTTCGGAATCCTCAAGGTAGGCGCAATCGTAACCGCCATAAGCCCCTTGCATCGGGAGCGCGAAGTTGAGTATCAACTATGCGATTCAGAAGCCGGAACCATAATTGCTTTAGATTCCCTTTACGCCATCGTGGATAATGTTTGGGCTAAAACTAAGCTAAAGAACATGATAGTTACAAGCTTAGACGAACCAGCATCCAAAAAAGCCAGTTCCTCAATCAAACCAAACGTGTGGACTTTTCAGCAGCTACTAAAAGAAGCCCCAAAAACGCCTATCAAGGTCGAAATTAATCCGTATGAGGATTTAGCCGTCTTGCAGTACACGGGCGGCACAACTGGAACAGCGAAAGGCGCAATGCTAACTCACACAAACTTGGTTTCAAACGCCATCATGTTTGCCGCTTGGATAAAAGGCGAAATAGCCAAAGAAACCTTCCTAACCGCTCTGCCCCTGTTCCATATTTACGGCATGACCACAAGCATGACAGTGCCCATTAGTTTAGCCGCAAAAATGGTTCTACTGCCACGGTTCGACCCTGCAAAAGCCTTAGAAGCCATCCGGAAGCATAGGGTCACGGTTTTTTGCGGCGTTCCAACCATGTACTCGGCACTGCTAGCTAACCCAGAACTGGGCAAGTACGACTTAACTTCGATTCGCGTGTGCATTTCTGGCGCTTCACCATTGCCACCACAAGTCCAAAAAAGATTCATGGAAGTTACAGGCGGATTTTTAGCCGAAGGCTACGGTTTAACTGAAGCCTCACCAGTTACACATTGCACTCCCGTGGACAGGACCATGAAAACGGTAAAGGTTGGCTCAATCGGTTTACCACTGCCAGACACCGAAGCACGAATCGTTGATTTAGTTACAGGCGAAACAACGTTGAAGCAGGGCGAGACAGGCGAGCTAGCGGTAAAAGGGCCACAAGTGATGAAGGGTTACTGGCATAGGCCTGAGGAAACCGCTTTGGTCCTGCGTGACGGGTGGCTTCTCACAGGCGACATCGCAAAAATGGACAAAAATGGCTACTTTTACATAACCGACCGCAAAAAAGACCTCATAAAATACAAGGACTACAGCGTTTACCCACGCGAAATCGAAGACGTACTCTATGAGCATCCAGCCGTGAAGCTGTGCGCAGTCGTCGGCAAACCAGACCCAGTGGCAGGCGAAGTTCCGAAGGCTTTCATAGCGCTCAAAGAAGGCACGGCTGCATCGGCAGAGGAAATCATGGTTTTCGTTAACGGTAAAGTTGCCCCTTACAAGGCAATCCGTGAAGTGGAATTTAGAAAAGAATTGCCTATTAGTTCAGCGGGCAAGGTTTTGAGGCGCTTGCTTGTGGAAGAAGAGAAAGCAAAAGCAGTTTAGAATAGGATTGTTTTTGGGCAATTTTTAACTTTAAGGATTTGTTATACCATAAGGGATTATCATGTCTGTGGTAGAAATCGACGAAAGAGGCAGAATGACTATCCCAGAAAGGTTAGGCATCAAGAAAACCAAAGCGATAGTCATACCAGCAGGCTCTTATTTCATAACGATACCTCTTTCAAAAACTCCAGAAAGAGAAACAGAAAGATGGTTACCTACCAACAGAGAAAGAAAAGAACTAAAAGTTGAAGCTGAAAAACTTGCTAGAGAAGATGCCGTAAACAGGGCAAAAAGGCGACAATGATATAGAGATGGCTTAATCTTGAGAGTTAAATTAAACGTCACAGGTATCGTTCAAGGTGTCGGTTTCCGTCCATTCATCTACCGCATAGCAGTTAAAAACGGCTTGGCAGGGTACGTTCGCAACAGAGGCGATGCGGGAGTAGAAATCCTCCTTGAAGGCAACGCGCAAAGCATCAAGAATTTTATGCGCGACCTGACCGAGAACAAGCCGCCTTTAGCCCAAATCGACTCGGTTAAATCCACTGAGCTTTCAGGCAAAAACCAATACGATAAATTCACGATTTACAAAAGTTCCGAAGAAGCGGAGCTTTCAGGCTCAATCATACCGCCAGACATCGCAATATGCAACGAGTGCCTCGCTGAACTGCGAGACCCAAAAAACCCGCGTTATGAATATTTCTTTATAACCTGCACCAATTGCGGTCCACGCTTCACAATCATCGAGCGATTGCCGTACGACCGCGAAAACACAACCATGCGCGAGTTTCCATTATGTGGCTTCTGCCAAAAAGAATACAATGACCCAGCAAACAGACGGTTTCACGCGCAAACTGTGGCGTGCCCAGAATGTGGTCCTAAAGTGTTCTTAACAACAAGAAACGGCGAACCGATCCAAGCTAAAGACCCAGTGCGTGAAGCGGGAAAGTTGCTCTCTGAAGGCAACGTGCTTGCCATAAAAGGGTATGGCGGTTTCCACATTGCAGCATCCACCTTGAAGGAGAAGCCTTTGGCTGCGCTTCGACGAACGAAGCATAGGCGCGAAAAACCCTTCGCCATCATGGCAAAAAGCCTTGATTCCGCGAAAAGCTTCGCCGAAGTAAGTTCGAAGGAGCAAGAACTGCTATCTTCCCCTGCACGCCCAATAGTATTACTAAACAAAAGCGGCAGTTACAATCTTTCACCGTTAGTTGCGCCGAACCTGCATAACGTCGGCGTCATGCTGCCCTACACTGGCTTGCACTACATGCTCTTCGACCGTGTTGATGACCCAGCGTTTGTGATGACCAGCGCGAATCCGCCAAACCAACCTATTGTGAAAGACAACGATGAAGCGCTAAAGACTCTGGGCAGCACAGTGGATTATTTCCTGTTTCACAACCGCAAAATCGCTCACCGATGCGACGACTCAGTGATGCGCACCCATGGGAACCGCCAAGTGTTCCTTAGGCGAAGCAGAGGTTACGCTCCAGCACCCATAAGGCTCAAAGCCAAATCAAAACGGTGCGTCGTCGGTTTAGGCGGCGAATTAAACAATACAGCCTGCGTTTTGCTTGAGGATAAAGCCTTCATCAGCCAACACATCGGCGACGTGGAAAACGTGGAAACGCGCACGTTTCTTCAAGAAGCAACAAATCACCTTTATCACTTAACCAACTGCCACGCTGAAACTGTGGTTTGCGATTTGCACCCAAAATTCACCACAACCGCACTAGCCAAAGAGATGGCGGAAGCAGACGGTTCACCGCTGATTCAGGTTCAGCATCACCACGCGCACGCCGCCGCTTTAATGGCAGAGCATAACTTAGACGAGGTTATCGGCATAGTTTGCGATGGGTACGGCTACGGCACCGATGGCGAAGCGTGGGGCGGCGAAATCCTGTTTTGCACTCGTGAGTCTGCGAAGTTTAAGCGGCTGGGGCATCTGGAACCACAGCCATTGCTGGGCGGGGATGTGGCTAGCCGTTTCCCCTTGCGTGTAGCCGTTGGAATACTTGCTAAAGCCGGCGTAGAGGTTGAACCTTGGCTGATGCAGAACAGTGCGCATTTGCCTTTCGGCGAAACTGAAGCCAACCTCATTCTCAACCAACTTGAAAAAGGCTTAGGAACGGTTGAAACTACGAGTTGCGGCAGAGTTTTAGACGCGGTCGCTGCCGTTTTAGGCGTATGTTTTGAGCGGAGTTATGAGGGTGAACCAGCCATGAAACTGGAATCAGCCGCGGTAACTGGGAAAGATGTTTTGAACTTAAAGCCCATTTTGCATGGAGACACAGTGGATACTACGTGCATGCTAAGGTCAATCTTTGAAAACAAAGAAA
>Ga0208457_1001507_pt1 | contig 16221 bp, 17 predicted proteins | sample June2015DPH_10_1_FD_185513 | JGI IMG/M metagenome (GOLD analysis project Ga0208457, IMG submission 185513) | Peatland microbial communities from SPRUCE experiment site at the Marcell Experimental Forest, Minnesota, USA - June2015DPH_10_150... | ecosystem: Environmental > Terrestrial > Soil >... | reverse complement strand
CCACCAGGCTTCGCTCGGCGGATCGCTCCGCTCCACGCTGGCTCGGCTACTTGTTGAATGGGCAATTACAAGGTAAGCTCCTTTCAGCTTACAAGATCAGCCAGGCTTTCCCTGGCACACCATACATAAAAACCAATGTATGCGCCACCCGCGAGGGTGCCCGGCTCAGTGGGCCACCAAGCGCGCAGCGACGCTGCCTACTAAAAGTCCGAGCGCAAGTGCTGGTCCCCAGGCACTGCGTCTGAATCGCAGCAGCAAGATGAGTCCCAACGTGAGGAGCGCTGCCAAAAGGTTCCACGGCCATTGCACCACGGCATTATTGAACTCGCGCCACCACATTAGCAAACGAACCAGCCATCCGTCCCCATGCGGGCCCAACGGCACCCGCAGGGGAGCCCGACCTTGCGGAACGGACAAAGAATAGAATGCCCACATGGCGCCCGCACTAAACCAAAGTGCACACACCGAGACTCGCCTTGGGAGGCTTCCTCCGATCCCCGGGCTGGCTGGGAGACGGGCCGAGGAATCTCTTCTGGAGGCTCGTTCCTCGATATACCGAGTCAGTTTCGTATGGCGTCCAGGGAGCGCCAGCTCGAAGCGGGGACCCTCGCAAATGAAATAGATCTTTCCCCACGGCGCCACGGATTGGCGGAGCTTCAAGCAGCACATGCCTGGGGCCCACGACATCCTGCATTTCCGGACTTCACTGTAGGGCACTTCCTTCCACGTCCGGAAACGACGGAACCTAACTCCCTCTTTGCCAGCTCGCACCTGCGCCGCCGAAAACCCAAAGACGGCCCAGAGGACCAGGAGCAAGGCGATCGCTACGCTGGCCACCGTACGCCCAGGCTCCAGGAGTAGCGTGGTTGCCAAGAGGGCGAGTACCGGCATGAACCACTTGAATACCACTACGCCCGTAGGATCATAGTCGAAATCAAAATGGGGCTGACCGCCCATAACTGAGTTCCTCCAATCCGTGAGCCTTACTGGCAAAACGGGGTCGCGGACGTGGTCGTAAGTGAAGCGGAACCTCCCACGAAGCTTCCCGCCGCGCCGCCTAGGGTTAGGGTTGCCTGAGTGACGCCCCCCTCACCAAACCCCATGTTGAGGCCGGCTCCAACGCCGGCCCCCCCCCTGCACCGACGTCGATAAAAGGCCCCGCAAGCTGCCCGCCGGCTGGCGCAGAGCGTAGCTCTGCGTTTCGGCTTCCAATGCGGCGGGTGGCGCATACGTCGCGACGGTTTTTGTCGCGATGTATGCGCCCCTCGGTATGTCGATGCCATCATAGCATTCTGTCCACGCCCAAGATCGAACCGTCATTCCAGAAATAGAACCTCCCCGCCGCGACGGGACCACGGCCAGTCGCCCGAGCGCTTGACCAGACCTCGTTTGACGGGATTGTTGTACATGCAGCGCAGATGATTGAGGCCGTAGTAGTGCTTTAGCTCAGACACCCGAACATTATATCGTCCCTAGGGCGCATACATCGCGACAAAAACCGTCGCGACGTATGCGCCACCCGCGGCCATTCCCTCATTGAGGTGCGCAAGGCTTGAAGGGACCACGCATGACGGCTAGAAGAATTTCCCCGTGTAATTGATCGGATTCGTGATAGGCGCGCCCAGGCATGCGGCAATACCCGGGTCACAGCAAGGCGGGGCGCTTTCGTCGTAGCCGCAGGTCCATCCGGAAAAATCGCTTAGAGAAAAGATGCCCTGGTTATCGTTTGGTGCAAGGGGAAGGACAAGCAGGTTATAGCTACCGGGCGGAGCAAATAATTTGTAACTGCCGTCCGCATTGGTGAGACCGTCCAGGACGACGTTGCCCGTATTCGCGTCGATAGCCACCACATGCGCTGCAAAGACGCCGCCAATGTTGGTGAACATGACCTGTCCGGAGATTGTTCCCAAGTAGCTTGCAAAGTTGGACGCTGGATACAGGAAAGATATGGCAATGAGGTCATCTGTGGAAGGGGTTCGTTGCTGGCTTTCGCCTGTGTCCCCGAAAGGAAACATCACGGCGTGGGCGACGCCGCTATGGTCAAGCCCCAGCGCGTGGCCGCTTTCGTGGGCAGCGACGGATTGCAGGTCAAAGTGGTTCGAGAGCGGCGGAGTGGAAGTGGAGAATTGAGCGCGGGGATTGAAGACGATGTCCGCGTCATACACGATGGCGGGTGAAGTGGTGGTTATGATTTCCTGGCTGTTGCACTCGGCGAAGGTGTAAGTCGTCCCGGGCGTACCCGGCGCCCCATTTCTCAGGTAGTCAGTGCTTACAGTTGTAAAAGCAAGGGCAGCAGTTCCGGTAGGAAAATCGGCAGGGTTATTGTCATTGAATGAAACGACGTTCGTGCAATCGATCTGCGGATTCGGCAGGTTTGTGACGTCATTTCCGTTGGTGATACTGAGGTTCGTCAACTGTTGCCCATTCAGCGATGCCGTCGCCCAAGATGTGAAGGAATTGATGAGGACCGTCTTGAGGGGCAGCGGATTCGTGCCATCGGTGGTGTCTACATTCCCCGGCGGTGTGCCGGGATTGTTCAACACCCACGTGAAGGAGGCATTCGCCCATCGAGAAGGAATCGGAACTCCGTCGACATCATTTTGAAAGGTGGTGTAGGCAAAGGCCAGGATGGCACCCAGCAGCGTCAAACTCCCCGCCGCAGCGGCTAAGACCTGAAGGCGAAATCGAAAGGCTCTTTTCGCTTGCACCATCCTCACCTCACGTTGACCACAAGTAATCTACCTCGCAACGACCCAACCGCAGGCGCAGTGCTTCGCGCAGAAAGCAGGACCTGCTTCCCGCGAATAGAAACCTCGGTCCAGGAAATCTCCCATGAGTCCCCAACTCGCTCCGCCATTCCCGAGAGGGCGCTGCCCGCGGGGATCACCAGGCCCGCGTTGGGGAAAAGGTCGGATGTAGTTCGCCCTTGGACGTCCATGCGCCTCACACCCGCAAACTGCGTGGACCTGATGGCCAGGGGAATCGCTGTTCCATGCGGGATGGTCAATGGCCTGCTGAGCGCTGTCGAAATCTCCCTTTGGAATTGACGGACTGGAACCGCCGGCCCCGCGATGGTCGAGGCAGCTCCGGAAGCCGGGGCGCCACGCATTAGAGAACCCAAGGGAAGGATGAGCTTTTCCTCCTGCGTCGTCGCGTCACGGTAGATCCGGTAAGCACCCTGCATCATGCCGACCGGGAGGAATTTGGAGGGGTCCGCCGCCGAACGTTCCAGGAACAACACGTAACTTGCCTGGGAATGGAATTGAATGGTCCCCGCCACAAAAACGTGCACGTTGCCGATCGTACCGCCGGGTTGCTGGACGATCAGGGTGGAAGCCGGATTTCCCTTGTAAGTCTGTTCAACAGCGACGGTGGTGTAAGTGTAAATTCGAGTGTGCGCGGGGTTCCAGAGGGTCTCCTGGCTGACTACGTGGCCGCGGATAACCTCCGTGGAGGCCTGCGCAAGCTGGTCCAGACTCATCCGCAGCAGCGTGCTGGCGGACGCCGAAGCAGCCCATAAGACTGCCACAAATACCGCGAAAAGCTGAGTGCGCATCTTCATTGCTTATTGCCCCGAGGGGGTAATCAGTACCCCCCCCACAAAGGCGGAAAGTTCGCCCGTAGTTGGATTTGTCACCATGATATTTCGCGGCCCCGGCACAGCGTTGGAGCTCACCCTAATATCGAAAGTTACCGACGAGGTGCCATCGTTAGTCTGACCGAACTGGGAGCCGGAGGGCTGCACCACGGTCACATCGGCCGGGTTTCCGCTGATCGAGTAAACAGTCCCCGGAACTACCCCCATGCCGACCACGAAGATAGTCGCCGAGCTTCCCTGTGCCACTTGCACCCCGGCAGCCGCCGTGGAGCATGTGCTACCGCTGCACGTACCCGCACCGTAAATGGACAAGGTTGGAGTCAGCGGCGAAACCTGTATATTGATATTCGAAGTCGTTTGGCCGGAAGCCACCTGCACGGTATTCGCACCGGACGACTGCGTCACAATGGTCACGGTGGCGGAAGCCGACTTGGTATCGTCCTCCTGGCTGGTAGCCATGACGGTTACATGGCTGGGCGAAGGCACGCTGGCCGGCGCCTGGTAAAAACCCGTCTGTGAAATGAACCCGACAGTGGAACTCCCACCTACCGCATTACCTACACTCCACACAACGGCAGCGTTCGCTGTCCCTGCCACTGTGGCACTAAACTGCAAAGCGTACAATGTCGGGACGTAAGCAGTCGTGGGGTTAATGGTAACTACAATCGAAGGTGTCTGGATCGAACCTCCGCAAGCTGCGGCCAGCAGCGACACACCCAGGCCAAAACCAAGAAACACTCTTGCCACGCAATTGCCGCGAATCATTCGGCGAACCCCGCTCATAACTGCCTTAGCAGATTCCTGAATCCTGGCACCTCAAGGCGCCAAAAGAATCGCGCCTTTCTGCAACCGGCCAAGGCACATGATCCAAAATCTGAGATTTGAATCCAACATCTAAGAATCGCCTCGTCCAGTTAGAGTCTATATGAAAACCCCAAAACTCGCCATTTCCTGCAATAGGGCTCGATTATTGGCGTTGTCGAATCTGATCACTGCTGCGTAAAGGTGGACCCATTTTAGGGCGGAAACATACCTTGATTTTGCCCCGGCATCCTAGGATTTCCCGCGGGCGGCTGGCCGAAGATGTTTGGCTGGCCTCCCTGACCCGGCTGCCCACTGACACCTTGCGGGAGCCCCGGGATGGAGGTCGCGATGCCAAGCGCACCCAGGTCCACGCCAATGAACTCCCACTCGTCATAGTGTGTTTTCTTATTCCAGATGCGGATCGATTGCTTATGACTGGTGCTGGCAACCCCGACAATATACATTCCCCCGCCCTGGTTACCCTCACCGAAGAAAGCGGAATTCCCCTGGGCGCTGGAAGTGCTCCCGCCGGGGTTGGAATCGAGAGAGAAGGTCCCCGTTGACTGACCAAATCCGCTACCGCCCATGCCCTGCTGGCCAATTGCGCTTCCGCCCATGCTGGAAGGGCCTGACATCCCGAACCCGCCTGTACCTTGGCCTGCGCCCGGTTGACCCTGCCCTCCCGATTGGGGGCCCTGCGTCTTCGAGTCCAGCAGAACTCCCTGCGCATTCGCGTGGACGAACCGCCATTTCCCATTGGGCGTCATCGGGTCAGCAAATTCCTTCCGCAGGAAGCGCATTCCATTGGTCAGCTTCGTCAGTTCGTTGACGCTGGTTGGGTATCTTTGGAACTTCTGGTGGAAGCCCGCGATAGCGCGCGCGTACTGCGTGCCGCGGAAGATGAGTTCCTGTTCGCGCTCGCGCTGGCCCTCCTGATAGATGCTGGGCAGCACGGCAGTCAGGCCGACTAACAAGACGGTGGCTGCTATCATGACAAACAGCAGCGCGTAACCGGAATCGAGTCCTGGACCGCCGACAGAGTTACGGCGGGACAGGCAAATCAACGGTTTGGTGAATGGTGGCATCTTCAACAGTAATCACCGTGGGTGTTATTTTGATGACCTTGTATCGAGTCCCAATGGAATCACCCTCGTGGACTACGAAAACCTGGTCTTCATCAGAAACCATTGCTTCTTTGACTCCCCCCTTCCCCTCGGAATAGCCCATGGGCTTCAAGGTCACCGGGGGGGGAGGAGGAGGCTGCGCTGCCGGTGCTGCGGCCGCGGTCTGGGCCGGCGTCGCATTGGCTGGAGCTCCCACGAACTCGAAGGGGTTCCGGTCCAACTCTGGGAGCGGGCGGCCTTCGAGTTCCTTCAGCAGGTCCAGCTTTACGACGGGGTCGTAGCGGGACAGCTCATCCGATACGCTCTGCTTGCCGGCAGGGGCCTTGGCGCTTGGGAGAGTGGTTGCCTTGGCGCGGGGCGGAGTCGTCGCCCGGGGACGCCTGTCTCCGGCGTGCCCCCGGTTAATCTGCACCACGAGGTTTACGAGCAGGGCCAACGACACTGCGCCCAGAACGCCCGCTCCCCATTTCTCAATGTATCCAGTTGCCTTCATGGCGTCAAATATAGGTCAGCAGCCAGTTTTAACTCCAACGCGTGGGTATCACCCGCAGCAATGTTGAAACTCCGAATCACAATGAAACCGCTCGCTGTTTCAAGAGCATGTGTGAACTTCAGCAGAGCCGGGAAGGGCCCCGCAACAACGATCACCAATCCCAGGCGCTGCAGCGGTCCGGAAGCGTTGTTGTCCAACTTGTAAGCGACGCTGGTAAGCTGCGTCCCGGATTGCTCCGTCAAACGTCGCACGAGCTTGGCGGCCTGCGAGAATCCCTGGCGCCGGGGCGGAGTATGGTCGCGTTTTAACGCGGCGAGCCTTTTGCCCGCCTCCGGCAATGCCTCGCGGAACTTCTTCAGGCGCTCGATACGAACCTCCCCGTCATAGATGCGCCGGCGCAGGGCGGCAAACTGTTGTTGCTCCGAGGAAACCAGCGCTTGGGTGGATCGGAACATTCCGAAATAAAGCAACACGTCGAGCAGCACCAAGGAAGCGCCGGCTATTTGGAAAGCGCGGATTACAGTCTGGCGATGACTCCTGGGCAATTATTCCCCCGATGCTTCACTTTCGCCTGGCAGGTAGTGAGCTGCGCACGCGATGTTCTCCAGCTCGGAAGGGGTGCCTGCCTCTTCGAACCCTTGATTGATAATCGCTACATCTTTAAAGTGGGGCGAGTCCTCGAGGTCGCTCAAAAAACTCTCGATGGCTTCTTCGCTCTTGCCTGTAATCACGAACCGGACGGCCAGTTCCTGGCCGTCCGGCGCCAAGGCCAGCCCCGTAAGGCGCACCTCTTCCGGCATGAGATCGGTAATGTCTGTGGCCAAGCCGGTCAGGGAGATCCGCTTCTTTTCAATCAGCGCGTTAACGGATTGCACGTCGTCGAGAAGCCGGCGAGACTCCGGCTCCTCCAGTTGTTTGCGCAGGGCCATTTCCTGAGCGCGCAGAGTGTCCTCGCGTCCCTGGTGCTCGGCGACGGACTTCTGCACGGCCCTGTACTCGCGGAATGAACGAACCGTAAACAACAGGAGAAAGGCCAATCCTGTAACACCCAGCAGCGTCGCTGGGAGCGCCCAATACAGCCCGTAGCGTTCGCGCGCGCTGGGCGCAATAGCCAGATTCAGTACGACTTTCATGGGCCTACTTGTGGTTCTCCAACAGTCCGGCAAACGTCATGCCGAAATCTTCCAAGATCTTCTTCTCGGCGGGCGGAAGGGTCGCCACGTGCGAAGCTGAGCTGGTCAGGAGCTGAACATGCTGACCTGTGGCTTCCCCGATTTCCTTGTCCAGAGAGCGTGTGGCCGGCGGTCGGACGTAAATCCATAAGTCCTCGATCTCACTCTTAAGGTGGTCGCGGCAAGTCGCCACTACGCGCGCGATTTCGCGGACTACTTCCCCATCTCCCTCTGCCGTGTGGGCCTCAAGCAGGCGGTTGCGCCAGAAGCTAATGCCGTCTCCCGCCATCACCACCGTGGTCACCGAACCCGAACAGACATGCACAAGGACCTGGCTTCCTTGGCTTCCGGCGGGTAACAGAGGAAGAAGGGCCGCCGTGGCGGGCAGAACCAGCGCCGGGCCGGAACTCCCAGTCTCGAAGGCCGCCTCGTATTCCGCCACTACGGAATTCCGTACTGCCATCGCCACTAACTCGACGGATTGGTCTCCCTTGGAGAGCCGTTGGTAGCTGACCCTGGCTTCCTCCGGTGGAAACGGAAGAATGCCTCCCATCTTCCAACGCACCAGCGCCTCAGCTTCCTCACGATGGTCAGGGAGCGTCTCAAAGCGCAGGATAGCGACGCGCACGGAAGAGTCCGGCAAGAGGATGCCCAGCCGGCCACTGCCATTGCCGACTGCTTCCAGGACTTCACGGATAGTCCGGCGGACCACCTCCTGCTTGGCCAAGTTAGGCCGGCTGGGAAGGGGTTCCAACGCTCCGGCCTCAAGCTGCCGGACGGCCACCCGGCGTACCTGACCCGATGACCTATCCAATCTTGCGCCGGCGACAAAACCAGGCTGCAGATCGAGAACCACAGAGGGCAAAAGGAAGGAGCCGGTTCTTCCCCCCCGCCTGGGCAACAGTCTGGCTTTTAACGTTTCCCAATTCATCGCTTCTCTGACCACCGGCCCACCCGGATCACTCCACAAAGGTGACCTTGTTGATCTCCTTGAAGGTGGTGACCCCAAGCCGGACTTTCTCCAGCGCCGACTCACGCAGTGTCACCATGCCTTCCTCCCGTGCCACCCGGCGAATCTCCGAACTCGGTTTCTTGTCGAGAATAAGTTCGCGCACGCGGTCCGAGAGGGCCAACAATTCACCAATGGCAGTACGTCCACGGAACCCCGCCTGGCTGCACGCCTGGCACCCAACGGTCTCGTAGAAGGTGATGCCGCGCCAGGCCTCGGGGGCTTGGCCGGACTCCTCGAACATTTCTCGAGGAACTTCCGTGGGACGCTTGCACTCTTCACAGAGAGTGCGTACGAGTCGTTGAGCCAGGATGCAGTTGAGCGCGGATACAAAGTTATAAGGTTCGACGCCCATGTTCAGGAAGCGGCCCAGCACGTCGACCACGTTGTTGGCGTGCACGGTGGTGAAAACCAGGTGGCCGGTCAGGGCGGATTGGATAGCAATCTGTGCCGTCTCGTTATCGCGAATCTCGCCCACCATGATCTTGTCAGGATCATGGCGCAATATGGACCTCAGACCGCGAGCGAAAGTCAGTCCGCGCTTTTCGTTCACCGGAATCTGGGTAACGCCGCGGAGCTGATACTCAACCGGATCTTCGATGGTAATGATCTTATCTTCGTCGCTTTTGATTTCCGAAAGCGCGGCGTAAAGCGTCGTGGTCTTCCCGCTACCCGTCGGTCCCGTCACCAGCACCATGCCGTAAGGCTCGCGGATGAATTTTCGCAGCCGCTTGATTTCGCGGTCCGCGAGCCCCAGGACTTCCAGCCGCAACTGGCGGAACTTCTCGTGCAGCGATTCCTTATCCAGGATGCGCAACACCGCGTCCTCGCCATGGATCGAGGGCATAATGGACACGCGGAAATCAATCGGACGCCCACGGTAGCGGACTCGGAAGCGGCCGTCCTGAGGGACACGGCGTTCGGCGATATCCAATTCCGCCATCACCTTGATGCGGGTGATGAGGTTGGACTGGAATTCCCTCGCCAAAGGGGCCATCGCCTGCTGCAGGACGCCGTCAACCCTGAACTTCGCAACCACGGAGTTGTCACGGCTTTCGATGTGGATATCACTCGCGCGCCGCTCCAGCCCGGCAAAGATGATGGAATCCACCAGCCGGATCATGGGGCTGACGTCTCGCTCCTCAACCAGGTGCTCGAGCGAAAGACCTTCGCCAGCGGCCTCTTCCTCGCTGATGACGTCCAGCCGAAACTCCTCGGTGGCCTCGTCCAGCACCCTCTGGGAAGGCTCTGTTTTTTTCAGGAAATCACGCACTTGGCTCGGCGGGGCCACACGAATAACCAATTGCCGGTCGAGCTTCATTTCCAGCTCATCCAGCCGGGATAAATCGGTGGGGTCGGCCACCACGATAACTAACTGGTGATCGTGTGCCTCAAGCGGGAGAAACTGGTAATGGAGCATCGTGTCCAGCGGGATGGTGCGGAGTAATTCCGCGTCTGGACGACAATCCCGCAAATCCACAAAATCAAAATGATAGCGGGCTGCCAGTTGGCGTACTTGCTCGAATTCGGCGCTTAACTCCGGAGTCAGTTCTTCCAACTTCCACCTCCCAACAAGTTACTGCAAACCCTGAATTCGATGGCCGTCGCCGATCAAAATCATCCCGATCAAAAGCACCGGGACAGGTCGAGACTGCGCAGCCTGCGGGCGCAACCGAAGGCCAGGTTTTCATTGCCGATTGCCCCCCTCCAGGCGGTCACAATGAAGAGCGGCACAGGATTTCTCAGCAACCTGCGAAGTCCTTCAGTGAACCTGCGCTGCCATGGAGAACAGGGGCAGGTAAAATCCCACCAGCACTGCCGCCACCACGATCGCCATGCCGGCGATCATAATCGGGTCCACCAAAGCCACCAGCGTGGCCAGATCAATGCTTACATCTTCCTCAAAGAACTCCGCCAGGGCCTCCAACATATTGGACATGGCGCCAGTGGATTCGCCCACCTCCATCATATCCAGGGCGAGGGGAGGGAACAAACCGCATTGGCGCAGGCTGGCACTGAGCGCGCGTCCGGCGGTCACTTCCTTTTCAGCTTCCGCAATCGCCTCTGCCATCAGGGGGCTGGTCACCGAGTCTTTCGCGGTCTCCAGCGCGGAAACAATGGGGATGCCACCCTGTAACAGAGTGGAAAGTGTCCGCGCGAATTCCGCCACGGAGAACTTCAGCAGAAGTTTCCCCACCACGGGCATGGTGAACTTGGCGCGTTCCCATGCCAAGCGCACGCGCCGGGAACGAAACGCCCCGCGCGTCCCCAACACGGCCAGCACCATCCCGGCCAGAATGAGCGCCGCGAAACGCTTCACCCCCTGTGCCAGGGAGATCATGAAGACTGTAAAGGGCGGTAACTGCACCTGGAGCTCAGCGTAAAGCATGGCAAATTTCGGAACGACGAAAGTGATAACAAAAGAAATCAACCCCACCAGAAAGACCATCAGGAAGGCAGGATAAATGAGGGCGGACAGGAACTTTTTGCGGAAGGAGCGCGAAGTCTTCTGATAGGTGAGGTAGTGAGCGAGAACCCGGTCCAGGCTGCCGCTCCGCTCCCCGGCACGGAGTGTCGCGCAATACATTTTGGGAAACCGGCCCACCGATTCGAATGCCTCGGAAAGCAGCGCCCCCGCCCGCACCTTCTCCTGGACTTTCGTCACTGCCCCACGGAGCGCTTCACTCTGGGCCTGACCGGCCAACATTTCCAAAGATTTTTGCAGGGGCAGCCCGGATTTCGAAAGGGTCAGGAATTGTTGATTGAAGACGAGGAAATCGTCCGGCTTGATGCGGCCTCCTCCTGGAGCCCACCGCGCGCTCAAGATCTCCTTGGGCCGAACGGAGAAAATGTAGAACCCTTCGTTTCTCAGCCGATGACGTAGTTCAGCTTCCGAACCAGCCTGCTCCGTCTGGACCAAGACCTTGCCCGTGCCCGTCCCGATTTTGCAAACGAATTCCATGTAAGTCTAGGAGTCGAGAGTCGAGGAGTCGAGAGTAAGAACCCCTCGAGTCAAAAGTCGAAGGTCAAGATATTTGCTTTTGACCTTGGACTCTCGACTTCTCGACTCCTTGACTCCTCGACTGCCCTACCAACCGCTATAAGGCGTCCCATCCAGCGCAATCTCATCCGACCCGCTATGCACATCTACTATTCCGGACGCGGCTTGGGTAGGATTCAACGGGACATCCTCAACATCCGTGCGCCAAGTTTGGTTCGACCCGGTGAAAGGATCCACAGGAATCCCGCTCCGCAGGTAACCCGCCTCCACTAAGTCATCCAGGGATGTGGGCGGACGTTCCTTATCCACAGTAAATTCGTCGATGAGTTTCCGCAGCGTGTACAAATCATCCTTCAATACTGCTTCCCGCGCATGCACGATGGCCAATTGAAAAATAGGCATGGACATGGTAGCGAGGATCAGGATCACCGTCAGGACCACCATCAGCTCGATAAGCGTGAAGCCCCGCCTGTTGGAGCGGGAAACCGGCAGTTCGAAATTTGAAATTGCAAATTTGAAACGGGAAGCTGGGAGTTCGAAATTTGAAATTGGAGATTTGAAACGGGACGCTGGGAGTTCAGAATTTGAAATTTGAAATTTGAGATTCGAAATTCGCAGGGGGTGAACCGGCGATGGCTCCAAACCTAACTTGCTCTCACGCTGCCTTTGGAATTCGAAATTTGAGATTTGAAATTTGAAATTCGCTAGACGACACGCCCACCCCGGCCCCCAAGGCCATCCCCTGAAGACGCATTTCCGCTTTCCAGTCTCGAATCTCGAACTCTTACCAATCACTGTACTTCGTCCCATTCACGGCGGTCCCATCGCTCTTGGAATAAACGTCAAAAACATTCTGGCCGCCCCAGCTCCGCGAGTCAGTGTCATCCTGCATGGAGCGCATCCCCCAATCGGGCGTGCCCGTCATGGGGTCGACAGGCATCTTGCGAAGGAACTTGTACTTCGCCGTAGCAGTTCCCTTCAGCGCGACACCCTCGACGAGCGTCTGAAGGTCCGGAGGATAACCAAAGGTGTCCACCTTGACCGGTATCATCTGCTGGTCAGAAAAGGCCTTGTAGCGGTCGATGGCATCGCGCACTTCCCGCAGATCTCTCCGCAGCTCAACCTCTCTAGCCCGCTGGATCTGCACGCGGGCCAAAGGAAGAGCAATGGCTGTCAGGAGCAAGATGATAGTAATTGACGCCATCAGCTCCACAAATGTAAAAGCGGAGTCTGCCAAGTGATGGTAGTCGGTCGTGTGCTCCTGCATGCTCATTGCGGTTCGCCGGGCGGTTGTCCAGGGATTTCAGGTCCGGGTAACGGCTGAAATCCTGCTGGCTGGGGTTCGCCGGCCAAGGTCACGTTGCTTCGTGCGCCCAAAGGGGGTTCAGGCAGGCGGACGACGCGGGGAGTCAACATGACCAGGACCTCCGATTCATGTCGTTCGACATGCTCCGTGGAGAGCAGGTAGCGCAAAATCGGAACGTCGCCGAGGAACGGCACGCCACCCACAGTATTTGTCAGGGTGGTTTGAATCAAGCCCCCGAGCACACTCGTTTCACCTTCCTTCAGGCGAATGTCATGCTCAATCTTCCGCTGGCCGAAAGTAGGCTCGCTCACCCCCCCAACAGTAAGCGACGCGCCCAGGGAAGAAATTTCGATCGAGGCATGGATCGCCACCTCGCCATTAGCGAGCAAGTGTGGCGTGAGTTCCAGGTTCACGCCCACGTCCTGGAATTGAAACTGCGTGCTGGCCAGCAGGCCAACCCCACTCGACCCACTGGTAGCGCCGAGCGAGGGCAGAAAACTGCCCGTGGCGTAAGGAACGCGCTCGCCAATCTTGAGCTTGGCGACCTGGCCATCCGTGGAGCGGATTTGCGGGTTCTGGAGAATATGGCTGCGGGTGTCGTTCAATACCGCGTTAGCAACAGCACTGGGCACAACGAGGGCGAAGTGATTGGGGCTCACGTTAAGTGCGGTCGAAGTAGCGGATGATGTTGATAAAGTAGGAGTGAATATCTCCCCGCCACTCAATCCAGGTGTTATCGTGCCCGACGACGAAACCGTGGCAGGAAACAGGCCCAGGTCTCGAGCGCGGTCGCGGTCGGCTTCCACCACCGACACCTCCATCACGATCTCAGCTTTGCTGCGGTCAAGATCGTGGACAAGCTGTTCAGCAGCCGCAACTTTCTGCGGCGTATCGCGGATTATGATGGCGTTGGCGTCGGGGTTGTCGATAATGCGCTGCAGTCCCAGAACTTGTTTCAAAGCGGTGGTGATGGCGGTGCGGTCCGCTGCCGCCAAGGGGTTGGAGAGGTAAATCGTTTTGAGTTCTTCCACATCGTAGTCCCGGCGATCGGTGGGCGTATCCGGAACCACCAGAAATGTGTTGGAGGTGATCGCTCTCCAAAAGGTGTGAGTTTGTAGGGCGACAATGTTCAGCGCATCCTCAATCTTCACGTCGGAAAGATCCACAGAAAGCGGACCGGGCCGAAAGGTAGAGGTGAAGGCAACATTCAGGTTGGCAAGTTTCGCCAGGGCTTCGAAGACTTTGCGGCTGTCGGCCGAGATGCGGAAGTGGGCCAAGGGCTCCGCAGGGAAGGCTTTCAACTTCACCGCCGGCACTTTCGCAGCTTCTTCGTTGGCCTTCAGGGCTTGCTTGAGCGCCAACTCGCGGGCCTGCTTGGCCGCAGCCTGGTCCGCCACCACCTTGGCCAGTTCCTGAGCTGCGGCTTCATTGGTGGGATCAATGCTAACGGCCTTCTGGAATTCGCCGGACGCTTCGTCCGGGCGTCCCTCCCTCAAGAGACGCTGCCCTTGCTTGAGGTGTGATGCGGAGGCTTGGACACGAACCAGCCTTTCGTGAATGATGATCTTGGAGTTTTCAGGTTGGGCCCGGCCTGCTCTTTCGTAATTGACCAAAGCGGTATCCCAGTCTTTGCGAAGTTCCGCTTTTCGCGCTTCACGGTACGCCACGTTGCCGGCGCCACATCCCACCAGCCCTAACAAGCCGAGACAAGAAGCGAAGACGCGCAATTCTTTTGCCAGCATTCCCTGCTCCCGCAGCCCTAAACCATTACCTTACAATCGCCATTATGAATGACGGTAAGCAATAAGACAAGCGTGCACGCAGTCTCTGTAAGGTTACTTTCATTCCTACGCTGCGCCAAATCTCTTTCAAGCTGCGCTCTGGAAGATCGGCCAGGAAATCGATGCCAAGCAAATCCTCCGACCGCGCACTCCCAGTGAGTTAGACGCCAAAACAATCCCCAGCGGCTAGCTGCCTCGTAAATTTTCTCGAGTCACCAACTGAAGCCCTACTCTTCCCGGCTGGGCTTGGGGCAATCGACGAAAGCAGAAACTCGAAATTAGAAACTGGCAACCTTGTCTTCTAGTTTCAGGTTTCTACTCTCTGGGTCCACTCAATGCCTCACAAATGACCGGTTGGTGGTCATATTTTTCGCTTTGATGGGGCTTCTTGGCGCTCAAAAACCAGTTCGTTTTTGGCGCTTGAAAAAGCTAACTCCTTTCCTTTCAATAGATCAGTAGCTTTGTTCCGTCTATTTAGTATCTTTTTGTATCTTCTGCCCATTTTCTGCGACCGGCGGGCCGATCGTCGAACCCCCTTCGCACGCTCTTTGCCGGCCTTCTCCATAGGTCAACCATGGTAGCCTATCACAACTCGGGCCTCATGTCAAGGGCAAGAATGCAGGAGTCAGAAGGTTGGCACAAGGCAGCAGCGGTCCGTGGAAGCCCAGCAAAAGCCGCCCCGACAAGTCAGGCCCCTGCTCCCTTCCTTTCCCCAACCCCCCAGTCCCCAGTACCCAGTTCCTGCCACCTCAAACCCTTTCTTCTGACTCCTGATTTCCTCGCGGCTGGCGCGACTGCTGTCATCCTTAACGCAAGGCATCACTTCCCTGTCATGCGCCCTTCAGAGGTGGTAAAGGCCTGCGAAGAAGAAATGGGAGGCGGTGCATGGCGTCCAGTGATACAATGCCGCCCACAACCGAGCTGGAGAAAGGAGCTCATCGTGGCAAAGGTCTTGCGTTGTCGTGATCTGGGGATGAACTGCCCCAAGGAAATTCGCGCCCAGAGCGAAGAAGAACTGTTGAAACTTGCTGCCGAACATGCTGAAAAGGATCACGGATTTCCCACCTCCATGATACCTCCCTCTATCATGGCAATGGTGAAAGCCTCAATCAAAGATGAATAGCCCCCCCAAGGGCTTCCAACGACGCGCCGGGTAATCTTCGAGTTTGACTACTGGCTCGGTGGAAGCGGTTCCGCAAGCACCAGAGCCGCGCCGACCTTCCGGCGGTCGCCGAGTGGGAGTGGGGGCGGGGTTGGGGGACGGCAGTCACCTCAAAATTGACATCGTCCTGTCAAGCGCGGATTGCCGATTTGGGCTGGCGGCAGATTTGGTACCCGTAGCACTAGTCGCTAGGACGTTGTCGCGGCGCGAAGAAAAGCAGATCCTTCTCCCGCAAGGCGGGATCAGGATGACATGTCCCGCCGCGGCGGGAGCAAAGCGAAGAATCTGCTTTTGGTTGCTGCGGCCTATGGCCGCGCTGTAGCACTAGTTCCAAAACTCTTCGTCGGGACCCTCGAGCTCCAATTCCTTCCTTGTTCGTCTTGACTCTCGTTACTTGCTGCCAGTCGCTATTCACGGCTCTCGACACTTATCGCAGTAACCGCCGGCTTCCACCCGAACAACCTTGATACTGAAGCGGCGCTCGCGTTCAATCTGCCCCTTAAGTTTCTCGAAAAGCGAACTTTCAAATTCTTGAATACGACCACACTTGAGGCAGGCCAAGTGAATATGATCCCGACTCGCCTTCGCCTCGTAAAAGTGCTTCCCACCCTCCAAATGCATCAGGTCAAGTTCGTCCACCAAGCTGTGTTTCTTCAACATGGCCAGGGTTCGATAAACAGTCACCTTATTCAGTGTGGGATCTTGGCCCCTGGCACGCTCCCAAAGAGCAATGGCATCCAGGTGGCTCTCCGCGCTCTGGATTATCTGAAT
>Ga0208457_1001504_pt1 | contig 16251 bp, 9 predicted proteins | sample June2015DPH_10_1_FD_185513 | JGI IMG/M metagenome (GOLD analysis project Ga0208457, IMG submission 185513) | Peatland microbial communities from SPRUCE experiment site at the Marcell Experimental Forest, Minnesota, USA - June2015DPH_10_150... | ecosystem: Environmental > Terrestrial > Soil >... | reverse complement strand
GTGGGCCGCCCTGCCTCGTCCAGCGGCGCATCGTAGTCGTAACTGGAGATGTCCGGTTGATAGGTTCCATCAAAGTTCGCGCCGCTCATGAAACCCCAGGATGTGCCGCCGTGAACCATGTAGAGATTGGCCGAAATGCCGCGAGACAACATCCAGTCCAACCCCCGCGCAGCTCCTTCCGGGGAAGTGGTATGATGCTCTTCTCCCCAGTGGTCAAACCAGCCATCCCAATACTCAGTGCACATGCGCGGGACGTCTTGCCTGAACCTGGCAAACTTGGCGAACTCCGCTGCGGGATCTCCCTGCGCAAAGTTTATCCCGACAGGCAAGTCCGGCAGCGTTCCCCCTTCCAGGTCCGCTTTTTCCGGCCCGTCGGCGGTGTAGAGAGTCACCTCGAAGCCGGCGTCGCGGATAATCCTCCGAATGGCGTTCATATAATCATGATCGTTGCCGAAAGAGCCGTACTCATTCTCCACTTGCACCATGATGATCGGGCCGCCGCGGGTGATTTGCAGGGGCGCCAGTTGTTCTCCCACCCGCTGCAAGTATTTTGCCGCCGCCTTGAGGAAACGTGGGTCGGTCGTCCGCACCTTGAGGTCCGAGGTTGAAAAAAGCCAGGAGGGAAGACCGCCAAAATCCCATTCTGTGCAAATGTACGGACCGGGCCGCAGCATCACCCATAACCCCTCTTCCTGCGCCGTGCGCAAGTACGCGGCCACATCCAGGTTACCGGTAAAGTCGAATTTGCCCAACTCGGGCTCGTGCAAGTCCCAGAAGACGTAGGTGCAGAGCGTGTTCAAGCCCAGCGCCCGCATCTTGCGCATGCGGTCACGCCAGTAGGGCCGTGGCACGCGCGGATAGTGCATTTCCCCTGATATGAGCAGGAAGGGTTCCCCGTCCAGAAGGAAGTGCTCACCCTTGTAACCGAAGGTGTGGGCAGCAGTCTGAGCGGTCCCTCCGGGAAGAGGCGTCACACCTCCGCTGCCCTCGTTTGCCCTTGTGATCCGACTGGGGAGATTCCACAACCCAAGGACTGCGGTGGAAGCTCCCATGAACTTCCGCCTGTTCATCTTATTCATGTCGTGCCTCGCTTTCCAGCAGGTGCCAGGTTCCAGGTGTTAGGTGCCAGGTGTCAGGGCACGCAACGCTGGGTACTGGTGTCATTTGCGAGACATGGGCGTTGCAAGTCCCGGTCATTCCCGCGAAAGCGGGAATCCACGCGGCGGCAACGGCGCTACCGCTTTGTACAAGTCCGTCTGGCCTAGAATTGCTCGGCTCTAATGACTCTAACCGCCCACCTTCTCGCTTCCGCGGGAATGACTGCCTTCACAGGCCCGCACGAAAAATCAACTTCCCCCAAATGACATCAGTAACGGTATTTCGCCAATTACCCGATGTCGACGTGCCGACATTCGAGGACAGTGACAAGCAATAGAACAGGTCACGGGTGTCAGGTTCCCGGTGCCAGGGCACGCGGCGCTGGGTACTGGTGTCATTTGCGAGACGTGAGCGTTGCGAGAGGAACCTAACGCTCTAGTTTCACAAGGTCAGAGTCCAGAGCTTAAAGTAATACTTTAGTTTTCCGGGTACCCTGACACCTGAAACCCGACACCTGGAACCTGCTCTTCTGCTCGTCACTCGCCACCGCCCTTACGCGGTTGTGTACGCCGCAGCCGCCTGCTTCTTCACTGCCGCCTGGGCTGCCGCCAGACGCGCAATGGGCACTCGGTAAGGCGAACAGCTAACGTAATTCAGCCCCGCCTCGGCGCAAATCTCAATCGAAGCCGGGTCGCCACCATGCTCGCCGCAAATACCGACCTTCAGGTTACCGCGGGTTCCCCGCCCTTCCGCCGTGGCGAGCTTCAGCAGCCTGCCCACGCGCTTCGGGTCGAGCACCGCAAAGGGATCCGCCGGCCAGATCTTCAGCTTGACGTAAGCATTGATGATCTTGCCGCAGTCGTCACGAGAGAGTCCGAAAGTCGTCTGGGTGAGGTCGTTGGTCCCGAAGCTGAAGAACTCCGCCTGCTGCGCAATCTCACCGGCGGAAAGCGCTGCGGCGGGCAACTCGATCATGGTTCCGACGAGGTACTCCACCTTGACGCCCTTCTTGGCGAATACTTCGCCAGCCACGCGGTCCACGATTTCCTTCTGGAGTTCGAGTTCCCTAACGTCCCCGACCAGCGGAATCATCACTTCGGGTTTCGCCTCGATTCCCCGCTTCTTGCAATCGCAAGCGGCTTCGAAGATGGCCCGCGCCTGCATTTCACTAATCTCAGGGTACATGATTCCAAGCCTGCAGCCGCGCAAACCGAGCATGGGATTTAATTCATGTAAACCTTCAACTACTTCCAGCAACTTTCTGAGCTGGCTTAGCTTAGTACCCTTCTTCCCCTTCGCCTCCAAGGTCGCAATCTCCACCATCAGCTCTTCCCGCTTGGGAAGGAATTCGTGCAGGGGAGGATCGAGGGTACGGATGGTGACAGGCAGCCCCGCCATGGCCTTGAACAACCCATGGAAGTCCTTGCGCTGCATGGGAAGCAGCTTGGCCAATGCGGCGCGGCGCTCCTTGGCATAGGCGGCCGCTTCCTTGGGATCCTGGGTCTCCTTGCACGCCATAATCATGCGCTGCACATGAGGCAGTCGCTCCTTGGCGAAAAACATATGCTCCGTACGGCAGAGCCCTATGCCCTCGGCGCCAAAGCGGACTGCGGCCAGAGCGTCACGTGGGATGTCAGCGTTGGCGCGGACGCCGAGTTGCCGCTCCTGGTCGGCCCACTTCATGAACTCGGCAAAAACCCCACTCTGCGGATCGGGTTCGACCAGATCGCACTTGCCCTCAATGACCCGCCCCGTTGATCCGTCCAGGGAAATCCAGTCACCTTCCTTGAGTACGGTGCTGCCGATCTTGAGCAGCTTGTTCTTTTCGTCCACTTCCGCTCCGCCGCAACCGGCGACGCAAGGCTTGCCCATGCCGCGCGTTACCACGGCGGCGTGGGACGTCATTCCGCCGCGAGAAGTGAGAATGCCAACCGCCACTTCCATGCCGTGGATGTCGTCCGGGACGGTCTCGCCGCGCACCAGGATGACCGGCTGGGTCTTCCCTATCACCACCGCATCGTCTGCGGTGAACACCACGTGCCCAACTGCCGCGCCTGGGGATGCCGGCAACCCCGTAACCAGGACGCTCAACGGCTTTGATTCGTCGAGCACGGGGTGAAGCAACTGGTTGAGTTGCTCGGGCTCCACGCGCAGGAGCGCCTCTTTCGAGGTCAGCAGGCCTTCGTGCTCCATCTCCACCGCAATTCTCACCGCTGCGGGACCCGTGCGCTTTCCGTTGCGGGTCTGAAGCATGTAAAGTTTTCCGTCCTGGATAGTGAACTCGAAGTCTTGAACATCTTTGTAGTGCTGCTCGAGCCGGGTAGTGAATTCACGGAGTTGGTTGTAAACCTCCGGCATGATCTTCTCGAGTTCCTTGATGGGCACAGGAGTCCGCACACCTGCCACGACATCTTCACCTTGGGCGTTCATCAAGAACTCGCCATAAAACTCCTTGGCTCCCGTAGCTGGGTCGCGAGTGAACCCTACGCCGGTCCCCGAGGTGTCGCCCAGGTTGCCAAAAACCATGGTCTGGACGTTCACGGCAGTCCCCAGGTCGTCAGAAATCTTGTTGAGGCGACGGTAGGTCTTGGCGCGCGGGTTGTACCAGGAGCGGAATACAGCCTCGATGGCCATGTTGAGTTGCACTTGGGGGTCCTGGGGGAAGTCCTTGCCGGCTTCCTTGCGAACCACCTGCTTGTATTCCGCAATGACTTGCTTCAGGTCTTCAGCGGCAAGTCCAGTATCGAGCTTCACTTTCTTCTTCTTCTTTTGGCCGTCGAAGACATGCTCGAACTTTTGCTTGGGGATTTCCATTACGACGTTGCCAAACATCTGGATGAATCGCCGGTAGCTGTCGTAGGCAAAACGAGGGTTGCGAGTCTTGCGGGCGAACACCTCCACAACCTTATCATTCATGCCAAGGTTCAGGACAGTGTCCATCATGCCGGGCATGGAGAACTTGGCGCCAGAACGTACCGAGACCAGCAGGGGGTTCTCTTTGTCGCCCAGCTTCTGCCCCAGCAAGCTCTCGAGCCTCGCCAGCGCCTCGTCCTTCTGTTGCAGGATGAAATCGGGCGTCTTGTTTTGGTTTTGGAAGTTCAGGCGACAGGCAGAGGTGGCAATAGTGAATCCCGGAGGCACGGGCAAACCCGCGTTAGTCATTTCCGCCAGGCCGGCGCCCTTGCCGCCCAGAACATCTTTCATGGCGCCGTGGCCATCGGCCTTCCCGTCCCCGAAGAAATAAACGTATTTTTCCATGAGTGCTCCTTTAAGTTGTCAGTTCTCAGTTGTCAGTTTTGAGTTCAAATTGAGAAAATGAGAGTTCAAAGTCGGAAGTTTAGAGTTTAAAGTCAAAAGTCGAAAGATCAAAGTCGTTTGCCATTCCTAATCCGTTGCAAAGAACCCCCGATTTTGGCTCATTTCCCTCGATTTTACAATGGACAAAAAGCATCGGAGGAGGTCCAACTACCGGAAGTCATCTACATCCAGGCCACTTCCTTCGATAATGCTCTTGAGGGTTCCTCTCGGGATAAGTTTATTCCCATGCACGGCGACGATCACCTGCCGGCCATTGGCATGACGCCATTTCTGATGACTGCCCTTTTGACCGGTTAGGACGAATCCATTTCGCTTCAATATGCGGGTAACATCCTTCGCACTCAGAGCGGGAAAGCGGGGGCTCACGGGAGCGACACTTCTAGCAGTTTCGCGCCCTCGGCAGGTTTGATTTCGGAAGGTTCAAACCACAGTTCCAGGGCTTCCTTGGCGTTGCGCACTGCTTCTTCCTCCGTATCGCCTGCAGAAGCGCATCCGGGCAACTCTGGAAACACTGCTGACCACCGTTTGGTTTCGGGGTCGAACTCGACAAGCAGTCGCAGCTTCATGGCTTATCCTTCATCGCACTAAACACCATGCCACAAATCGCCTCCTGCGTACAAGCGAATCGTTCACGAGCTGTCGGAGCGCTTTTTCCCATGTCGACGCGTCGACATTCGCTTTGTAGCGCCGTTTCGGCAGTGTCCCAATTGGAATGTAGGGCCGCCTCTCCCCCGCCATGGCGGGACGGGAATGACCGGCGTTTCGAAAGGGATCCCATCCCAAATGACACCAACACCCCACCGCTCACTTTGTTTCCGCCTCCGAAGCGATCTCCGAAAACTGAGCGATCCCGGAAAACATCCGGTCAAGCTTGCCAAGCAGCCGCAGACGATTCTCGCGAGCCGCCTTGTCCTCTGCCATCACGAGCACCTTATCGAAAAAGGTATCGACGGACGGCCGGAGCGTCGAGATGGCGTCCAGCGCCAACTGATAATCGCCGACTCGAGCCAGGGCCTGTGTGTCACGGTCGAGCGCGAGATAGGCGCGGTAAAGCTCGCGCTCGGCTTCTTCCGTCAGAAGGCTCTCATCGACCTCGCCAGGACTCCAATCGCTCTGGCTTGCCGATTTTCCCAGGATGTTCTTAATCCGCTTCGCTGCCACGCACAAGGCTTCCAGGTTCTCGCTGCCGCGCAAATTGTGGAGCGCTTGTGCCCGCAGGAATGCGTCGTAGGGCGCGTCCGACCCCGATGCCAGCGCGGCCCGTACCGTGTCGTAGCGGAACGAACACACAGCCTCAAGATAGTATCGCAACCTGTCCGCCAAAAACTCCAAAACCTGCTGCGACACCTCTTCAGAGGGTTTATGGAGAGTAATATCCAAAGTCTCTAAAGCCTGTCCAACTATTAAGGACAAGGAGATGGGAAATTTAAATTCAAGTATTACTTTAATTATTCCATTACCCTGCCTGCGTAGCGCAAAGGGATCACTCGAGCCGGTAGGCTCAAGGCCTACAGCTAACCCACCCACCACGCTATCCAGTTTATCCGCCAGCGAGACGACAGCGCCCACCGGCGTCGCTGGGCATCGGTCCTCCGCTCCCTGCGGAAGGTAGTGGTCGTAGATGGCCTCGGCAATCTCCTTCGGCTCCCCCTGCGCTGCTGCGTAAAGTCCGCCTACAATACCTTGCAACTCCGGGAACTCCTGAACCATTTGGGTAGTGAGGTCGCACTTGCACAGACTAATCGCATCTTGGATGGCGACGGTATAACGAGCGAGGTTGGGGTCATTCCTTTCAAGAACGGAGCGGAGACTTTCACCGACGTTCCGCATCCGCTTCACCTTGTCGGCGTAGCTGCCCAAACGGACTTGATAGGTCACTCTTTCAAGAACAGACTCGCGGTCTCGAAGTCTGACGCGCTGGTCGGTCTTCCAGAAGAACTCCGCGTCGGAAAAGCGGGCCCTCAAAACCCGCTCGTGCCCCTGGCGAATCAGGCCCATCGCGTCCGAGTCCATGTTGAGCACGGCCACAAAATGCGGTCTCAGATTCCCCTGCTGGTCCTCCACGGCGAAGTACTTCTGGTGGTCGCGCATCACGGTGGTGAGGATTTCGCGCGGCAGGTGAAGAAAGCGTTCGTCGAAGCTCCCGAGCATGGGCCGCGGCCACTCCGTCGAGTTGACGATCCAATCCACCAACCACTCATCCTGCACGAGCTTGAGCGAGGCGTTTTCAACCAGTGCCCGAGCTTCTTGAATAACACGTTCCAGCCTGCGTCCAGAGTCAATTTCTACATGCGCTTGCACTAATTTCCTTGTGTAATCCTTGAAGCCAGTCACGCGCCACGGCTTGCGGCTTTTGGCCCGATGCCCGAAGGTGGAATCCCCCGACTTCACACCCAGGATTTCGAAGTCGACCGTCTCCGCCTGCTTCCCTTCTCCGAGGACTGCCAGAACCCAGCGAATGGGCCGCACGAAGCGCGGGTCGGACTTCTCCATCCAGTACATGCTCTTGGGAAAGCTCAACCCGAGGATTGTTGCGGGCAAGATTTCCGGCAGGATCGCTTGGGCAGAACGTCCCTGGGTGGTTTTCCGCAGCGCCAGATACTCCCCTTTTGGGGTGGTGGTGCGAGTCAAATCCTCCAGGCGGGCGGAGTTCTTCTGGGCGAAGCTCTCTGCTGCCCGGGTGTATTTCCCTTCCGCGCCGACAGCCACCTTGACGGGCGGTCCGAGGATCTCCTCAACCTTGTCCGGCTGCCGACCTAACAAGGCGGGGACATGGATGACGAGGCGACGCGGCGTGGAGTACGTCCTTACGGGCGATTCACGAATTGCGCCTACACCTGCTTCAAAGGGTGCAACATCATGGGGTAGCAACCGGGCCTCGCGCAGCGCCGCCCGGACGCGCTCGCCTAGGCCTTTCTCAGCATCGTGCAGGAAGCGCGCAGGGATTTCCTCGCAGCCCACTTCGAGCAGCAAGGGCAGGGTGATTGACGATTGACGATTGGCGATTGACAATTGGCTCGCCTCAACAGCCTGATTTCCAGTTTCGATTTTCGAGTTTCGATTTTCGACTTCCGAGGCTGTCATGCCGCCACCTCGTCTTGCCGGTCGAGGTGAATGGCGGCGACTTCGCAGGCCAGCTTGCGGACGCGCGCGATCAGCGCTACGCGCTCTGTCACGCTAATAGCGCCGCGCGCATCGAGGATGTTGAACAGGTGCGAGCACTTCAGCGCGAGGTCATAGACCTTCCGCAGGGGAAAGCGGGCCCTAATTAAAGTAATTCTTGAAATATACTCTCCAGCGACCTGATCTGCCGCATCTTCGCTTGCACGCAGCTCCCTCGGATACTCGCTCAGCAGCCGCGTGGCTTCCGCCTCGTACAAGTCCAAGAGCTCGCGGCAGACCTCCGGGTCGGCGGCCTCGAAGTCGTAGACGGAGAACTCCGACTCTTCTGTCCGCCGCATGTCGCCGTAGGTCACCGTTTCGTTCCAGTGCACCTGGTAAACGTCCTCGACGTTCTGGAGGAAAGCAGCGACGCGCTCCAATCCGTAAGTCAACTCGACGCTGATGGGCTCGAGGTCCACGCCGCCGGATTGCTGTAAGTAGGTGAACTGGGTGATCTCGAGGCCATCCAGCATGACCTGCCAGCCGATGCCCCAGGCGCCCAGGGTGGGTGCTTCCCAGTTGTCTTCCTCGAATCGGATGTCATGGTGCCGGATGTCGATTCCCAGCGCCCCCAGGCTTTCGAGATACATGTCTTGGATGTTCGCGGGCGGCGGCTTCAGGATGACCTGCATCTGCGTGTGCTTGAGCAGGCGGTTGGGATTTTCGCCATAGCGGCCATCGGCGGGGCGCCGCGCGGGCTGCACGTAAGCCACACGCCAGGGCTGTGGCCCCAGGACGCGGAAAAAGGTCTCGGGACACATCGTGCCCGCCCCCACCTCCAGGTCGTAAGGCAATGCCACAACACAACCCTGTTGCGCCCAGAACTCACTGAGGCGCAGGAGCATCTTTTGAAAAGTCAGTTGCGAGGCGATTGGCCTTGCTGATCGTTTGCGTGCTTGTGGCATAAATCGTGAAGCTATCAGCTATCAGCTATCAGCTATCAGCTTTCAGCTACCAGTTGTCAGTTCTCAGTTTTCAGATCAAGCTGTCCTGATCCTTTCTCGCGGTCTTGCTGAAAGCTGACGGCTGACCGCTGATGGCTTCTTCAGACCGCCTCCTCCATCATCGCACGCGTCACCAGTTTTCGTTCCGCGTGGGCTTCGATCAACTCCTCGAGGAATCTGCGGGCCTCGCGGCAGCCCGGCGGCGCCTTTTCCTCGCCGATCCACCGTTCCAGCGGCCTCTGGCAACCGGCGCGCATGGCGGCAATCACTTGGGAGGATATTGCTTGGCCGATCACGCCCGTTCGGCACGTCTCACAGCTCAAACCCTCGGACCCAGGCCCGTAATACCCGCCTTCGTCGCCAAGCGCCCGGCCACAATTCTGGCAGCGCTCGAAATCCGGCAAAAAGCCTGCCAAGCGCAGCAGCCAGTAGTCGAAGTAGAGAAGCGGCCGGTTCACCTCCCCCGAATGCTTCAAGCTGCGAAGCACCGCCAGGAACAGCCGAAACAGGCGCTCGTTCACTTCCCTTTCCGGGATCATGCGTTCGGCCACTTCCGCGACGTATTGGGCTGCCAGTTGAATCCGATAGTCCTTCTGCATGTCGAAGAAGGATTCAATCAGCTCGGCGGAGTTCATGCGCAGCAGGTCGCGATGCTCACGCTCAAAAATGAACACGCGAACGTGGCTCAAGGGCTCAAGCGCGGCCCCATAACGGCTCTTGGTCCGGCGGGCTCCCGTAGCCACCGCCCGCAGGCGCCCCATCTGACGTGTGAAAAGCGAAGCGATCTTGTCAGCTTCCGCTAACCGGTAGGTCCTTAGAACAATGGCTTCCGTCTCACGAAGAGGCATCCGAGTGTTTGTGTCGACGCGTCGACATTCCCATTGAAATTAGCATATCCGCGCGCGTGCGGGAAGCGAAAAGTGCGGAGAGCGCGCCTGAGAGAGCCGAGAAACCGCAAGGCAGAAACTAGAAATTAGAAACTGGAAAACGGAAAATGGAAACTGGCGCGCTATTTTCTAGTTTCCAATTTCCAGTTTCCATTTTCCAGTTTCTCGTTTCACTCAATGCCCCACAAATCGTCGATTTGTGACCATATTCTTCGCTTTGATTGGCCCTTTTTGCAGTCAAAAAACACTTCGTTTTGGGGTCCTCAAAAATCCAACTCCTTTATTTGCAGTAGATCCTTAGCTTCGTTCCGTCAAATAACATCTTTTTTGTATTTTCTGCCCATTCTTCCCCACCCCTGAGCCGATTCCGAACTCCCTCCGCGCGCTCTGTTACGGCCTCCTCCATAGGTCAACTCCAGTAGCCTATCATGGCTCCGGGCTGGTGTCAAGGCAAAAAATAGATTCAGGGATTCAGGACTTGGCTTTTTCCCTGACTCCTGGAGCCTTCGAGTGTGGCGGCGGCGCCTGGATTTTGTGGAAAACCCGGAGCTTTTTGTGGAAAACATATTATGTTAACCAGCCACCTCCCAGAGAAAATATTATCAGACGCGCCCCCCGCTGCCTCGCGGCGAACGCGGGCGCGCAGACTTGGCAGCGCTCTCGCCGCGGCGCGTCGGTTGTCAGACAGAACCCTGTCGCTACGTGATTTCCTGCCGGAGAGGCCATGGCCGTTTCTAAACTCGGCAGACCTGCCTAAACCCACGGAGTAGGCCACATGACACAGCCATGCAGAAGCTCTCAAGGCCATTCCACCTCGCACGAGTTGCCCCGATGTTTATGGCCGGCACTACCCCTCTCTAACGAAGTTATCCGGTACCTTCAGGTATGCCGAAGAAGGGTAGAGCGTCTGCCCTTCGCGGCTCGAAGGAGGACGCGCTTGCGGAAGAACACGGCGCATGTGGTCGGCCTCGGATTGAACGCCACCGATACGGTTCTGATTGTTCGCCACTTCCCTGCCCCGGCCGGGAGGAAGGGGACGGGTGCTATCTTCGCCAGAAGAACAGGCCGGCGCCACCCGCTCGGCCTTTAGAGTGCCTCAAACAAAAGCAGTTCCGAGGTCAGCGGGCCTTCGAGGCGCACCGTGATACCCTGCTTCATTAACGTAAAGCCGTCCACCTCACACGTCTCGCCGGAATTGTCCCATGTCACCCGATAGCGCCGTGACACGTCGAGCCCCCGTAGCCGCAGAAGATACTCCGGCTGAGTGGGCGCCGAAAAAGGATCTTGGCGGGTATATTGTTGCGAAGTTGCTCGGCGGGATTGCTGGAGCCGGCGTGCGCGCGGTCATTGCCAATGGCCTCCTGGCAGGATATAACGTCGGTGCTAACGGTCTGGGGCAGAACGGGTGGGGCGAAGGTTATCTCGGAGGGTACGCGCTCTCCTCCGGGGTCGTCTTCGAGTTTGTGGCAACTCTGCTCTCCATGATCGTCATCTTGGGGTCGACTTTTCAACGTGGACAAGCCGCAGAGTCCCTGAAAAGCGAGAGCCTGCGCTACCCAGTCCGCTACACGCTATTCCGGCGCCCGCTGCGGCAATGGACCCCTCCCGCAAGGCGGGTTGGGGGTGACGCGCCTGGACAGTCTTTCAGGAGCCTACCTCTACATCAGACAAAGAAGTGGTAGAGTATCTGTCCTTCCCTGCTCGAAGGAGGATGGGTGTGCGCAAAAGCTCCGTAGATGTTGTTGGGCTGGGATTGAACGCCACCGACACGGTTCTAATCGTACGCGACTTCCCTGCCCTGGGAGGAAAGGAGCGGGTGCTATCCTCGTCCATGCACGCTGGTGGACAGGTGGCCACCGCGCTGGTCACCTGCCAGCGGCTGGGGCTTCGCACCCGCTACATCGGCAAGGTCGGGGATGACGAGGGCGGCAAGATTCAGCTTGCCAGCTTGAAACGTGAGGGAGTAGACGTGCGATACACGCGCGTGGTTCCGGACACGCCCAATCAATTCGGCCATATCTTGGTGGATCAGGCGACGGGGGAGCGAACGGTTTTCTGGGACCGCGATGCGCGCTTGACCGTTACCCCGGAAGAGTTGACGGTGGGCGCGATCACCACCGGCCGCGTTCTGCACTTGGACGGGTGCGACGTCGAGGCCTGCCTGAAGGCCGCACGCTGGGCAAGGCGGGCGCGCGTCCCCGTGCTCGCCGACCTTGATACGGTTTACAAGAAGGTCGAAAGCCTTTTCCCTTACATCGATTACTTGATTGCCTCCACCAAATTTCTTCCCACCCTGACCGGCCAAGCCGACCCCTTCAGAGTCCTCGAGTACATGGCCACCGAATACAAGATGAAGGTGCCCGGTATGACGCTGGGCCGGGACGGGGCGTTGGTCTACCAGGGAGGGCGGTTCCACTATTCGCCCGGATTCGTCGTCGAAACCGTGGATACCACAGGCGCAGGGGACGTCTTCCATGGCGGCTTCATTTACGGGCTGCTGGCAGGATGGGAAATCGGGAGGATTCTGGACTTTGCGAACGCCATGGCCGCACTCAATTGCACGGCGCTGGGTGCACGAGGGGGAATCAAGACTCAAGCGGAGGCGGAAAACCTCATGGCCAGCGGCGCTCGCCACGTGAACCCGGCCTATATTCGAAACCATACGGGGAAACCCACTGTGAAAGGCAATGCTGAATTCTGAAGGGTGAATGAGGATGATCTAGCCCTTGGCCATAATGGGTTACATTCTAAAATTGCGCAACGATACCTCCCCGGTTACATTTTAGCTTGCGCGATACGAGTTGGTGAAAACGTTGTTGCTGGGGTGTATACTGCGCCGAGCGTCCAAAGTCGAGTGCGGGGGCATCCCGTAATGCCGAAGGTTCTCGCAAGCATAGTGATGGCCACGCTCAACGAAGAAGAGTATATCGAGCGCTGCATGTTATCTTTACTCTCTCAACGGGACGTGCCGGGCGAGTACGAAGTTCTGGTCTTCGATAGCGGGAGTGAAGACCGGACGCTTGCCATCCTCCAGGACATAGCGAAGCGAGACTCCCGTGTCCGTTTGTTGAAAAATCCTGAGCGCGTCCAGGTTCACGCTTACAACCTAGGCCTCAAGGAAGCCCGCGGCCAGTATATAGCCGTTGTTGGGGCACACGCTGAGTACGATTGCGATTATCTCACTACCTGCTTGCACTTGCTCAACACCACAGGCGCCACCAATGTCGGAGGGGTACAGAATCCCGTAGGCAAGGGTCCGGTTGGTCAGGCCATTGCTTGGGCGATGTCCAGTCCTTTGGGTGTAGGGGGGGAGGCCAAATACTACGCCAAGCGGGAGGAATTCATCGACAACGTGTTTGGGTTCTTCTGCCGGAAAAGTGCCCTGGAGGTTCTGGGCGGATTTGACGAAAAGTATGTTTCCGGCGAAGATTTTGAGCTTAACTATCGCGCCCGCCGAGCCGGGGGAGGGGTTCTAGTTTCTCCGCGGATCCGCCTTAAGTACTTTGTCCGGAGTTCCCTGCGGGCCTTGGCGGGGCAGTTATTTCGCAATGGATATGGGAGGGCCCAAACTCACGGGAATTGCCATGGATCTTTCCGAAAATGGCACTCCCTGCCGCCGCTGCTCGTTGCTGCTACACTTGCTTCTCTCGCCTGGTTATTGATCAAGCCCGGTTGGCCTGCGCTTATCGTCCCGCTGGCCTATTCGCTTTTTGCTTTGGCAGGAGGACTAATCAGCTTTTGCGATACCCGTAGCTTGAAAGTGGCAATCCTAGCGCCATTCGTTCTCGCTACTATGCACTACGCGTGGGGTTTGGGGTGGTGGCTCGGAGTCCGGCGTTTCGGTTTTCCAAAAGTAACCCAGTCGGGCCCTCGGGGGTCGCGTGTGCAAAAAGAGGCGGTGAAATCTCGCCCGTAGTCCGCGGACTGGAGCGGGAACGGGATCGGGATGTTGGAAGCCTTTGCATTTGCTCATCTGAAATTTCCGGGGGTTACTTCCCCATAACAGAGGCTTATGCCGATCAGGTGCGGTCTCTTCCCATGATGCACGAGCTTAGGTCCGAACAAGTGGTGTAGGTCGCTGAAACAATTGGTCGGTCTGCCCAGGAGGTTTTCTAGTGACCATCGGGGTCGGGGTCATCGGTTACGGATATTGGGGACCGAACATGCTGCGCAACGTGGCGAGCACGGATGGACTCGTGCCCCTTGCGGTTTCCGAGATCAAGGAGGAACGGCTGGGGTTAGCCACGCGAGCCTACCCGAGCGCCGTCGGCGTGCGCAGTTATGAGGACCTGCTTCAGCATCCTCAAGTTGAAGCCGTGATCATCGCGACTCCGCTTGCCAACCATTTTGAGATTGCGAGAGCTGCGCTGCTGGCAGGGAAGCATGTGCTGGTGGGGAAGCCGATGGCCTCCTCAGTCGAGGAGTGCGAGGAGCTTTGTTCTCTGGCGGAGCGATGTGGATTGGTGCTCATGGTGGATCATACTTTCCTTTACGCAGGCGCGGTGCAAAAAATAAAAGAATTCGTCACATCCGGTATAGTCGGAGAACTGTTGTACTTTGACTCCGTCCGGGTCAATCTCGGCCTGGTTCGGTCTCGCCATAACGTGTTGTGGGATCTCGCTCCGCACGACCTGTCGATCCTCCTTTATCTGCTTCCCGAACGGCCGGTGGCTGTTTCGGCCATCGGTGCATGCCACGTCCAGCAGACGGATAAGGCCCTCGCCACAATGGCCTACCTGACCATCAAGATGCGCCCCGGTGTGCTGGCGCATATCCACGTGAACTGGTTGAGTCCCGTCAAGGTCCGCCGAACGCTTATTGCCGGTACGAAGCGGATGATCGTCTACGACGACCTCGAACCCGACGAAAAGGTCAAAGTCTACGACAAAGGGGTCGAACTAACGGCGGGCGAGACGGCCTATGATGTCCTGGTTCAGTATCGTACGGGGGACGTACACATTCCGAAGATAGCTTCGGAGGAACCGCTTCGAGTTGAGATGGTCCACTTCCGGGACTGCATTCGAGGGGGCGGCAAGCCGCGGACCGCTGCCGAGCAGGGCTTGGAGGTCGTGCGGATTCTGTCGGCGGCCGACGCTTCGCTAGCGAAAGAAGGAGAATTCGTAAAAATATGAAGCCGACCCCACTTAAGAAGATATCCGACGACGTAGTGCTGGGAAAAGGCGTGCAGATATGCGACTTCGTTAACCTTTACGGCTGTGAGATTGGAGATGACACCAAGATTGGAACATTTGTGGAAATACAAAGGGGTGCGAAAATAGGGGCGAAGTGCAAGATCAGCAGCCATACGTTAATCTGTGAGGGCGTCACGATCGAAGACGGAGTATTCATTGGGCACCACGTAGTCTTCATCAACGATCGCCTGCCTCGGGCCACCAACCCCGATGGCACCATGAAGGAGGCCAGCGACTGGCGGTGTCAAACTACCTTGGTGCGGCGCAGGGCCTCGATAGGAAGCGGAGTGGTGATTCTTGGTGATTTGACGATTGGAGAGGAAGCCGTCGTCGGCGCGGGCAGCGTGGTGACACGGGATGTACCACCTCGAACGATCGTCGTCGGGAATCCAGCCAAGCTCCTACGCAAGCTGACGAAGCGCGAAGTCGATCGGGAAAGTGGTCAGGCCTGAAGTGGCGGTATGAGCCTCGATAAGAGACTTCCGTCGCTTCTTGGTACAGCTTCGCCTGCGGAAGGAGATACCAAATGGGGGTCGGCGTCCGGCGCCCTGCCGGTGTCCGCCAAAGCGGATGATATCTCCCTATTCCTGGGGGATAGCTGGTAACAGCTAGGCGAGGTCAACGCAGCCTCGGCGAAGCAAGCCTAAGCAAGCGGCTTTTCGGGGCGCATCAAGGGGAACAGGATGACGTCCCGTATGGATCGGGAATTGGTGAGCAGCATGGTGAGGCGATCAATACCGATGCCTTCCCCGCCGGTGGGGGGAAGGCCGTAACTGAGAGCGCGAATATAGTCTTCGTCAATGGCGTGGGCGGTCAGGTCACCTTTTTCGCGGAGGAGTTGTTGATATTCGAAGCGGTCGCGTTGTTCGGCGGGATCGTTGAGTTCGCTAAAGGCGTTGGCTACTTCCATCCCGGCGATGAAAAGCTCAAAGCGCTCAACGAAATTTGGATCTTCAGGTTTCTGCTTGGCCAGCGGCGAGACCTCCAGCGGGTAATCCACGATGAAGGTTGGTTGGATCAAATGGCTTTCCGCCACATGCTCAAACAGCTCTGCGAGAGCCGTACCCGGGGCCGTACCCTCCGGCAACGCCAGGGGCTCGTAGCCAGGGCAGGAGTCGCCGCCAGCCCAGCGGTTGAAAGCCTCGACCCATTTGAAGATCGCTTTAGGTTCCGCCAGATCTTCCGGTGAAGGCCCTTTCCCTGCTGCTTCCGGCCAAAACTTGCCCACCGCCTCTTTCATGGTCAAACGCTGGAATTCGGCGAAGGAAATAGGTTGCCCGCCGTAGTCGAAATCGACCGTTCCGAGGACGGCCAGCGCAGCGTGCCGCAGCATTCTTTCCGTCAAGGCCATCATATCCCGGTAGTCGGCGTAAGCCTGGTAGAACTCCAGCATCGTAAACTCAGGATTGTGCTGGGTGGAAATCCCCTCGTTGCGGAAGTTACGGTTGATCTCGTAAACGCGGTCGAGGCCTCCCACGGTGAGCCGTTTCAGGTAAAGCTCCGGAGCGATGCGAAGGTAAAGCTTGAGGTCCAGAGCGTTGTGGTGGGTAATGAAGGGCCGTGCCATGGCGCCGCCTGCCAGCGGCTGCATCATGGGGGTTTCCACCTCGAGGTAGCCTTCGCCGTCAAGAAATTCCCGCAGAGCGCGAA
>Ga0208457_1001503_pt1 | contig 16253 bp, 12 predicted proteins | sample June2015DPH_10_1_FD_185513 | JGI IMG/M metagenome (GOLD analysis project Ga0208457, IMG submission 185513) | Peatland microbial communities from SPRUCE experiment site at the Marcell Experimental Forest, Minnesota, USA - June2015DPH_10_150... | ecosystem: Environmental > Terrestrial > Soil >... | reverse complement strand
GACCGTGAAAACGGGCTCCAGAGACCCAAACGAACCTCGCAGATCCCTGCGGATCAGCCCAAAACGGCCAGCGATCAGCTCGCCAGAGAACCGGAAAGCAAAAAACCAGCGTTTTTCCGCAGCCTGTTAAGCCCGTGAGGGCCGGAGGTTCGATACGCGGATCGCCGAGCGAGGCTTCGCCGCTCCCAGGTTCCTTTCGGGCTTCACCCGATCCGCCCCTGGCAAGCTCAGCCGAAGCTGATGGGCTGGCACATGACCATCCCTGAGAACCGCGCACTACGACTCACGATCACGGTTCAGGCCTTCATCCCGACGTGTCGGGACTAATATGCCCTCTGCTGACTTCTGCCTGGAGGTCCGAACACCTTACGATGTCCTCAGTCACGAAACCGTGACACCCGACAGATCTCCCGAGGTAAGTTCGACCGCCTTCCGTGCCTGGCCGCCGGATTTACGTTTTGCGCCCTGGATGGAAATGGGCTTTGCGAAACGCTGCCCGCTCGCCCAACGCTCACGCCTTCTATCCGGTTTTTGTTCATCGGCTCGCACTTTTGCTCCGCGCTTCCTTCAGACCCCGCCTCGCGACGACGCCCTGGCGCTTCGCTAACCCTTCACCTCCATCAGGTTGTGAAGGGGACTTTCACCCCCAAGCTGTCGAACATGCTCGGCACACCGGGTGGCGCAGACATGCCGGGGTATGGCATGTCTGCGGTACAGAATCCCTTCCTTCGCTGGAGCAAAGCTGCACTCTCAATCACGTGTATGAGTTGGCTGCCCTTCCCTGATCGCAGACATCGCAAAAAGCGCGATGTCTGCGCCACCCGCCTTCGGCCGCGGTTGGGGATTTTCATCTCCAGGTGACGCGTGCAGGGTTACGGAAACCGCACAGTCAACGACGGCATGTGGATTTCGTCGAGCGTGGTGGTTCCATCCTTCTCTCTAAACGTCACCGGGGCGCTGGCGGCATCCGCAGCGGCGGGGGCGATCTCGACCCACGTGGCCGTTGTGAGGTGTTCAATATTCACCTGCTCGCCGGGGAAGAAATACAGCTCACCACGCTGGGCTTCCCGCTCGAGCAACACGGCCTGGTAAGCGCCCGGCTTCAAATCGAACTTGCCCACTCGCACCTTGCGATCGAGCTGGATGGAAATCTTGCTGCCCTGTTGGCTCGTGATTTCCTGGTGAACCTTCGCCCACTCCGTATCCATATTCTTCCACTTCTTGCCCGTGGCCTTCTCGAGCTCCGCGAGCAGTGTGGCGTAATCCTTCGGCCCCACGCGGAAGAGGACCTCCTCATCGGCGGTTCCTTCACGCCAGGAGACACTGACCAGGTAATCGTGCGACTTCATCGGGTAACTCGCCAGCATCAGGAAGCTGGTGAACATCACCACAGCTCCGCAACCCTGCGGCGGGTAACAGCCTGCTGCATATGACATGAACCCTTCGAGGAAGCGCCACTCCGCGCGCGAGGCGGGATGACTGCCCTTCACGTTGGTCGACACCAAGGTGATTGAGTTGACAGGAACCGCAAAGGAATCAGTCTTGCGTGGGGCCAAACGCAGAGATTCTGCATCGATCGTCACCTGCACGTTGACATTCCTGGGAAAGGGAGCCACGCCCGCGAGATAAACGGCCTGCCACGGTTTACCGCTGACCTTCTCAACCCCCTTCGCTTCCGGGAGCAGGGGCATCGCGATGCAAGCCAGAAGCATAACGCCCCGCATTAGTCTCCGGTGTGATGAGGAATGAAGGAACTTCATGGCAGCCCTCCTGGACTTTGATCCGCGCGAGCGTGGTGTCGCCGGGTACCAGCCCTCCCACCGAGCGCCGCGTTTGGGGAAACCCGCTCACTTGCGATTTTCCATTCCCGACTTCTCCAGCACCACCGCAAGACTATGGTCGAAGCTCACGATCCCGAGGGCTCGGAACCCTTCCCCGGCGGCTTTCTCGAGGTCCGCGCTCAAATCGGAGAGCCGCGCCGCCGCAAGTACGCGGTACTGGCATTGTCCGAGCACTTCTGGAGCCTTTTCCATAACGACCCGACAACGCGGGGGCTTGTCCGGACGCGCCTGCGGTTGGAATGCGCCCAGCAGGCTTTGCGGAAACAGACGAAAACCCGCGGCCGCGTGGGAATTGAGATCCTTTTCCAATTTCGGAAGGTTGCTCGCAAAGGCCGTGTATTGGTACTTTACGGCGTTGGATGCGGAGGGATCGCTTCCATCTTTTTCGAGCACGGCCGCGGTCCACATCTTCGGCGCATAGGGTGCGAAGTCGAGGAGGTGGTAGCCGCCCAGCGCCTCCTGCTGCAGCCGCTTCCGGAGCCTTCCGGCCCGATAGTTACCAAGGGTATGGTAGCGCGACAGGGGGTCGGGATCGGACGCTTGGCTTGTCGAGCCTCCCCCCTCGCCGACGCCGCCCGAAGATTTCTCCATCACCACGACAGCGCCCGACACGATGCGCTCGATTTTGTACCCCTGCTGCAGAGCAGCATTGATCTGAGGTCGAATGTAATGGAGCGGATTTGTTTCAGCCCATAGCGCGGGGTTCAAACTGGCTTTGGCGGCCATCTTTGCGCCGAAAGGGATCAGCAAGTATTGGGTGGCGGCGGGTGGCACGGCAGGCTTTTCCATCCAGGCAACATCAAACTGCGGCGGCTGTGTTCTGCCCTGCGCCAGGTTGCGTGGAAGCAGCCGGAAACCCTGGGAGGCTGCCTCATTGATCTGTCCCTGAAAGTCGCGCTCCCCCTTGCGGGCCAGCAGCAAGTACTTACAAGGTTTCGACGGCGCCTCCACTTTTTCCATGATCGTCGCCCAGGTTCCACCCGGAGCGGGCACCGCGCCCACCAGTCGGTAACCCTCGGCGGCGATTTCGTTGACTTTCTCCTGTACCGTGGAGAGCTCCACAACTTGCAGTAATCGGTAGCGTGGGCTTCCATCCACCTGCGCTTCTTGCGCAGGCAGAGCCCGCGAGAGCAGGGCGACGGCGATTACAATCCCTAACTCGATTTGGCGTTTCATGCTGAGTATTCCTTGGACGGGGCGGCTCAGCCGGATTCTTGGGCTTGCACGTCGGGCGGGAGTATACACCACGCCGGCTCGTTTCGAAATATGCCCGCTGGGCTTCCGTCCCGACGGCTACGCGCCAAATCTCATTCCTGCCTTGCATTCCCGCTCTGGCCGTGTAAAATGGCCCCCATAATGTTGTGGGGCGTTGAGCAGGTTACTCTTACTCGACCATCGTGAGTCCTAGTGGGAGGATTTATGCGCGGTACCGGTTTCTCTTGCCGCAGTGCCAGCATCGCCGCGGTGGTCCTGGGTCTCGTCTTCATCTCTTCAGGGTGGAATCCCGCGCCGCTTGGCGCTCGATCAACGGCGACGCCGTCACCGGCTCCCGGCCAGTTGAGTCTCGACAGAGTTCCCGAGGATAGCCGCGCCTGCCTGAAGTGTCACATGCAAAAGGGCATCACGGGCAGCGCCATCCGCGACTGGCAACTCAGCAAGCACTTTGAAATGGGCGTGGCTTGCGCGACCTGCCACCTTCCCGTTAAGGAGGCGGCCCCGGGCATTCTTAACGCCTCCACGGCCTGTGAAGACAAGCGCGTGCGGCGCGGGGTTTCGCCCCGCAATTGCGCGCCGTGTCATGCCCAGCAGTTTGAGCAATTCTCCACGGGCAAGCATTCCGTCGCCTGGGGGACTATGATTTCCATGCCCACCACGGCCATGCAGCCCCACGCCCTCATTGAAGGCATGAAGGGGTGCGGAGGCTGCCATCGCATCGGGCTGGACGAAGGTAAATGCGATTCCTGCCACACGCGTCACCGCTTCACCGCCACAGAAGCTCGGCGCCCCGAAGCCTGCATGACCTGTCACATGGGCTTTGACCATCCGCAATGGGAAATGTACTCGACCTCGAAGCACGGCTCGATCTATGCCATTGAAGGCTCCCACTGGGATTGGAACCTGGACCTGGCCGACTGGTTCAAGGATCCGAACCACGCCTCGCCGAACCGGCCGCGGGCGCCCGTCTGCTCCACCTGCCACATGCCCAATGGCGATCATAGCGTGCGCACCGCCTGGGGATTCCTCGCCCTGCGCCTGCCGGAAAAGGATCCCGAGTGGCTCGGGTACCGGCAGAAGATCCTGATCGGACTGGGCGTGCTCACCCCCGACGGCAAGCCCACGCCCCGCCTCGACCTTGTCAAGGTTGGTAAACTCGCGCGCCTCAGCGCCGAGGAGTGGCAGGCGGAACGCGATCGCATGGTCAGCGTGTGCACCCAGTGCCACGGCCGCGCTTTCGCCCAGCAGAACCTCGAGGCCGCCGACTCCATCATCAAGGAATCCGACAAGCTCGTCGCCGAGGCCATCGATATCGTCGAGGGCCTCTACAACGACGGCATCCTGGAACGGCCCAAGGACCGCCCGCCCGTGCCCGACTTGCTGCGCTTCTATGAGGTGAAGTATCCCATCGAGCAGAAGCTCTACACCATGTTCCTCGAACACCGCATGCGCAGCTTCCAGGGCGCCTTCCACATGAATCCCGACTACCAGCATTGGTACGGTTGGGCGGAGATGAAACGGGACCTGGCGGAAATCCGCGACGAAGCCACCCAGCTTCGTGCTGCGCACGGCAAGGCCGCGGGTGGGGGCTAGTGACGGCCTGAAATCCCATGACCTGGAAGCTGTGAGAGAGTGGCTGCCTTCGCCACAGAGGCGCCGAGGCGAGCGTTGATTTGAATTTCTTGCCCTCGCCCCCTTGGGGGAGAGGGTGGACCGCAACCGGCGCCTTTTCCAGCCGGTGCGGGACGGGTGAGGGGGTCCCCCAGGAGCAAATTGAATAGCCGAAACCCCTTAAGTGAAAAGTATTGGTCTCAGGGGACTATTTCCCAGCGTCATGGGACGTTGCCAGATACAGAACTGCCTCACCGTTGAACGGCGGAGTGAAGGAACGGTTGCCAGCGACAGCCGTGAATGTCCCTGCGGAGACCATCGTATGGTTGACCGGGTTGAACCATTCGTAATGGTAAACCCCTGCTTGAAGGTTCACGGTAAAAGCGCCTGTGCCGGGCTGGTACACCAGATATTCGGCGCCGGGATTCGCCAGGCAGAAGGTTGTAGATGACAGAGCGTTCTGGGGAGTCATGGCTGCCAGATTCATTCTGTCCGCATACACGTGTGCGTCTCCCATGGCGTCGCGCAGGGTGTCCCAATAGGGATCAGGTTTATTCCCGGAAGGATGGTTGCGGGTTGTCACATACCAAGGCGTTGGATCAAGGTAGGGATCCATGAAAAGCGTCTGGCTGCCGCGGGTCAGATTCTCCCACGCCCAGGCACGCTGGGCAGGCAGCCCCGCCTTCTGCAGGGAAATATAGTAGAAGGAATGATCCGTGTCATTGATGATCACCTTGGCGCCGTCGGCAGCAGGCGGATCGGTCTGATAGCCGTCAGTATCATTGGGCGATATCCAATCAGCCCCGCTGCTGAAGAGTGCAACATTGGATCCGTTGGGCCACTGAACGGTCATTCCCACAGGATGCTGTTTGGGCTTGCCTGCCTCATAGGCCTTGATGAAGTTAATCAGGTGAACCTGCCAGGCCGTGTTCTGGGGACTGCCCTCGTCCTCATTCGTGATTTCATACAGCACATTGTCAAGATCATTCAGCCCGTCAATAACTTTCCGGATATAAGCTTCCTGCAGCGTGGTTACTGCAGGGAGGGAGAGTGAGTGAGTGGCAAGACCCGCGCCCGTGCCATTGGGGTCCCCGTCAATTCCATTGATGTTGTTATGGGCATTGAAGGGATGTCCCTTCCACGGATCATCATGACCTTTGCTATTAAGACTGAAACCCTGGAAAAGCATGATGGATACATACATCCCGCTGTCCCGTGCCGCGATGACCCGCTCACGCACCCTGTCAAAGTACGCCTGATTGAAGAGGTCCAGGTCAAACTTGGGGCGGCCATCCAAGGCGGCGCCTGGGCCGGGACGTTGATAGGGCAAGGGCGAATACTGGTACTTGATCGCGCCCGAAGAATCCATCTCCGCTGCAGACTCCCACGTCCATAGCCGGAAGAAGTTATGATGGTGGGATTTCAGAAATGCCAGAAATGAGCCATAGTCGACCACCGGATTGGGATTCGACGGTGGACGGGTGATTTCTACCAGATTATTCCACGTATGAGAACCAGTTAAACAGATGGCTTTCCCGCTGCCATCGGTGAAGTAGCGGGGGTTCGTAGCGAGCACGCGCAGGGGACCGGTGGCCGGCGCTGACGCGCCGATGGAGGCGAGTGCGGCGAGAGCGAGAATCGGTCCTACAGAAGAAGTCATGGCTGATCCCTCTTGGTCAATCCTTGCTGTGCGTCGTCAGTACATTCGAGACTTATCCCGGAATTTAGGTTTCTATTCCCCGGCCCACAGCTAACATACCCCTGCCCGCCTCCGCAGGCAATGCTCCAGCCCGGTTTTCGGTGCAGGACATCTCCCGCGACGGCAGGGGGGCCGGTGCGGAGTTTCTGGTGTTCTGCGGTTCGCCTGCCCTGCTGCCGATGGTATTCCAAGTGCGGCGCCGATTCTCGCACGCTTTCCCATCCTTTCCATTCCCGTCCGGGCTGTGTAGAATGGCCCAGTTGCGCCGGCGCGCAGTGACACCCTATGTCGAGAGGCATAATCGTCGTTCCGCTCTTTATCCTCATCGCTCTCTCGATTCTTTTTTTCAGCCACTATTTTGTCTACTACTCGCTCGTACATTTCTTCGGCATCGTCGTGCCGTTGCGTCGGACGGCACTGGCGGTTGTCCTGTTTCTCCTGCCGCTGAGCTTCATCGCCTCGTCCCTCCTTGCGCATTGGACTGACAGCTTCTTCTCCCGCGCGTTCTACTTCTGCTCGTCGCTCTGGCTGGGCGTCGGGCTGACGCTCATCACGGCCTTGGCGCTCGCCTGGGCCGCCTGGGGAGCGACCAAGCTTTTCACCAACAGTCCGAGTGCAGGGTGGTTCGGGATCGCCGCCGTGGCGGTCACGTGCCTCTATTCCGCCTACGGCATATGGAACGCCTATCATCCCGGCACGGAGCACATTACGGTCAGAATCAAGAACCTCCCGCCCGCTTGGCGAGGCAAGAAGGTGGTGCAACTTTCCGACGTGCATCTGGGGCGCATCCTGGGCGCGCGATTTCTAGCACGTCTCGTCGAGAAGGCCAACGCCGAAAGCCCGGCGATGGTGGTCATCACCGGCGACCTGTTTGACGGCGCCGACGGCCATCTCGAGGAGTTGGCCGCACCCCTTAACGGCCTGCGGGCGCCGCAGGGGATCTATTTCGTGACCGGCAACCATGAAACCTACTTGGGGGTGGAACGCGCTTATGCTGCGCTCCGGACGACCCCCGTCAGGATTCTGAACGACGAGAAGGTGATGGTCGACGGCCTGCAGGTGATCGGAATCAGCTACCCCGAGCGCGGCCATTCCAAAGACTTCGCGTCGTTGATCGCGAAACTCCCCGGCTTCGATCCTGCCCTGCCATCGATCCTCCTGTGCCATAGCCCCACCCATATCGCGCAGGCGAAGGCGGCGGGCATCAGCCTGCAGCTTTCCGGGCACGCCCATCACGGTCAGATCTTCCCCATCCAGTTCATCTCGCGGCTGATCTATGGAAGGTATTACTACGGATTGCATGTGGAAGGTGATTACACCCTCTACGCCTCGGGCGGCGCCGGCACCTGGGGCCCGACCATGCGCACCGGCAACCATCCCGAAATAGTCGTGATCCACCTGGATTAATCGGCCCGTATCCCGCTGCCCCTCTTGGCAGAGGTCATTCCCGCGAAAGCGGGAATCCATTCTGTCGGCGGCGCAAGTTTAATGGCTGGCGGAGTAGATTCCCGCTTTCGCGGGAATGACTGCATCTGGGAACGCCCGGGTCTCGAAAATGACACAAGTACCGGTACTCGCATCCCCTTGCTCTGTTAACCAAATGGGTGTATAGAGAACGGCAGCTTGCACCCTGGTAAAGAGCGTGTGCCTATATGCGCTTTCGCACTTGTCCGGAATGAGACGGTTCGATCTGCGCACGTCGGAGGGAGGAAAACCCATGAAGAGACTGTTGAGTGTTCTGGCCTGCGTCTTGCTGGCTCAGGGCCTCGCTGCCGCTCAGGAAAAATCTGAGAAAGCTGCGAGTGCGGCCCTGAAAGTAGAGAAGATCGTTGTCGCAACCTCGGTGGCCAACCACGAGCCGGTTGGTGAAAACACGGCCTTCGAGGCTTCGGTCGGCACCCTCTATTGCTGGACCAAGATCACGGCCTCGACCACGCCTGCCACGATCAAACACGTGTGGTACTTTGGCGACAAGAAAGTCTTTGAGCAATCCCTGGACCTTAAGTTTGCTTCCACACGTACTTGGAGCTCGAAGGCGGTCAAGGTGGGGAGCTGGAAAGTTGACGTCACCGACGAGGCGGGCGCCGAGCTGTCTTCTGTGAGCTTCACAGTGAAATAGCTCGTGCGGCGAGTACTCGTCTGCCCTCCCTAACGTCAGGTAGCGTCGCGGCTGTCACACCCGCCACGCTCTCTCCGTTGCGTGCCTTCCGCGCGTGAAGGCTCGCTGGGTTGTCAGTAGGGGGCAAACGCCGCGCGGTCCTAACGGGGGAATGCTTCCCGAGTGGGTTACTCGCGATCTCCCGATTCTCCCTGAGGGGGTTTCTATGGCTTCTTACACACGTCGTGATTTCATTCGCCGGGGCATGGAGGGCGCCGCTGGCCTGGGTCTGCTGGGTCCGGGGAAGTGTGCGGCAGGTGCGCCGTCCGGGCGGCCCGGGCTCCCCCGTCCTGCGCGGGGGCCACAAACGGTCGCGGCCCATCCCACCGAAATCGTTGTCACCGCCACCCCGGTGCGAGAGCGTTTCGGTGGTGTGGGGTTTCACGCTGAGATGTTCCTGGATGTGAGCACACAGGACTTCTTCGAGCAGGTTCTGGCCAAGCGCTGGCGCGAGCTGAATCCGCGCTTCGCCCGGCTTTTCCACCACTGGCAGCAGGACAAGCCCGGCGTCCGCGATGCGAAAGTGCTGGAAGCAATGGCGCGGCAGTTGGTGTTCATGAAAGAAGCCGCCGGAACGGAAATCTACATCACCACCGCCGACCTGAAAGAGGCCACCAGCGACGAAGACCGTCGCGCCTACGCCAGCGCCGTGGTGGACGATCTCGAATATCTCGTCAACCGGGGCGCCACCAACCTGAAGTATTACTGCTGCACCAACGAACTCTCGCTGCACGAATGGGCCGATATGCACAATGACCTGCCCAAATACCAGAGCTATCAGCAGAGCATTTTCGCCGAAATCAAGCGGCGCGGCATGGGAATCAAGCTCCTGGCCACGGATGCCTCGCCCGTCGAGTACTGGCCCACGCTCGAATGGGCCGCCGCACACATGGACGACATTACAGGAATCTACGGCGGACATCATTACATCAACGAGCATGAGCCCGACAACCTGGATTTCTACTCCTGGTTTAAGGAGCGGTGCGGGTGGGCGGTGAATCTCGCCCGTGCCAAAGGAAAGGATTTCATACTCGGTGAATTTGGACCCGCGCAATACTTTGATTTGAAATATGGTGTGCGCTGGGATGCTTGCCGGTATTTCGACACTCCCCTGGAGCCCCTGGCCGGCTTGCAGCTAGCGGAAGCGGCTCTCGCAGCCATTAATGCCGGCGTTTACGCGTTGAGCTATTGGACCTTTACCGATTACCCGGATGAAAAGGGCGCGACGTACATCAACCAATGGGGCGTCTTCAAGTGGCTGACCAACGGCGCTGCCCCGCGCGCCCCTTACTATTCCTATGGTCTCCTCACCAAGTTCTTCCGCGGGCCCGCCACGGTCTATCAAGTCAACGCGCCCGAGGAAAAGCTGCGCGTGGCGGCCGTCCAGCACGACGAGGACAAGACGTGGTCGATCGCGGTCATCAACCGCGAAACACGCGAGGCGCCGGTCAAGCTCATGCTTCCGGGCGTGAGTCAGCCAGCGGTTTTCCGCAAATACGTGTTTGACCCGAAACACGTTCCCGTGACCGTGGATGGCGACCTGCAAGAGCCTGCGGCCAAGATCCCACTGCAAGATGGCGTGCTGGCGGACGCGGTCGAGGCCGGCTGCCTGGCCGTTTACACCACCGCCTATGACGATACTCCCCCGGCAGCCGTGCGCGGCTTGGAAGCGACGCGCCTGCGCGATACCCGCATTCCCGGCGGAGCCGTTGATGCCACGCGCCTGCGCTGGACTCCCAATACCGAGCCGGACTTGTGCTACTACCGCGTTTACCACCACGGTGTCCGGATCGGCTCGACCGCGGCGAGTGAATTCATCGACTCCGGGCCCGGCAATGGCCGCCCAGGTGGCTACTCGGTGGTGGCGGTGGACCGGTCGGGAAACGCCAGTTCCTCCTAACGCCCAGTTTACGTGGCTAGCGGAGTCCGTACCTGGTGACCCATCGGTGCGCACGTAGCGCCTCTAGATACTCTTCCCTATTCCTACCCTCTTCTCTGGCTTTTTCGCTTCCGCAATCCGCCCCTTGCCGGTAAACTCTTCCTCATGCGGCCCACGGAATTCATCGCGCTGTTGCGGAAAGGCGAGGCGGGCGCGGCGTATTTCCTGCGCGGCCCCGATCGCTTCCTACAGGAGGAGTGCCGCAAGGCCGTGGTGAACTCCATCCCCGCGGACTCGCGACAATGGTGCCTGGCGGAAACTGAATTCGAATCAGGTAAGCTCCAGCGCGAGCTCGAAGGCGCCGAGCAAATGCCCATGCTGGGCGGCCACAACTTTCTGCTCATCTCCGACCCGGAAGACTTCAAGCAGGCTGGCGATGAGGACACGGAAGCGTTGCGCGCTTATCTGGACCGCCCCTCGCCGTTCTCCACGGTCGTATTCCTCGCGGCGGAGCCCGACCGCCGCCGACGCTTCATCCAGTTGCTCGAAAAGAAGGCGCAGCTCGTCGAGTTGCGTTCCCCGGACTGCCAGGAAGCCGCGCGTTGGGCGCAACACTTTCTTCAGCATGCGGGCGTGGAGATCGAGCGCGACCTCGCGGAGGAAATCGCGGGGAAGTTTGAGATCAGCTCGGACTCGCGTTCGGGCGGCGGACCCTCCGCCGTCAACTTGCTTTGGATGCGTACGGAGCTGGAGAAGCTCCTGACGGCGCGGCCCGGCCTTAAGCGCCTGGCGCCCGCGGATCTGGAGTCGATCGTCGCCTTCCGCGAGGAGCGCGAGATTGGCAAGTTGTTGCGCGCCATCGGCGAGCGTAAGTGCGGCGCAGCGCTCTCGACGCTGCGCGAGTTGCTGGCCAGCAAAGTCGCCGAAACCCTCATCCTCTGGTGCATCGGCGACCTGTTCCGCCAGACGCTACGCGGAGTGGCCAGCCAGGCCTACCGCGGCGGCTGGTCGCGGGGCGCGAATGCCTACTCAACCTCTGAAATTGCGCTCTTTGCGCAGAAGAATTATCCCCGCGAGGAAGTGCTGCAGGCCATGCGTGCGGTGCGCCGCGCCGATCTGGGAATCAAGTCTTCCTGGAAGGATTCCAAAATCCTACTGGAGTTTCTGGTGTGGCAAATCGTGGTGGGCAAATCGCCCTCGGGCGAAGCCGCCCTCGGCGATGAAGTCCCCGTGCCTTCGGCGGACTAGGACCTCAAAGCTCTTAGCCCTCTCCCAAGGGGAGAGGGTGCCCGAGGTACGAGGGCGGGTGAGGGGTCGGTTCACTCATATCTGGGGGTGACGCATGAAACCGCTCTTTACTGTGCATGCCGGCGAATTCCTCGTGGGTGATTACATCGAAAAAGAGTTTCGACGAGTGAATGTCTGGGTCCCAACAAAGGATACGGGAGTTGATCTTCTGGTTTCGAACTTGAGGGATAGGAAGGTTGTATCACTCCAAGTGAAGTTCTCGCGCGACTTTCTTGCTACGAAAATGGCCCCGGCCTTTCAGAAACCTCTCCGGGCTTGTAGTTTTTATAACCTCAATCGCCAGAAGATTGTCGCCTCCCCTGCGGATTTCTGGATTTTTGTGGTCCTTGGTTTCGCTCGCCGGAGTACTGATTTCGTGATCATCAAACCGTCCGAGCTATTGAAAAGGCTCGACGCGATCCACGGGAAGGCGACAAGAATTCTAAGTTCCTTCTGGGTCACGGAAAAGGACCACTGTTGGGAAGCACGCGACCTGCGGCATGACGACCAGTTGCTGATCGCGGGAGGCCAGTTCAGCAATGCCGAGCGCGACTTTACTGTCTATCTCAACAACTGGCAGCCCATTAAAGATCTCAATGGTTGAGGCCCAGCAATGCGTCACCCGAGTGATCCTGGAAAAGGGCTGAAAGCTGGCAGCCAATCGCTGACCGCTTCAGTTTACGCCAACGAGTTGAAGGCGACCGTCAGCCGCGACTTGTGGCGGGCAGCGGTGTTGGGATGCAGGATGCCTTTGTGAACGGCCTGGTCGATGATCGTCACCGTGGGCTTCAACAACGCCTGCGCCGCGGCTTTGTCCTTGGCCTTGAGCGCCGCTCGGAACTTGCGGATCTGGTGACGCAGCCGCGTGGTATGCGCAGTGTTCTGTTCGGTGCGCTTGGAGGTTTGCTTGATGCGCTTCAGTGCGGATTTATGACTTGCCACGGAAACTCCTTTTGAGCAGAATGCAATCCTTCAATGTAGCAGATAGGCTTTAGAACCGTCAACGGTGAACGCGCATGCCTGAGCCTTCCACCGCCCCGGAACTTCCCGTCCTCCTGGATGCTGCCAGGATCGCCGCACGCGTCCGCGAACTCGCCGCGGAGATCTCACGCGACTACCAGGGCCGGAGTCCCCATCTGGTTGGCGTCCTCAAAGGCTCCTGGGTTTTTATGGCGGACCTCATCCGGAATCTTTCCATCCCATGCAAGGTGGATTTTCTAGGCATCGCGAGCTACGGCGCCGGCGCCATCTCTTCCGGTGAAGTAAAGATCACCAAGGACCTTGACCTCAGCATCGAAGGCCGCGACGTCCTGATCATCGAAGACATCCTCGACACCGGCCGCACCTTTCACTACTTGCAGGAACTGCTTGCGGCGCACGCCCCGCGCAGCCTGAAGCTGGTCACGCTGCTTGACAAGCGCTCGCGCCGCGTAGTTCCCGTCCGGGCCGATTACGTGGGCTTTGAAATCCCCGACGTGTTCGTGGTGGGCTACGGCCTGGATTTCGATCAGAAGTTTCGTCACCTCCCCGACGTGCGCTATATTCCGAAATTGCCTTCGCAATGATTCTGGTCCTTGTAGCGCCGGCCCCCCAAAACGCCCTTGCGAGTTTCTGCGTGGAGCAAGCTATAATGACCAAGCGAGCCTGCCATACCCATGGAAGAATTCTCCACGCCACTCATGCGGCAGTACAGCGCCATTAAGGAGCGCCATCCGAACGCACTTCTCCTGTTTCGCCTGGGCGATTTCTACGAACTCTTCTTCGAAGACGCCGTGGTCGCCGCGAAGGAACTCCAGATCACGCTGACTTCCCGCAACAAGGAGAAGGGCGTCCCGGTGCCCATGTGCGGCGTCCCGTACCACGCCGCGGAGGGTTATGTCGCCAAGCTCATCCGGCGCGGCTTCCGCGTAGCCATCTGTGACCAGATGGAAGACCCGCGGGTGGCCAAGAAGCTCGTGAAACGCGAAGTGACGCGCGTGGTGACGCCGGGCACGGCGATTGATTCGCAAGTCCTCGAGCCGCGTGCGAACAACTACCTGGCGGCCATCGTGCGGCGCAATGGAGCGGCGGGCCTGGGGCTGCTGGACCTCTCGACCGGCGACTTTCGCGCCACGGAGTTTTTGGGCGAGGAATCTCTCACGCGCCTGCAGGACGAGCTCGACCGCATGCAGCCGAGCGAGTTGCTGCTCGTTTCGGGCGCCTCGAGCCCGCTGGACGGCCGCACGGGTTTCGGCTCGACCGTTACCGAAACGCCGCTCGATGAATGGGTGTTCAGTGAAGAGTACGGGGCGCGCCTGCTGCGCGACCATTTCCGTGTGGCCACCCTGGCCGGCTACGGTCTGGAGGGTCATCCGCTCGCCGTGGCTGCCGCCGGAGCCATCCTCCACTACGTGCGCGAAACGCAACGCGGCTCGCTTACGCATCTCGACGGTATTCGCTTCTATCAGGAGCAGGACTCGTTGCTTCTTGATCCCGCCACGCTGCGCAACCTGGAACTGGTGGACCCGACGTTCGGTGAGTCCCGGGCCTCGACGCTGCTCGGCGTACTGGACGATTGCGCCACTTCGCTCGGTGCGCGCAAGCTCAAGGCCTGGATGCTGCGCCCCTCTCTCGAGCGCGCGGAGCTCGAGGCGCGTCTCGATGCCGTCGAAGAACTGGTGAAGAACACCATCGCCCGCGAAGAGCTGCGCCGCGTGCTGGCCACGGTACAGGACCTCGAGCGCCTGCTCAGCAAGGTCACACTGGAAACGGCTAACGCCCGAGACTTGCTGGCGCTCAAGCAATCTCTGCGCCCGCTGCCGATCTTGCGGACCTATCTCACCCATTTTCAAGCGACCCGCCTGGGCGAGCTGCAGGCGCGACTCGACGAACTCGCCGACATTCACGAGTTGCTGGAGAGATCGATCCATCCCGAGCCGCCGGTGGCCCTGAACGAAGGTGGCCTGCTTCGCCCCGGCTACCATGCCGAGATCGACGAGCTGCGCGACCTCGGCCAGAACAGCAAGCGCCTGCTCGCCCAGATCGAGCTGCGCGAGCGCGAGCGCTCCGGCATTGCCTCACTCAAGGTGCGCTTCAACAACATCTTTGGCTACTATATCGAAATCTCCAAAGCGAACCTGCATCTGGCGCCGGCCGATTACGAGCGTAAACAGACGCTGGTCAATGCCGAGCGCTTCTCCACCCCGGAGTTGAAGGAACTGGAAGCCAAAATCCTCGAGGCCGAGGAGCGCAGCCACGCGCTCGAACGCGACCTTTTCGTCGGCATCCGCCGCCAGGTGGGGAACGAAGCCGCGCGCCTTCGCCAGACTGCCGCGGTGCTGGCCGAAGTCGACGTGCTCGCCTGCTTCGCGCACCTTGCCGCCGAACGCGACTATCGTCGTCCCGAATTCTCCGACGACGGTGAATTGCTCATCCAGCAGGGACGCCATCCGGTCATCCAGCGCATCGTGGAAGAAGGCCAATCCGGCAGGTTCATTCCCAACGACCTCTACATGAATGGCAGCGCAGACCTGCTGTTGATCGTGACCGGCCCCAACATGGGCGGGAAATCGACCTACTTGCGCCAAGCCGCGCAGATTGCGTTGATGGCGCAGATGGGCAGCTTTGTGCCCGCCACCCGCGCCAAGCTCCCCATCTTCGACCGCATTTTCACGCGCATTGGCGCCTCAGACAACCTGGCGCGCGGCCGCTCGACTTTCATGGTGGAGATGACGGAGGCAGCGACCATTCTGAATACCGCCACGCCGCGCAGCCTGGTGCTGCTCGACGAAGTCGGCCGCGGCACAGCCACCTTTGATGGTCTGGCTATTGCCTGGGCAGTGGTTGAGTATTTGCTTACGCACACGCGCGCCAAGACTCTTTTCGCGACGCACTACCATGAATTGACGGAGCTGGCCGACTTGCTCCCCGGCGTCAAGAACTACCATGTTTCGGTGAAGGAATCCGGGTCGAACATCATCTTCTTGCGCAGGGTCGAGCCGGGGAGCGCCGACAAGAGTTATGGCATCGAAGTCGCGCGCCTGGCGGGTTTGCCCAATGCGGTGATCGAGCGGGCGCGCGAGATATTGGCGCGCCACGAGCAGAGTGAGCATACCCTGAGCGAGCGGCTGGCGTCCCGACAGGAGGCCTCGGAGGCCGGCCCGGTGCAACTGACCATCTTTACGCCGCTCAACGCCGAGGTTGTCAAGGCCATCGAGAGTGCAGACCTCGACAATCTGAAACCACTCGACGCCCTAAACCTTCTCGCGGAATTGAAGAAGCAGATTCAATCATGAAGCCGCCATCCCGGACCCTGCCGGAAGGGCGGGGCTTCAGCCCCGCCGTTCGAAGGCCTTTGTGATTATTCCTGTGTCCCGAGCCCCGCGCAGCTTGCAGCCGCAAGCTGCACGGGGCTCGGGACGAACAGAGGGTGGGAGCGGCGATTTCGGCGGGGCTGAACAGGCTGCGGAAAAACCCAGTTTGGTAACGGTATTGCATCGAATGAGGCATGCGAGGAGATGATGAGAAGCAACCAGCGATGTTCAGTTACATCACCTTGGAGCGGCGGGTTCCTGCGGACCACCC
>Ga0208457_1001502_pt1 | contig 16273 bp, 37 predicted proteins | sample June2015DPH_10_1_FD_185513 | JGI IMG/M metagenome (GOLD analysis project Ga0208457, IMG submission 185513) | Peatland microbial communities from SPRUCE experiment site at the Marcell Experimental Forest, Minnesota, USA - June2015DPH_10_150... | ecosystem: Environmental > Terrestrial > Soil >... | reverse complement strand
CATGTTTCCATTGTAAAAAATTACATCCCTGTGTAAAAATTTACACAGCGTCGAACAAAATTGTATTCACATGGAAAAAGCATGGAAAACGTGGTTCGTAACATTTCGTACGAACAAATGTTACAAGTTGTAGTGTTGTGTTGTACAACACTACACAACAAAAGATTTAAATATAAGTTATATAAATGATTTTTTGATGTGAATAGTGTATGTAAAAAATTACATACACTAATCTGTTTTTGTGTAGTGTATGTAAAAAATTACATAAGGATGTATAATATATATTTTAGTGTTAAAAAGAATAAAAAAATTAATTAATTTATACAATAACTTTATGACAAACATTATAAAGAGGTTAGTATATCTTAAGGTACAACCACAAAAGCAAGACAGAAAAGAAACAGCAAACGTTAACGAGTTGCTGAATCTGAAACTCTTGATAAACGAAAAAAGCGGTTTTTGGTTCATTGACGATAAAATTCTGATAAAAATAACACCTCTGAAGAGTAGCTGAAAATTGCTACGAAATTAGAAAAACAAATCCTAAACTTTTTTTCTAATCAGGTGAAATAAAAAATGAGTAATCAAATAGAAATAGAAGATATAGCCTTTAATGGAATACACGTTTGGTATAGTGTAAGTAAAAAAAGAATTATGGTTAGACTTGACAGAAGCAAATGGAAAATAAGCACAGAAAAAGGTAATGAACAAGTACATATATATTCAAGATAAATCTTTTTTCTAATCAGGTAAATTCTCAAAGGTTATCTTTAGTGTCTTTCACGAGAGAACACGAGAGAATTAAATAATTTCTAATCAGGTGAAAAACAAAAAATGAATAAAGTTGATAGATATTTATGTATAATTGCTAATCATACTTATTTATTTTTAACCGATATGCAAGAACTATACCGAATTTGGCAAGCTGAATATCACTATAATAATTGGAAAATCAATAAGTAATTTTTTTAGTAATTTTTTTACAGGAAGGTGACAAAACAAAAATGACAGAAACATTCGAACAAAAACTCGAATCCAAAATGAAGGAAGCAAAATACCTCTCACTCTCAGAATTAGGAGATACAATTAAAGCAACAATCATAGGAGAACCACAATTCAAAACAGACAAAAGAGGAAACGAAGCACTCTACATCCAACTCAAAACCGCAACAGGAACAGTGGTACAAAAATTCGGAAAATCAATCTACGAAACACTCGGAATAAAAATGAAAGCATGCGGTGGATTAGCTGTTTTGCAAGCAACTGAGCATATTTGGAAACAGGAAAAAGCTGGAAGAGCAACATTCAACAGGTACTATCCAGTATCGAACAAAAAAGAAAAATAATTAATCCATTTTTAGATGGCAGATTAATTATTTAATCCTATTTTTTCTAATCAGGTGGTGATAAGATGGTAAGAGGAATATGTGTTATATGTAAACAACAAACTGGTGGATTTCTGCAACCGAGACCATATAGATGTCCTAATTGCGGTAAATTATATCACTATCAATGTAGCCCAAAAATAACAGTAGGTTTTATATTTAGAAGTATAAAACCATGTTGCAGAGATTGTGGTACTCAATTATATTAATCTTTTTTCTAATCAGGTGAAATAAACAAGTAATTCTGTTTTTACTATAGCTCTGAAAATAGGATGAACGTTACAGTAACCTCTAATCAGGTGAATAAAAAATGTTAAAACAACCACAACAATATAGCACAATAAAACATGCACAAAACGGAAATATATTAAAAATACCTCTAAAAATTGAATGCCCACTAAAATTTAGTACCCCAGAATGCGGAACAGAATGCATAGGAATGAATTGTGCTTGGTGGATGCCAATACAAAAAGCATGTGCAATAAACGTAAACGCAAGAATACTCGAAACAAAAAGAGGACATTATACAATGCAATACTCTTAAGGGTACCCCGCAGGGTAAAAAACGATGTCGAATAGCTTTAAATAAAAGTTTACCCTTCTCCTTTTTTTGCTTGTGAATTTTTGACAGAAAAAAAACAGAATACCGAAACAACGAAAGAACCGAAACCAAGAAATTTTTTAAGGATAACGGACACAGAAAAAAATAAGGTTATCAGTCAAACGGCAAAATACCCGCAAAAAATAACAAGCAAAACAGTTTACGAAACCTCCGATGGTCACAAACTAAAAATTGAATCATCATGCAAAACTGAGCTTAAAGTCCTAAGCTCAAAAGAATCACCTTTCAATTATCTCAGTGTTTTTGGTACAATCTCCATAGCTCAAGGGAAAACAAACCCCAAAATATGGCTTATTTTCGATAAGGAGAAAGGATACCTCTGTAGCATCGAGAAACACGACCTAAAACACGCCTTATTTGTCTTTTTAAGCATTTTAAAAGCCGATAAAAAACGAAAACGGAGTGTAATACACAATATATAATCCTATGGAGAAAAAAAAGCATGAATCAGTCAGAACAAAGCAATATAAAAGCCTTTGGAAAATCAATAACAAACCTAAAAAATGTCTTAAATGTTTATCCTTTATCAATTTCTGCCGATTTTGGAAATTAGATTACAGGTGTGAACATGAACAAGCAAAAGAAACATATCAAAATAATCTGTCAGCAATCAATAGATTTTTACAATCAACAAAGAGGAAATGATGATAAATATTTTTCAGAAATTTAATACTAATCAGGTGAAAGGAAATGAGTAAAATTCCGAAGGAATCCCCGAAGGGGAAATATATAAGAAAAATAGGTAAAGAAACAGATTATCAAATAATACTTAATCTTAATAGTAAAAAGGAAATTGAAACGGTTTTAAAAATGCTTGTTTACTTAGCTTTAGATATTGACTCACAAGAATACTTAATAAATCATGGTGCCGAAGGTACTCTGTAGAGTGAAGATAATGAAATATGAACAATTATGGAATTCAGAAACAGACAAGCAACAAACAATATTTGTCAACGGACAAATACAAAAAAACAATAGAAAATATATTATAGAAAAACCTAAAATAGATTTTAACACCAAAGTTTTATGTCCATTCTGTTTAACTGATAATACATTAGATAAATTTGCAAAAGATAGAGCATGGTATAAATGCCCAAATTGCAACCAACTATTAATAATTAAAACTTGCGTAAACATAATAAAAATGAACCCTAAACAATTCGCCAGATGGGTATTCGAATACCGTTTATCAGGATTTTTTAGTAAAATAAATTTTAAAGAATGGAATCAAAAATTATGGGAATTAGGAGTAAGTCAAGAATTTTGGGAAGAATACAAATTATTAAGAGGGGACACAACAAAAGAAGAAGAAGAAAAATTTAATGAGTATGATAATCAGGTGAAATAAAAATGTTATGCCCAAAATGTCAAGACAAAAATTGTATAACAGTTAGGTTTATCAGAGATAATACTTCTTATTGGAAATGTAATGTATGTCATAGTAGTGGAAAAATTAACAATAAAAATAAACAATTAGGTGAATAAAAAATGAATAAAAAAGAAATACAAGAAGCTATAAAAAGTATTTGTGTTGATTCTAAATGTAAATATATAAAAACTTGTATCAGTGATACTGAATTAAAAACACAATGTTTTATAGAATTTCTTGCGGATAATGGTGTTTAGAAATGAGTTGGAAAATAACACCTGTCAATGAATTACCACAAAGACAATATTGGAATCAAAGAAACGCTAAAGGACAGTTCATTAAAAGACAACAAATAAAATATTATGCTGACAATCAAATCCCCGAATACGTTTATAATCCAGAAAAAGAATCCTACGAGAAAATAACATATAGAGCAGTAGTCACATTAAACAGTGTTCCTATACATAGCGATAGAGCAAGAGGCAAACCACGATACAAAAATTTCAGTTGGGCAAAAGTTGACTACTACGAGAACATAAATATTGACGATATGAAAAATCATCTTTTGCAAGAAATAGCTAAACATTTTCATTGCAAAGTAGATGAATTATGGTTTTTTGACGGTGATGGAGAAACCTATTTCGATATTGAATTCCCTAAACCTTATAGAGGTTCTCATTATGAAGGGCTTGAATACGGAGAGTATTAACATAAAAGATAATTGTGTAGATTATATTCTAAATAATAAATGCCAAAAAAACTGTTTAGACTGTAAAGTAGACGTACTATTCCACAGAAAAGAGAAGTTAAGATAATCATGTTTGAATTTGATGTTGAACTATCAAGAATAGGATTTTATAACACGCTTGATATTGATTGGGATAATATTCCAGATATAAATTTAAGTTGTTCAAAAGAGAAAATAGATAATATAATTCTTAAAATAAAAAAATGTCCTAATCTATTAGGAATAAAAAAAGAATACTCAAACAAGAAAGGTTACCATTTACGATTTTATTGTAAGGTAAAATGTGATATATGTCGATTTGTATTTGACGATGATATTCGCTATAGTGCCGATTCAAAAAGAAAAAAAGAATTTACAAATATAATATTTGACACTAAAAAAGGTTATTAATAATGTGGAAATGTCGTGATTGTGAAAATATTTTTGTTAAACATCCAAAAAAACATACTTGCCCCAAATGTAATAGTATTAAAATACATAAAATACATAAACGTTTAATAGAACCAAAAAGGTATTAAAATGGCGTCAACAAAAAAATATAATTTAGTGATTCTAAGAAAAAAGTTTTGTTCACAATGTAAACAATCTTTTAATGTTTATAATGGACAAGTAATATGTCCTTATTGTGGCTCCCATAAAATCCATTATAAAAATGGTAGAGGGTCTTAAAAATGGATTTAAATACTATACAAGAAAAAGTTTATCGTGAATATGTAAGAAATGGCTATAAAAAAATGTGGAATTTAACAAGAAGTTTTAAAGGTCAAAAAATAAGAGATATAGCAGAATTAAGTTTAGTTACAACCGAGGTAACCGAAGCCATAGAAGAAATAAGAAACAAAAATACAAATATTGATAATTTAGGATTTGAATGTGCAGACATAATAATACGCACGTTAAACTTTATGACAAGAAAAGGATTAAACGCAAACAATTATATAATCAACAAATCAAAAAAGAATCTGTTAAGAAAAAAACTGCATGATAGAGATGTTTAAAAAACGATAGATAAACCAAAATTACATTTAAATAACGGTGATAAGCAAGCTTGGAGTGATATTTTTCAATCTCATACAACAGGTGAATTAAGAGATTTAATAATTCTACTTAATGAAATGATAAAAGAAAGAGAGGAATTTTTTTGAAAAGAAAATCAATAGTGCAACAAATTAAAACACCGAGAAAAATAGAGGTAGCTCTGAAAGTTATTTTTTCACCTGTTTTTTATATATGGGCAATCATGTTTGCTTTAGTTGCTGTATTCGCAATGGTTATAGAAGAAAGAACAGAAAATAGACAGGTTAAACAAAAAGAATTTAATGAATCTATAGAAGAATTAAAGGAGAGTGTAAAAAATGATTTATCCCGAAATGGCACAAAAAATATATAATAAACTAATCAGTTATATTCCTTGGATTTGTGTTTGTTTCGCTTTAGACGGAACAGTAATTTTAATTGAAACAGCAATCACAAACGGCTATTTGCCACCTTATACAATAGTTAGCTATTGTTTATGGTGCTTCCAAAGATATTCTATTCTTTTTATTCCATTATTATTATATATTGGTTATCAATACAAAGACAAAGTGAGTAGTAATAAATTAAATATCTTAAGTGTATTAAGTTTTATACTAATTATTATTACACTTGAGATTATAGCCTTCTTTTTTTTCTATAATAAATATAGTTCTTCTAATACTATTAATGATTATTTGTCTATTAATTATCAGATATTACAATGGGGTAGTCTAATGATTATAACTTTTGTTATATTTCTTAAATCTAAATTTAGCATAATATTTTCTTTTGCTTTATGTTATCTCATGTTTTATGTTGCTGATATATTATTTGAATTGCCTAAAACAACGCTGTCTTTTATTATTGGTGCTATTCTTAATAATTCACCTGTTTTTTATTGGTTACCAAATATAACTGCTCTTGTTTTATTGATAAGCTGTCTTATTATCGTTTTATATAAATTAAAAATTAGATTTGATTATAAAATTTTGTTACCTTCATTAACAGTGGTTTTAGCTTCTAAGCTATTAACAAGTTATCTTTTCATCATTTTATACAAACTAAAAATCAAATTCGATTACATCATTTTATTCTTTTCATTTATTCCTTTATTATTTAGCTGGATTTACTTTTACCCAATTTGGGGAATCGTAGAAACTACTACTTACATTTCTAAAGTTAAAACTATTGAACCATTCGACAGATTATTCGCCTTTCCATTTATAATCACATTAAGTTTATATATATGGAAATCTCAAAACAAACAAGCAAAAAGAAGATGAAAAAACGGCTTATATCGAATTTGAATCTAAAAATGAATCTGAATCTGAAATTGAAAATATAAATTTGCTAAAATTATATGATTATTATCGGTGTATAAAATATAACGAAGAATACTATCAAAAAAACAAGAAAATCATGGATTTACAACATAGGAAATACTGCATTTTACATAGACAAAAAATGCGGTTATCAGGGAAAAAGCCTAAATATTAGTGATGAATTATATATTAAAACAATACAGTTGAAAAACTGCACCAAGAAAAGGATTGAAAAAAATTGGTTCACATGGTAGATTTGCTCGTTGACTTCTTGATTCTGATAATCGCGGCTGTCATAGGATTCGGCATTTTCTACGCGACAAGCACTTCTGGATGGAATGACTCGGTAATCGCCATCTGGAATTACGTACCGCTTGTCTTCATCGCTGTCGGAGTCGTAGCCCTCGTAATCAAGCTCAGACACATGGGAAATTAAAACCATGACAACACAAAACACTAATCTCCCCTTTTTTTCTTCGTTCTTGAATAAAATTTTAATGGTGATTTCTGTTTCTGGAATAATCGGTTTCGCTTTAGGATTCACAAAATTCTTTAACAACACTTATTATTTTCCTTTAATTCCTAACATTTTTGATAGTGTATTCTTGATTTTAGCTTCGTTATATTTAGGAATAAATATTCTTATGTTGAATAGGTTACAAAAAAATGTTAAATAAAAATAAGTTTTTTAGTATTCTAATCATTAGTTTATTTTTAATCAGTTGTATTATTGGTTTTTATACTCCTAAAGTTAAAGCCACTACTGCAACAGAACAAATTATCAACGGCGGTTTCGATGATGGTGGTTTTAATGGTTGGAATAATATAGGAGCAATTCTTGATTCAACAAATACCGCTTATAGCGGTACTTATTCAGCTTTTCACTGTAGTGCTCCTTCCGAATTAGGAGTAACTCAAGTTTTCGCCACTGGAATAAACAGCAATTCAGTCACGGAATTTAGTTTCTGGGTACATACTATTTCTTCAGGTTCAAATTTAGGTTTATGCGTTGTATATTACAGCGATTCCTCAGTATCTAACATTTTTCTTAATGACAGTGGCAGTTATTTAAGCTGGACACAAGTTGATGCTACATCCAATATACTGCCGAATAAAATTATTACAAGTATAGCTTTTAGTAACGGTAACGGTTATTATGATTTAGATAATGTTGTATTGATGGGAATTCTTGATACTGGAATTGAAACAGTTACTTTATCATCTGTTGGTAGCGGTAGCATAAGCGGTTACGATTATACGACAGCAACGGTTTTAAATTCAGGAGTTAATTATGTTGCTGTTAACGATTCGATAAATGTTCATGCTACTTCAGATGAAGGCTCCGAATTTTTCTATTTTCTGGTTAACGGCGTTGAATACGTGAATGGTGCATTCGATAAAGTAGTGGTAAGCGACCTCACTGTTGTTAGTTATTTCAGGTCGCTTCCTTCAAGCGTTACTTACACGTTAACCGTGACTAATCCTAATGTTGCAGGTGGAGATGTAAGTTGGTACGATACTAATAATGGTAGCACGCCAAGTTTCAGTACTGGTATTTTCACGGATATTCCTGTTAGTGACGGTTTAGAATTTACTGCTCACCCTAATACTGGTTACTCATTTGTTGATTGGTACGTGACTAATACGACTGACGGTTCTTATATTAGTTCTTTTACAACTAATCCGTTGAATATGGGTTTTGCTGAGGATGTAACTGTTTATCCAGAATGGACATCGAATCCTTTGAATACTCCAACACCTAGTACAATATTCGGTTTAGGTGCTTTAGGTATATCAAATATTGAAATTGCCGTTGTAATTTATGTAATTTGTATTATCGGTTTAATTGCTGGATTTTATTATTTACATAATAATAATATTCCTTTCGCATTCGCTTTAGGCTTAGTCTTAGCAACAATACTATGTCAAATAATTAACATATTAGGCATATACACTTATCCGATAGATGCTTTAATGATAGTTTCGGTAGTCGGGATAATAATATTTATGAGGCATTAAGTATGTTAGATATAGACCTTAGATACGCATTCTTTTTATTTCCTTTAATCTATATTATGATACCTTTCTTTTTAAGTGGCACTTTTCTAATATTAGGTGGAGTTACGCTAATTACTTTTATTAGCGGAACAATAATTCTTATTATAATTTCCAATCTTAATTTTGGCGGTCAAGAAAGCGGTGGAGTTTTAACTGCAAACCAAGGATTAGGCTTAAATCTTGGATTAAGTAGTGAAGGTGGATATTCCCTATTTGTTATAGTTATAGGTGGATTATTTTATTTAGGTGCGCAATTAGCACAATTCTTTACACCTATTCTTAATATATTTCTTACTATAATTAATACATTATTAGGTTTTGTTAGTGCAGTATTTGGAGTTAGCACATCTGGATTACAAACAAGTTTAGTATCTGGTTTAGGTAATACTGCAACAGCAAATTTAGGTCAAATTTACCCATTAGGAATAACAATAGATGGTATAAGTATTTTTGGTGCGTTAGATGTAATAATGGCAAGTATATTTATGTTATCACTATACTTTATGGTTAGCTCAAGAGGTAGATAAAATGAGTACACCGACAAACGACACGGCAATTAATAATTTATCAGGTTTTATTGGTTCATCATCTACTCAAGTTCAAATCTTAATTATTGGTGGAATAATAGTTATATTGCTTATCATAGCGTTAATGTTAAAAAATAAAAAGAGGAAATAAAAAATGTCTTTAGTGATAACAGGTGCTAATTTGTCTATAGCGTATTTCTTGTTAATGGCTTTAAATGGGTTTTTCTGTTTCAAAAAAATACCTGTATTGGCATTTCCAACAATAGGAATATCAATCATATTCTTAATAGGATTTAAAGTAGATTATAACGGATTAAATATAATATTAACCTTATTGCTTATTATTTTTATGTTTGGTAGTGCCATACAAAACTGGAATGAATATCACAAATAAGGGATATATTTGGATAAAAATTTAACTTACGGTATAATCTTCGTTATCATAATAGCTATTATCGGTATAGCTGTACTTTTAAGTAGTGTTAATTTTAGTGGCACAAACGGCATTAATGGTACTAACGGAATAAACGGTTTAGATTTTAATTCAACAGTTCCTTACACGTTTCTGTTTAATGGCACTAACGGTTTAAATGGCATTAATGGAGTTAACGGTATTAATGGTTTAGATTTCAATTCATCGAACAATATCTTCCTGTTCAACGGCACTCAAGGCATTCAGGGTATCCAAGGAGTTAAAGGTGACAAGGGAGATACGGGTTTAACAGGTTCACAAGGAATACAGGGTATTCAAGGCATACAAGGTGACAAAGGTGATAAAGGCGACATTGGTTTAACAGGTTCACAAGGAATACAGGGTATACAGGGTATTAAGGGAGATACAGGTTTAACAGGTGCTACGGGCAGTAGCGGTTTATTATCCGTTAGTTCACCGTTGGAAAATAACAGCGGTATATTAAGCCTTAATCAAACAACAGAGAACGGATTGATAAGTATAACTCATTTAGGAGTTTCTGATTGGGGAAGCTATATTAATCAAGCATTATTAACAAGTAGTTCACCAACATTTTCTAATATACTTGTTAATGGCTACATAGACAAATCAGCTATTTCAGTGCCTTCTAACCCTTCAAGTGGCACTTTAAGAACGTTTGTTCAAACTGTAAACGGATTTGAGTTATATTATTATCTTGATAGTGGCGGTGTAATCCGATTGGCTACTGATTCAGTGATAGTGGTGAGAAATGTTGATGCTAATATTACTAAAGGGAGTGTTGTTTATGCTTATGGTTCTGTAGGTACAATAACGACTGTTAAGCTGGCTAAAGCTAATAGTGTTTCAACTATGCCCGCTATTGGAATAGCCATTGAAAATATAGCTCATGATGCTGTAGGTCGAATTATTCAAGTTGGTTTATTAAGTAATGTTAACACTACGGCTTTTTCTGAGGGCACGGTTCTTTATGTATCTGATTCTGTTGCTGGTGCTTTAACAGGTACTTTACCTGTTACTCCGAGTTTAACTCAAAGCATGGGTACAGTTTTGGTTAGCAGTGCTACTATTGGCACTATGCAAGTTATAGCTCGTAGTGTACAGGGTAACGAATATGGCACTATACAAAACAGTTTCAGTCTTGGAAATGGGTTAACAGGTAATAAGGTTTTAACTTTTAATGGTGTCAGTAAGGGAAATATTACGTGGGATGGTTCAAAATTCAGTTTTTCACCAGCTTTAAGTTTAGATGCTTCTGTAATAACGACAGGCAGTTTAAGTTTAACTCACTCTAATTTGACAGATTGGAGTACGGCAACAAATTCATTCTTGACTACCTCAAGCACATTTAACAGTACTGTTGATATTGCTCATACTCAAATAACGGATTGGAGTACAGCAACAAATACTTTCTTGACTACATCAAGTGTATTCAATAGTACTGTTGATATTGCACATACTCAAATAACAGATTGGAGTAGTGCCACAAGCGGATTTGGAGCAAGTTCAAATTATATTAATTCAACAAGCAATCAATTCACAGTTAATAGTGGAAATTTAACATTGAACACTTTAAGTTTAACGCATAATAATCTTACAGATTGGAGTACAGCAACAAGTTCATTTTTGACTACATCAAGTACATTTAACAGTACTGTTGATATTGCTCATACTCAAATAACGGATTGGGGTACATATATTAATCAAGCTGTTTTGTCTTCGAGTAGTCCAACTTTTGCTGGTTTAACTGTGAATGGTGATTTACACGTTAATGTAGGTAATGTTCATGGTATTACTGTTAATTGTACTTCTGGGAATAGTCCATACTTGCGTTTGTGTACCTCGTCAAGTTATCATAATTATGCTATTGCAACTATTTATAATGGTGACTTTTTAGAGTTTTTGGTCGGTGCATCTGGTACTGCTCCGCTTACGAGTATTGCTTCGTTAGACCCTTCGGGTAATTTGATTGTGTCTGGCACTGTCACAGGCTCTTTAGGTGTCGTGTCGGATTATTTGAGCGGTGCTTATGGTGTTACTTGGGGTAGTTTACCGAGTTTTCCGACTGCTACTAATGGCATGTACATTATTTTATGGAATACTAATACGTCAACAGGGAGAATTTATTGTTATGCTGGTGGTGCTTGGCATTATTCAGCGTTAATTTAGGAATAATATTTAAATAGTTAAGAAAGATAAATAATGTCTAATGGATGCAAAGCGAATATGAAAAAAATATTGAATCGTAAATCGGCTTTAATGGTTTTTGTTTGGATATTGACTTTAATGGTGATTCAGAATCCAATGTTTCAACCGTTAAACATAGTTTTTAGCTCAACTCAATTAACAGCTACTAATCCTAATATTGGTAGTGGTTTAGTTTTTCAAGGCTCATGCTTAGTTAATACGGTGATAAATAATGTTCAAGCTGTTAATTCTACGAGTGGTTTACCTGTTAATGCTTATCAGGTCACTGTTACAGTGTTTAATTTTATGTCGTTGATGTTGCTGTTTTTACCGATAATTATATATATTTATTATGAGTACAATAAAGTGTTAACTCCAATAAATAAAAGGAAAAGGAACATAAAATAAAATGGCTCATATTGCGTTATTTTTAACTCCTGAGTTAATGGTTTTAGGAACAAAAAAGTTTAATCCAACTGACAGTTTTGTTAATTTCAGAAAAGGAGCTTTTAATATTCGTTTAGATGCTTATTTATACAAAACTGATAATGATACGATTTATGGTTACATTTATCCGACTGACGAAAAACTTTTGATAGATGTTGCTAAAAAGGATTTTATTCCACAAAAACCTATAAAAGTAGATAAAAAGAATAGTGTAGAATCTGCAAGATTAGTATTCCTAAAGGAAAAGATAGAGCATGGAGATTTACACTTGCTTGTTGCTGAATCAATCATAGGGCAACTTGCAAGGGCATTTCTGCAACAGGTTAAGACTAATTGGCTGTTTGTCATTTTAGCTATCGGTTGCGGTGTAGCAATCGGTTATATTGCTTGTTCCGCTATTAATCCTTCCCACACAATAACTTTATTGCAAAACGCTACAGGAACATTCAAAGTCAGTGGATAAAAAATGAAAACACTAAAACAACATTTAGCAGATAATTCAATTTATCTCTCAGATGAAATACTTAAACGAATACAAAAAGCAGTAAACGAATATAACAAAGAATGGCTAACACAAAAACCAACCAAAACAGGACAAGAAATACATGACTGCATTGAAGGTAACTGGTCAACTAAAATTAGAAATAATTTTGTAAACGACAAAATCATAAAATATATCCCAATAGAAAAACTTTTAGAGGAACTAAATAAAAATGAATAATTCTTATAAAGAAAAATTATTAAATCATATTGAGATTTTATTTGAAGATAATAAATTAGAGTATAATACTTATATAGATTTATGCGAATTTGTTAATGAGTTGAAATAAATGAAGCATGAATGCGGTTTGTGTTTAAGAGATAATAGTGTTTGTGCAATCGGTAAATCGTTTTGGGAGTTGTTAAGGGGTAAAGTTGTTGATTGTTCTATTTATGAAGATTATCATAAAGGATTAATAAAAGAAAAAAAAATATGTAATAATTGTATTGCTAATTGTAATAAAAGAGGTTATACTTCTTATTGTGTTATGCCTAATAATTATTTGATAAAAAGGAAGAAGGTTAAATTAATTGCAGTTTAAAAGAAGCTGGATTTATTACGTTATCGGTGCTGTTGTTTTTGTTGCTGTATTTGGTATCAATAAAGGTTATTGGTTGTTTATGTTGATGGGTTTTGGTTTAGGTTACTTGTTACATAATTGGATATTTGAGAAATATACTGATTTTGTTAACGCTTTTTTTACTGACGAACTACGCAAAAGGCAGATAAAAAGAAAAGAGTTAGAACAAGAATTAGAGAGATTAAAGGAGGGCGATTAGTAAATGGCTAAAACATTATGTTTGGACTGCGGAATAATTTTTAAAACAGTTAAAGAATATTGGATGCATGACTGTAAAGAATCTCATAGGAGAGAGCATTAATGTCAGGTGGAATGGATAGTCTTTATAATGAATTCCAGAATGTTCCTAATCCTAACCAAAAAGAAATTGATACAAGTAAGATTTATGATAAAGTTATCACTATTGGTAAAAGAGATAAAGATATTAATCTTATAACTGATATTCCTGATTCTTATTCTATAGTTGTAATGGAAAGCATCGAAGATTATTTACTAAAAAAATATGGCATAAATAAAGAAGACAAAAAGTTAGTAAGAATAATGGTTTCTCCTATTCATAATTTTACAACTAAATTTAAACAGATTAATCCTTCTCTTAATGGTAAACGTACAAGTGAAGTTTTAAGTTCTATGAGCCGTCTTTTTGAGTTTTTTAAAGGTAGAAATACTGTTCAGAGATTGACAGGTACAGGTGAAAAACAAGAGTGAACAAAACCGATAAAAGATTTGATGAAATAATAAAACTTCTAAAAGAAATTAAGGATTATTTAAGGTCTATTTCAAATAGTGTTTATGTTGAAAAAAGTCATGGTTCTGGTTGTGACGATAATTTACCAGATTAAAAGTGATGAAGAATGATTATTTGTAAATCCATTGATTGTTTAACTTGTATAGTAAGATATTATTGCAGTTATTCAAGCGTTAAAAGAAGCAATAAAAAACGAATAACTAAAAGAGGTAATAAAAAACGAATAGATTAGTAGCTATTGATGGTAACAGGGGTTTAGGAAAAACTGCTCTTATGACTTATTTCATGTGGAAGAATCCACTTTTAAATAAAGAGGTTAATTATAATCTGGATTTGCCCAATACTAAAAGGTTAGAAATGGATATGCTTCTTAAAAATTTTAATGATGAACATAAAGGTATGGTTGGAATTACAGAATCTATTGATTTATTAGATAACAGACGAAGTATGTCTGATTTAGCTAAATTTATGTATAGAGTTACAAGTCAATCAAGAAAAATAGGTAAAGACTTGTTAATAGATGCTTTAATTCTTGATACGATTGATTGGAGATTTCTTAAGAGTTGTGATATGCGTTTGACTGCATGGGGAGAAAATATAAATAAAGAAATGAGTAAAGGTTTTTATTATGAATGTACCGCAAGAGTTAGGAATATATTTAGTTTCAACGGTCAAATGAAGGTTGCATTTATGTGGTGTCAACCTATAATTAAGTGTATTCCTTATGAAACGTTTGATAAGTTTAAAGATAAATATAATACAATGGAGATAACATCTACGGATGATAGCGAGAACTTAAGCATGGTTGTTATGAGTGACAAAAAGAAAAAGGAATTACTTGATTCATTATCTAAAGAGATTTTAAGTAAAAGGGATGAATTTGGAATTACAAATAAGAATCATATTAGTCATGGAGAAGTTGAGAGTATTCTTTTGGATTTAGATAAGCCTACTGGTTTAGAGTATGAGTTGCATGCTAAACTTAATAGGCTTTTGCAGATAGAAAAACATTTAGGTAATTGATATGACATTTAAAAAATTTAATTATACGTTGCTTGAAAAGGCTTTAGTTAGTACAGATTTTAAAATATTATTACATGAAAAAAAAATAGAAGAATTAAAAAAGAAAAAAGAAATGATTTTAAAAGATATAAAAAATAATAAGCTTTTGTAGATAGAGAAACAACAAAAAGGTGATTAAATGAAACTAAAAAGAATGGAAACAGTTATGACTATAACTAAAAATGGTAAGAGTCATACGATAAAAACAATAACTTTTGAACATGAACAAAAAATTTAAACTATTTTATATTCACAATCATTAAAGAATCCGCAGGCTTTACATTTTTTTATGTTTTTTTGGGGTTCTGGTTCTTGAATGTTTAATGCTATTGATACAAATCTTTTTATCATTTCTTCAAGAAAAATTTTGTCTATTTCTGTTTGGGTTCTCTTAAAAATTTTCATGGTTTTTTTTGTATTATAATCTTTTATATTAATAATACTAATTTTTTCTTTATGAGGTATTCTAAACCAATCTTTGGGATTAAAAGAACCTATATTACAAAAAAGAGAATTTAAATATATTGAAACTTGTAGTATTTGATTAAGATAAGGAGTGTCGAACTCTTCATATTTTTGTGTGTTATGTGTAAACTTGCTATCTTCGATTATTAATGTTTCTTTATTTCTCATTACTTTATCTGCTCGACCATAAATTAATATTTCTATTGTTTTATTATCAAATTTTATTTCTGTTAAATATCGAGTGTACATTACCTCAGAAGCAAACTCAATGTTTTTTTCAATGTTTATTAATTCTTCTTGGGTTATAGGAACAAGTTTATAATTTTCTTTTTCATATTTAACTATTTCATCATGAGATTTTATGCCTTCTTTCATTATATTTGTTATAGAAGGTTTGAATCCTTTTAAAATACATTTAATTATTAATTCACAATATCCCATTTCAGCAAAGGTTGTTACTGGTAATTCTATTCTATTTTCTTCTATTTTAATCATAGTCTAAATAAATAACAAAGAGTAGTTATTATAGTTTATTTCCTTATTGAAATTAAATAATTATATATAGAAAATATTAATATCTATATATATATGATATACATTTCGAAAGCAACATTAACATTTTTATATAAAAACTATTTATATAACGTAGTTATATTTAACACTTTTATGTTAATATAAACACAAAAAAACATACTTATGTCAATTCGAAACTACTTCGAAAAATAAATCAACATAAAAATATAC
>Ga0208457_1001497_pt1 | contig 16314 bp, 16 predicted proteins | sample June2015DPH_10_1_FD_185513 | JGI IMG/M metagenome (GOLD analysis project Ga0208457, IMG submission 185513) | Peatland microbial communities from SPRUCE experiment site at the Marcell Experimental Forest, Minnesota, USA - June2015DPH_10_150... | ecosystem: Environmental > Terrestrial > Soil >... | reverse complement strand
GCTTCCTCGCTGGATTTTCCCGCGGCAAAACCGTCATAGAATACAATGCGGGCCGCAACATCTTCCGTCAGGGGGATCCTGCGGATTCCGTGTGGTATCTCCGACGAGGCAAGGTGAAGCTCTCGGTGACATCCCAACAGGGCAAGGAAGCGATCGTCGCCATTTTGGACGCCAACGAGTTCTTCGGCGAGGGATGTCTCGCAGGTCAGCCGTTGCGCATCTCAACGGCTATCGCGGTTACGGATTGCACTGTTACCCGGCTTGAGAAGCCGCTGATGGCGCGCATGCTGCACGAAAAGCACGACATCTCGGAATTGTTCGTCACGCATCTGCTTTCACGCAACATTCGATTCGAAGGAGATCTCGTCGATCAGCTTTTCAACTCCAGCGAGAAGCGCCTGGCCCGGATTCTCTTATTGCTGGCGCATTTTGGCAAGGAAAGCAGAACTGAAACTGTCCATCCCGGAATCAATCAGGAACACTTGGCACAAATGGTGGGCACCACCCGGTCACGGGTCAGTCATTTCATGAACAAGTTCCGGACGCTGGGCTTTGTCGATTACGCGGGCAACGGCGCGTTGACGGTTAACAGTGGCCTCTTCAGCGTGGTCCTGAGCGACCAGCCTTGATATATCGCACCACCCCTAATGTTCGACCCGCCCCACCCGGTAGCTCCCCCTCATTAACTGGAATGAGCAATTTTGACCAAACGTGTGAGCCATACTGAACTGACACGCGAATTCCCCCAAGCGTATAAGGATAATACATGGTATAGGGATGGGCTCGCCTTTAGCAAGGAGCTGGAGGTTGTTATGGCGCGTACGAAAAGTCAGCCTGTTGATTGGAAAGCCTTCCTCGCTGGATTCGCCGGTGGGAAAACCGACATTGAATACGGCACTAACCGCAACATCTTCTGCCAAGGACAACCTGCGGATTCGGTTTTCTACCTCCGACAAGGCAAGGTGAAGATCGCGGTTATTTCCGACCAAGGCAAGGAAGCGATCGTCGCCATCCTGGGCGCCGGTGACTTCTTCGGCGAGGGATGCCTGGCAGGTCAGCAGTTGCGCATCGCCACGGCTACCACGATGACCGATTGCCATCTGGCCAGGATTGCGAAGCTGCTGATGGTGCGCATGCTGCACGAAAGGCACGACATCTCGGAATTGTTCGTCACGCATCTGCTTTCACGCAACATCCGATTCGAAGGGGATCTCGTCGATCAGCTTTTCACCTCCAGCGAGAAGCGCCTGGCTCGGATTCTCTTACTGCTGGCTCATTTTGGCAAGGAAAGTAGAGCCGAAACTGTACATCCCGGAATCAATCAGGAAAACCTGGCGCAAATGGTCGGCACCACCCGGTCGCGGGTCAGTCATTTCATGAACAAGTTCCGGACGCTGGGCTTTGTCAATTACACGGGCAACGGCCCGTTGACGGTTCACAGTGGCCTCTTGACCGTGGTCCTGCACGACTAGCTCCGTGTAACCGAAACTAGATGTTGCCGGCACGCTTAGCCTGTCATGCTGAGCGGTGTAGCGCGAAGGAAAGCATTCGGTTTGGATGGAGTACTCTCCAAAGGATAGCCTTCGCTCAGGCTCAGGAAGCGAACCCCCGCATTGTGCCACCTTGTTACGGAACGAAGCCCCCGTCCATGTCAAATCCCCGGCAGATCCCCACCAGCTCCAGACTGTAGTCCGCCCCCCATTAACTGGGATGAGCAATCCTGACTGGACGTGCGAGCCGTACTGGGCTGACACGCGAATTGGCCCAAGGGTATAGGAGGTGTATCCCGCGCTGCCAGCCGAGCGGCGGTGCGTTTCTACAACCAGCGAGGCACGGCGGAACAGTGGATCAAGGAAGGCAAGCAGGCGGGATTTCGCGTACGTCTCGGCTGAGGGCCGCCATCGCCGCCTCAGACATTCCGATGGCCGGCGGGTGAGCGTCTCGTTCCACGAAGGATCTGACAACTTCCCGATCGGAACACTTCGACAACTGACTGGGCAGGCAAAATGGACCCAAGACGACCTTCGACGGCTCGGATTGCTCCGGGAGAATCGGAGACTGAGCCCGAATTCCGGGAAGAGTGTAGCGTTTGGTGAAAGGAGCTGCCGTGGTTAGTTGGACCCGCTTTCGCCTGTCAGCGATGGGGACGAGTTGATGTGAATTCAGGCTCTGTCCTCTGATATCAGTAGTGGCGGTCCAGGACCGCCACTACTGAGGACTACCGCTACAGCTTCGCTCTGCTCGTCAGTGACCGATCGGAGTTCCGATCACATCGCCCGAAACGACCAACTCCACTCGACGATTCTGCTGCCGGCCTGCCGCCGTATCATTGGTTGCCACGGGCTGGCTTTCGCCGAATCCACGGGCGGCAATAGAAGAGGTATTAATCCCCTGCTGAACAAGGTAATCGCGAACCGAGTTGGCACGGTTTTCGGACAATTTCATGTTGTACTCGTCAGTCCCGACGCTGTCCGTATGGCCTTCCACTTCGAGCTTCAAGCTAGGATACGCCAGGATGATGCCCGAGACCTTGGCCAGCTTTTCACGAGCCCCGGGCCTGAGAGTGTACTTCCCCGTGTCGAAGAGGACGCCAGAGATGTTGACGATGAGGCCTCGAGCGCTGTCGCGGGTTTCCAGGATCAGGTTCAGCTGCACCGCCAGTTTGTTGCGCAATTCCTGTTTCTCCCGCTCGGCTTGCTCGGCGGCGGCTTTGCGCGCCTGCTCGCTTTCCGCCAGGGCAGCTAAGCGGGATTTTTCTGCATCCGCCTGAGCCGCGGCCATCGCAGTTGCTGATGCAGCCTGACTGTCCGCCATGTCGGATTTCGCTTTGGCAGCGCCGGCGGCGGCCTGGGCTGCTTCAGATTGGGCCTGTTCTTTCTGCCTGGTTGCCTCGTCAGCTTGCGCCTGCGATCGAGTCTGTGCGTCTGCGGAGGCTTGGCGTTCGTTGGCTTGGCGCTCCTCGTCCATCTTCTTGACCGCGATGGCGCGGGCATCTTCGGCCGTTTGTACTGCTTCTCGGGCGACGGCGATCAGCAGCTTGTTCGGGACGTGCTTTTCGGTGGCATATTCATCCGCCTTGTTCATCAACTGGACAGCGTGCTGATAGCTGTCGCTGGCGTACTGGTCGGCTCCCTCGGATTGAGCGATGCGCAGCGCATTACGCGCCTCGAAGAATTCCAACGGCAACCTGGCATTCAGAACCACCGGGTCGAACTTGTAGCCGGTCGGAATGTAGCCGCCCCGCTCCATAAGCTCGTACTTGGCATTCACTGCCTGGGTAGTTCCTTTCGTGTCCTCGCGAACAACATTTTCGAGCACGACCAGGTTGCTGGGCTGCCGAACGGCATAATAGGGTTCCGCGGTAACGATCAGCGCGAAAGCCTGAAGGTCCGTGGTCACGTTCAGCTTGCTGCGGCTGGTATCGCCCACCAATACTTCGCCGAGGTTCACGGCCCGACCCTCAGGCGAAATTGCCCACAGGATGTAAGTCAGGTATTCATTACCGAAAGTCGTGGGCCTCTGCAGGTTGCCGAATTCCACCTCAATCTCAATGGATCCGCGCTTGCTTTCCACCTTGGCTTCGCCGTTCGCTGACGGCATCAGGTCCGTGCCTGCGAAATCCACCTTCGTAGCTCCGCTGCGGTGCCTATAGTTCACTGCCTGCACGTTGCGGCTGATTACGTTTACGCGGAAAGTGTGCGTCCGCGCCGCGGGCTCAACGGTCGTGGTTGTTTGGGTGTTGATTTGAGCCCATGCGGTCAGGCTCAATGCAAATGAGAGCGTTAACAACAGTCTGATCTTCATGGTATCTCCTTGGGGCAGATGTCTGCCGCATTGCGCCGGGATTTCCATCGTTCCGCGCCGCCGATCAGGCCTGAGGCGATGAGAGGGACGGTCGAGGGCTCGGGCACGGGCTCGCCGCCGCCTGAATCGGGGTCTTTGCGGTCCAGGAAGGCCTTGACGGGCGTGCGCATAGCGCGCTCATCGTCGACTACCAAAATCTTTTCGCTTTGCCTGTCCAGTTTCGTAGCCCGCCTCCTTCCTTAGCGGCATCTCGCTGTTCTCGCCGGGCAGGTTCATTGGCCTGTCTACGTTCTTTCCCGACCACCGGATCCTGGCTAGCAGCTAGAAGCACACTTCTTCTACTTCTACCCTTGCGCGATTCGCGTGTCAGTCCCATACTGCTCACACATCCGGTCAAAACTGCTCATCCCAGCCCTCGGCGCTGTTGTGCACGTTGCCGGGCCACAGCTTGGCCGCCAGACAGTCACCCTCGCGATTGAACAGCAGGAGCGGGTGGTAGCAGGTGGACTCGAAGTGTCCGTTGTAGGCGCTCTGCTCCTGCTGGCCGTAGACCGGGATCTCGGTGCTATCCAGGTCCAGCACCACCCGCTGCGGGGAATCCACGCCTTCCGCCTTCGCGATCAGCTCCCGGTTGATCACTTCCAGACCGGCCAGGTTGTCCTCTTGCGCCAGCAGTTCCGTTTCGAACGACTGGAGTCGAGACGTTAAGGCTGCGCCACGCTCCCAGATCTTCTCCGAGCCGATCAGCCGGAGGGTCGGATCTTGGGAAAGCCGCTGGGCATCATTGACGTCTTCGTATCCTGCCAGGCGGCTGTACACCAACTGTCCCAGCAGGCCCGCAAGAGGCAACTGGGTGTTCTTCCCCCGAGAGTCGGTCAAGTGTTGCTCGATGAGTCCGCGGAATCCCAGACGTTCGTCCAACTCCCGCACCAGAATCAGGCCACCGTCCGACGTAACCCGCGATCCCTGGAAATCGACTTTCAACGAAGCGTTGAAGGAAAGCTGAGATGGCCCGTTTTGTTTCTCACCCATTGGGTGTCGTCCTCCGGAGCGTCTTCATTGCGTCTAAACCCGCATAAATATTGATGCCGACGAACATCCGAAGATTCGTAAGTGGAGTTCAAAATGGAAATGTGGGCTAAGATCCCTTCCTCCCGGGGTCGTTATCTCCATCAGAATCTCCCTTTGTCCGGCCGCCCCAGATCGGTTGCTGAGCTTGGACTCTCGCTTGGTTCTGAATAGAGGGTTCGACCGAAGTTGCCTTGATCTGCCGCCATGCTGCCATTCCCTATGTTTCACCAACTCCGCTTGCCGCCCGAGCCCCATGTAGAAGGAGGAATCCCCATGATCATTGGTGTTACGCACGACCCAGACGGCCGTGTTGTCCAGCGGCTGTCCGTATCCACCAAGGTCTCCATCGGCCTGCCACCCAATGGAGATCGCAACTATCCCACCAAGCTCGACCACTTCGTCTTCCTGCGCAAGAAGAAGTCAGCCAACCGGGTTGGGTGGGAAGTCGATCCGGAACTGACCGAGCACTACGGAGACGAGTGCCGCGAACTCCACATTATGTTGATCGACGATGACATCGAGAACGTCTTTCCCAGTTCCTATGCCTGGTGGACGGCCACCGAGCGGAAGTGCTGGGGTGACGGCACCAATGCTACTCGGCGTACGGCTGAGAAGCCTGGCGGACAGCCTTGGACCACTTGCGGCAGCGGATGCCCGGAGCTTTCGAGTGGGCAATGCAAACCAGGTGGAGATCTGCGCTTCGTGTTGGCGGACTTCCCCCGGCTGGGGAGTGTCGGCCGTATCCACACATGTTCTTACCGATCCATTCGCCAGATCCACTCCGCCTTGCAGGAGATACAGACCTTCACGGGTGGTCGCCTGGCTGGGATCACCGCCAAGCTGACGGTTCGGCCGGAGGAGGCCACGTACTTCGACCGCAAGGAGAAGAGGAAGAAGACCTCATCCATCTGGGCGCTGAGTCTCGAGGTCGAAGGCGACGACATGCAGAAACTCATCGCCAACCTGACAGAGAACGCACGGCTGTTCGCGGAGACCCGAAAGCTACTCGGGTCGGGTGGCAAGGTCTTGGAGGTAGTGGAGGACGAGCAAGCGCCAGAGGTCGCGGCGGAGTTTTATCCACCGTCGCCGAATGGCTCGTCTGCAACTGAACCTACCGAAGCCGCTTCGCCTGCGGAGACAACTCCTGGCAGCGCTCCTTCGAACGCGCCAAGTGAGACTCCGCCCCCTGCGAACGGTTCTAGGGTTTCTGGCGGGAACGGCCCGACCAAGCCAAGCGCTGACCGACCCGCCTCACCTTCTGCGCCCAACAATGGCAACGGAAGTTCGGGATTCAACCAGCTTCGCAACGAGTTCCTGACAGCGGCACGGCGAGTAGCCACGACCAAGAAACAAGCCATCGGTGAAGTGGTGGAATGGGCAAGTGGGGGCGCATTCAAGTACGGTGACGTCGGCCGCATGACGGAGGCTGATAGCCCGAAACTGCGGGCGGCCACTGAACTCATGGCGTCGGCCGTCACTAGCGCAGATCGCTGATCGAGAGCACGTTTTCTCACAACCTATCTTACCCAAATTGACCTAGCTGACGGTGTTTACTGCCGGAAGAACACGATTAGCAGAACCAGGCCGCCGAACCAGGCGGCGAACAACCAAGATGAGACGCCAGTCATCATCAGCGTGGCTCGGCGAAAGGGTCCGGACCAACTGCCGACGGGGCGTAGTTCACGGCCCATCGCGGCCAAGCGTCCGCTGCCGCGGATCTGTATGCCCACCTGCACCAGCCAGACGGCTATCGCAATGCCGATGACCGGCCAGCGCAGCCAGACAATAGTGTTCGCCGCGGGCCAGCCATGTAGGAGCGCATACCCGGCAAGGATGACCGTAAAGAACCAGCGACAGCTATCCATCAGCCGCAGCGAGTACCGGCGCTGCACTTCCGCCCACCGGTAGTGTTCCTCGGTCCGCTCGGACGGCAGCGGGAAACTATTGCGGACGACGCCGATCTTGAAGGGAAGCAGGCCAACGATAACATACGTCATCACCACCGGCACGTTCCATTGCACCTGCGCATTCCCGTTGATGAGAAGCAGGGCCCAACATAAGGCGGTGATCACGGCCATCAATACTTCTGCCGGCCATGAGATGTAGTCTCCGAGCCGGCTCGTTTCGAGAGAGACGACCGCGCTGGTTCGGGCGGGCTGATTCGCTCCAAGTGTGGCGCGGGCATGCGCTGTGAACCCGAGGAAAATGGCCGTGAAAAACACCGCCGTGCCCCCCGCCCACACAGGCAGCAGACTCCATCGGCCGGAGACGAGGATGGCCGCCAGTGCGAGCGCCACGACCAAGTGCTCCGCAAGCAAGATTGCGCGGTAGCGTTTCAGCCAGTTCACTCCCTCCCCGGCGTTGAAGCCTGGCGCGACCTCGACGCCGAGAAAGAATCCAGGTCCGTGGTTCAGCGGGTAATTCCAGAGCCTCCTCACCAAATCAAAGACGAGAAAGACAACGACCAGGGCGCTTACAAAAAGAAGCAACCACTCTCCCGAACTATGGCCACTCATTGGGAATCTCCTTCCTGATGTATGAACTCAAGTTCCTGCTGGACGGCCGCGGTGATCTCCCGGTCGCTTCGCCCGGCCAGGATTAACTGGGTCAGGGCGGTGCGCAGCGGTTGGAGAAGTTCCTCTTCCTCAACCGCGCGAGCTCGACGGGATAGTACGACGGTGCCGGTGCCATGGCGAATGGCGAGGAATCCCTCCTCCTGAAGTCGACGATAAGCGACGGCGATCGTGTTGAGATTAACGCCGAGGTCCCCGGCCACCTGCCGAACCGAAGGGAGAGTTGCTCCCTCGCGGAGGTCGCCCCGGGCGATCAGCGCTTTCACGCCGTCAACGATTTGCTGGTAGAGCGGGCGTTTGTCGGTGGCATCGACTGTCAGAAACATGAAATCCTCCCTGTCTACTGTATGCATACTCCATACTGTTGCTGCTGTCAAGCGAAAACTATCCACAAACGCATTCCGCCAGCATGGCCAAAACTTGACGCAAAGCAGTTGTCTCAAGAAGGCCTCGGATGAAGCTCTAAGCTCTACAAATCCAGACCGATGAAAGCAGGAAAACCAAAATGTTCGGCCAAATGTGCGTAACTCGAACTCTTCAAATGAGCAAACTGGAAACAGTGGACGAAGCCGTTGCAAAGCTGTTGGAGTTCGCCGGGTACCCCCTTCGTTTCACCACCAACGTGAATTAGCGGTCCCGTTCACCTGGCTTCACGGAGGAGAAGATGCAGCGGCTTCGTCTCAAAGCGCCCCCCAGCGTGGTGGCGGATTACTTTCACCTCTTCGTCAACCGCCGGGCCTACACCCTCCAGTCCAACCGGCCGCACCCGGAAAGTGCCCGGCATTACTACTACCGTCCCAAGGACAAGAAAACCGGCCAGGGGCTGAGCCTGACACCCGACACAATCCGTCGCCACCTCGAAGGCGAAATCACCATCGGCCTCTACGCCATCAACCCTGCCACCCAATGCTCGAAGTGGGTGGCCATCGACGCGGACTACCAGGATTCTCTTTCGGACCTCCTGAAGCTTCGCTTTCACCTCAGGCAGGATGGCGTGGAGTCGGCACTTGAGGAAAGCCATCGGGGCGGGCATCTCTGGATATTCCTGGCGGAGCCGCTCCCAGCGCGGGATTGCCGCATCTACGTCTGCGGTCTTGCTTTGCAACTGGGTATCCCGGTTAAGGGAGGCAGGCGGCGGGAAGGAATCGAAGTCTTCCCCAAGCATGATGCGTTGAAGCCCGGCAGGTACGGCAATGCCATCCGTGGACCGCTGGGCATTCACCGGGGCGCAGCTCAGCGCTTCTGGTTTGACGGCGCCGGTGAAGACCTTGAGAACCAGCTGTGCTACCTGAATTCGCTTCCCAAGATTACAGGTAACCGGCTTGCCCGATTGATTGCCGGGAAGGCACTCCCACATCAGCTCCTGCCACCAGAGCCGAAGGCTGAACCGGAGATTAGGAGGCACGCGTGTGGGCCCGAATTCCGGATCCTCGATCACATCAACACCAAGCTCCGCACAGTGGGGCACAACAATGTGACCCGCTGCCCATCCTGCGCCGAAGAAGGGCACGACCGCAGCGGCGATAACCTCTCAATCTCGATCGAGGACCCTCGCAAGTACATCTGCTGGGCCGGCTGCACGAGAGACATGTTTCGGGCGGCGGTGGGCTGCCCGCGACCGGTCCAACATGCCTTATACGGGCAGAAGAAGGAGGCATCGAATGTCGAAATACAGTGTCAATCAGACGGTCTTGCGCGAGGAGAAATACCTCGTGGAGGCTCTGAAGGAGATGGGCTACGAGGTTGAGGTCCACCCTGAGGGCGCGCAACTGAACTCGTATTACTCGGAGCAAGAGGCAAAGGCCGCGAACATTATCATCCGGCGCCAGCACCTGCGCGGGGCCTATGGTGATATCGGGTTTACGCGCCAGCCGGACGGTCAGCTTGCCTTGATCAAAGATGAACTGGACGAGCACCGCGCCTACGGAGCCAGATGGCTTGGTCGCGTTCAGCAGCTCTACAAAGAGAAGCAAACCTTGGCTATGGCGAGGGCAAAGGGTTACACCCTAAAAGGACGGGAAGTGATCGAAACCTCGGAAGGGCAGCAGGTGCGACTCCAATTTGTCGCGCGGAGGTAGGCCACGATGCAAGAGAAAACGATTACGGTCACCATTGACGAGCAAGGGAATTCCACCCTCGACCTGGAGGGTTTTGCCGGCCAAGGCTGTGAAAAGGCCTTTGATGACTTCCGTGGCGGGGACAATGTGAAAGTGGAGCGGAAGAAACCCGCCTATTACATCGGCCAGCAGGTCCAACGAGAGAAGAGCCAGCGCTGAAGGAGGATTGCCATGCTGCTTCATGCGTTGATTCCCGCCAGCCGCGCTAATGGTCCAGGCTTACGCGCCGTGGTGTTTTTCCAGGGTTGCAAACTCGGCAGTGTTGGCTGCTGGAACCCGAGAACTCATCCGTTTCATGGCGCGGAAATCGAGGTTGATGCCGTAGCTCAGGAAGTGCTGCGGGCACGGGCATTGCATACATTGGAAGGTGTCACCTTCTCCGGTGGCGAGCCCATGCAGCAAGCAGCCAGTTTGCTGCGATTGATTCAATGCCTGCATCAGCAGGCCCCAGAGCTAAGTTTCGGCATGTTCAGCGGCCATGCAGAACACGAACTCGCCAAAGGTCAATATTGGATCTGGGGCGATGGTTCTTCCGAACAACGCCGGAAACATCTCTGGCAAGAAATCCGTGGGTGCCTCGACTTCGCCATCCTCGGACGTTTCAATCAGGCTCAGCCAAGCCATCTGCCACTGCGCACAAGTCGTAACCAAGTCCTTCGGCTATTCAGCGACCGCTATATTCCCGCCAATTTCAGCGAAGAGCTGACTGAAGTCTGCATCAAGGAAGACGGTCGGGTAGAAGTCACCGGATTCCCCACCCTTGGCTTGCCCTGGTAGAAATCCCTTCGCTCTCATTTATCCCGCATTTCCATTCTGTACTCCACTTACGAATCATCTAACCATCGATTGCATTCTGAGGCGATCAGGGGTGTTTTACGGAAAGGAAATTCCGGCCGGGCTGGCCAAATCGGAAATGTCGGATGACTATACTCGAAGGAGGCGATTATGCAGCAGCGCTCCGCTATGGTAAATCCTTCTGAAGAAACCATCAAGGTTGGTCCGATAGGGATCAAATTCCTCCTCACGGGCGATGATTCCAACGGCAGCGTGTCAGTATTCGAGGTTCTTGTCCCCGCCGGGCATAAGTTGCCGGCGCCGGCCCACAAGAACGATGCCTACGAGGAGATGCTCTACGGTATCGAGGGCGTCCTTACCTGGACCGTAGATGGCATGCCCATCGAGGTTGGTCCCGGGCAGGCGCTATGCATCCCCCGAGGCGCGGTGCACAGATTCGATAACCTCGGCGGCGAGGATGTCAAACAGCTCGCTGTCATAACCCCTGCGATAATGGGCCCCGCGTACTTCCGCGAAGCTGCCGAAGTAGTCGGTGCCGCGGCCGGCGGTCCACTCGACCGCGCGAAGATGATAGACGTGTTCCGGCGTCATGGCATGACGGTAGCCGCGCCCCCAACTGCCAAGTAGCAGGCCACCGGTATGGCGTGGCCCTCGGCGTACAAATCCGACGCAACGTGGACAAGTGTTCCGGTGCTGACTGGATAGAGCGCGGGCGGCTTCTGAACTGCCAGCCACGGTAAGACCCACCTGCGTTTAACCGACCACGGAACGAAGTGTGCCTTGATAACAGCACATCCAGAAAGCTCCTAGGTCTCCACATCGGGCTTAAGGGAATAATCCCTCTGAACAGTCTTAGAATTTAAACTTGCAGCGTGCCAACTGCCAGTCATCCCCGCAAGGCGGTGAACGCGATTCGCATAGCCTTGAGAAGGCTGGGGCTGCTTTCCAACTCGAACAGCCGTGGAAAGACGTTGTGCGTCTGCCGGTTGGTGACAAACCACGCAGGCTTGGGCCACATCCGGAATGGGCCGTAGATGACGCTCTTTGCCGGCTTGTCGAACAGGAAGGTGTTGTGTACCGTACCCATGCCGCTCTGGATGTCGGCTGGAGTATGGCCCGGATAGGCGCCCCATGTGGGAGCCCCCCACAGGTAGCCCAACACCGTCCAGTGATTGATACCGACGGTACCGTAGCGCATGCCGGCAATCGCCTCTTCCAGCGCCCCGCCCAAAGACCGCTGAACCTTGGGGTGAACGACAATCGAACCGCTGAGCGTTCCCCACAGCGTGTGATTTGAAAACTCGACGGCGTTGTCGAGGAACTCCGCCGCATCGGCGCCTGGCAGGGACGTCTGCGCCAGCAAGGGCATGAAGCACTCGGAGGCAAAGCACGGATTGTCCTTGTCTGAGGGATCGAGGTCCGGGACGATGGTGTAGGGGAGCACGCCCGGTGACCGGGCCCCGATCGGCTGGGCTCGCCGATTGGCTGCAACGACTTCCTCGTATCGCTCTTCGACCCCGGGGTAGTAAGCCTTGCGCTGCGGCGAAACCGCGAGAAGTGCCCGCACCGCGTCCATCAGATCCCGCGACTGGGGCCAGTCTTTGCGAAGCACCAGCACCCTGGCCGAGAGGCAGTTGAAACCGCAGTTGATGATCATCTGCGTAACGATATTCTCCGCCTGGAACCGGATATCGGAGTCGCTCCATGGACCGGGCACAACGATCAGCGGAGTCGCGTTGCCCAGTTCGCAGGTGAACCGCTTGTTCAGCCGGAGCTGACCCGCCTGCTTGCGTTGTCGCCCCTCCTCCCCAGACCCGAACACGATGGCCTCATAGGTGCGATCACTGCCCGTGAGGTGGATCTCGTCGATGTCGGGATGCCGGCACAAGTAGTCACCTACGTCCGCACCACCGTAGGCTACCCGCAGGAAGCCATCCCGGATGAGGGCCCCGAACGCCTCCTCGAGGCATGGCCCGAGGTAGTCCGTCACCGGATTGTGCTTGAACAGGCAGACTTGGCCCTCGACGAATAGTTTGTGCGCCAGATCCCCAGGTCCGATGCTGGCCACGTTGCCCGCACCCAGAACCAGGGCCACTTTGCCCGTAGCCTCTTTACTACGGCAAGGGCCAGCCATGTTTTCGACCAGGTTCTCCTCCGTTACGCCTTGCTGCATCCAGACTTCCCCGCGAAACCCGTAGAAAAGGAGTCGGTCGATGCCGCTTAGGGGGAAGACCCGAGCCACCAGTTGACCGTCTGGCCGCGTCCGAAGCGCCCGCTTGGGAAATCGAAGCTGGCCCTGGGCCGCAACCTGATTGAGGGTGTCCCTGAGCAGGCGAAGCAGACGCACCGTCTGGTATGGGTGCGCCCACTCCTCCCCACTGCGCGGCGAGCCTTCCTCAATTCCTTTCGCGCGGTTGCACGCCGCTACCTGGCGCGCGGCAACAGCCGAGTAGCCCTGGATGATGCTGGCCAGATACTCCACCTTGCGGGTTACCGGCAGTCGTGCCCAGGTATCCTTGCGTTCTTTGAGCGCCTGAACAGACTGATCAAGTGTCCGAGCGTCCATAGGGTGCTCCTCGTTGCGGACCAAGTCCCCCCTAGTATAAGCCAATCACAGCACACCCACACTCGGTGATGGGTAACCAGAAACGCCCTTGCGTTCGCCGAACCACTTGTCCGTAGAGTAGGCATCTCGTTTAAGTATTCATTGTTATGCTGTTCCAGCCACTTTATAGCGAAAATATGCCTTTAATACTTCGCGGGTTGGCACCAGCTTACTCAACACCAGCTTCGTGCAGAATTATTCCCCTTTACTTCATTCCTTCCTGTAGTCCCTTCTGAAAGGGACACACAAATGATTCGATCTATGGAAGAGTTTGTGTCGGCGTTTCATGCTGCCCGCTGTGTCTCGACTCCGTTAGTCGCAGTGCGTACAGCAGACCCGGCCAGCACCACGCAGTTGCTAATTGAGACTCTGAAGCAAGGCCGGGAGCTTCCACCACTGCTCGGGTGGGACGTGATCCGGGGCCTCTATGGGATTGGCAAGGACACCGGCGAGGAACTGGCACGCGTGTTGGGCGATCGCCAGCCTGAGACTATCGGGCCAGCCGAAGCCCTGTTTCTGGCCCAGCAGCTTGGCGAGGACGGCCTTCTGCTCTACTCGAACGCGCATCGCTTCTGGAATGACCCCGGAGTGATGCAAGGCATCTGGGACTTGCGAGATTCATTCAAGGCGACGGGCCGGATGCTGGTATTACTGGCAGCGCCCGGCGCGACGTTGCCGCAGGAATTGGGCCAGGACGTTCTCATTCTTGATGAGCCTCTGCCGTCAACTACTCACCTGGAGCAACTCGTACGGGAGACTTTCAACGCCGCCAACCTGAGCGAGCCCGAGCGCCCGGTGATCGTTAAAGCGGTAGATGCCCTGATTGGCTTGGCGGCATTCCCGGCAGAACAAGCACTGGCGATTTCATTGGTTAAGCGCGAACTCGACACAGCGGATCTCTGGGAGCGAAAGCGCCAAATCATTGAGCAAACACCGGGCCTGTCAGTGTGGCGAGGCGGTGAGACCTTCGAGGACATTGGCGGGGTCGAGAACGTTAAGAGCTTCCTGCGGGCGGTCCTCGCTGGTATCGATCCTCCCCGCGTCATTGTGTTCATTGATGAGATTGAGAAGGCGTTTGCTGGGACCGGTACCGACCTTTCCGGTGTGAAGACGGAGATGACGGGGACCATTCTCACTTACATGCAAGACCGCGAGGCAGATGGCTTGGTATTTGTCGGTCCGGCCGGGGCGGCTAAGAGTGCAGCCGCGAAGGCCACGGGTGGTACGGCGGGAATTCCCACGATTGCTTTCGACTTGCCAGCTATGGAGAGTTCTCTGGTTGGGGCCTCGACCGAGCGGCTGCGCACCGCGCTCCAGATCATCGACGCGGTTTCGCAAGGGCGGATTCTGTTCATTGCGACTTGCAATTCCATCGCGAGCTTGCCACCCGAACTGCGTAGGCGCTTTACGCTTGGCACGTTCTTCTTCGATCTTCCAACGGCGGATGAGCGGGAGACAATCTGGCGAATCTACCTCAAGAAGTACGGCGTGTCGGGCGAGCTTCCGAACGATGAAGGCTGGACCGGCGCGGAAATCAAGGAATGCTGCCGGAAGGCACATCGCTCGGGAGTAACTCTCGCCCAGGCATCGCGGTACATCGTGCCGGTCTCACGATCCGCGGCTGACCAGATCAAGGCGTTGCGCCAAATGGCGTCCGGGAAATTCATCAGCGCCTCTATGCCGGGCGTCTACCGCTACGAAGAGGAAACCGCTGCGGCAGGCCGGCGTGTCATGCGGGATTTGGGCGGGCCGCTTACCGTCATGCCACCCTCGAAATCAGAGGTCTGAAGGTCTCTTGCCAGGGTATTGGGTTAGTCTGCCCAATTTCAAGTTTGCGCGTTCTTTTCAGGCATTGGACCCATTAGGTGGTTAGAAGGGCTGTTCTCACCAGGAATCGGGTTGGTGTGGTTCGGCGTCACGACCGCCGACTTCCGAGTGGCCCGTCAACGGCGATCAACGACGGTTGTGGAGGGCTGGTCGCGCTCACATTCCGGAATTGCCGTTTCTCGAGAGCAACAAGCACCTGGCATCCGACCGTAGCGTCCATCAAACGGCACTGCCAGAAGCGACGGTCAGAATCGCGAAAGTGCTCCTTCATCGATTCATTCAGATTTGAGAGAAGCCATGTCAATGGAGAAACGGTACTTCACATCGGACTTGAGCAGTCTCTCGTAGGCTTCGTTGACCTTCTGGATCGGGATCACTTCGACATCGGCCGTGATGTTATGTGTACCGCAAAAGTCCAGCATCTCCTGGGTCTCGGGGATACCGCCGATGTTAGATCCGGAGAGATTGCGGCGGCCCATGATAAGCCCAAAGGCGGAGACGCCCAAGGGCTTCGCGGGAGCGCCGACAAGGGTAAGGTTGCCGTCAAGACCGAGCAGGTTGATACAGGCATTGATGTCATGCGCGGCGGAGACGGCATCGAGAATGAAGTCGAAGCTGCCGGCGTGCTTCTTCATCTCGTCGGCATTGCGGGAAACGACGACTTCGTCGGCGCCGAGGCGGAGAGCATCGTCCTTCTTGTTTGGCGAGGTGGTGAAGACGACGACGTGCGCTCCAAGCGCTTGTGCAAACTTCACGCCCATGTGACCCAGCCCGCCGAGACCGACGATGCCAACCTTCTTGCCCTTGGTGATGCCCCAGTGGCGCATGGGCGAGTATGTTGTGATCCCAGCGCAGAGGAGCGGTGCGGCCCCGGCGAGATCGAGGTTGGAGGGGACTCGCAGAACAAAGCGTTCATCGACGACGATGCTATCGGAGTAGCCACCGTAGGTCACGCCTCCGAGGTGCTTGTCCGGAGAGTTGAAGGTGAGGATCAGGTTTGGGCAGAACTGCTCAAGCCCAGCTTTGCACCGGGGACAGGTGCGGTCCGAGTCGACCAGGCAGCCGACCGCGGCGAGGTCGCCCGGCTTGTACTTGGTAACTGCCGAGCCGACCTTGGTGACACGCCCGACGATCTCATGGCCGGGGACGATCGGGTAGACAGTGGGCATGAACTCGCTCCACTCGTTCCGGACCGAATGGAGATCGGAGTGGCAGATGCCGCAGAACAGAATTTCGATCTGAACATCGTGTTCGGTTGGATCGCGCCGCGCGATCATCGTAGAGGCAAACGGCGATGTCGCACTGCCAGCGGAGTAAGCCTTCGCCTTGTACATGAATTTACGCTCCTTTTCCGGCTCTTCGTCAGCCCGAGTATTGTTCGTCGCTGACCTGTTCCATCCAGTCGACCTCTTTGCCGTCGAGCTGTTCCTGAATGGCGATATGGGTCATCGCCGTGGTTGGAGTGGCGCCGTGCCAATGCTTCTCACCAGGCGGAATCCAGACTACGTCACCCGGCCGAATT
>Ga0208457_1001494_pt1 | contig 16353 bp, 14 predicted proteins | sample June2015DPH_10_1_FD_185513 | JGI IMG/M metagenome (GOLD analysis project Ga0208457, IMG submission 185513) | Peatland microbial communities from SPRUCE experiment site at the Marcell Experimental Forest, Minnesota, USA - June2015DPH_10_150... | ecosystem: Environmental > Terrestrial > Soil >... | reverse complement strand
GGCCAAAACATAATTTTCATGCCAAGCAACAAAACAGGCGAAGTTAAATCAATAGAAATGCACCACACCAACATTCCAGTAGCTGAACCAGGCGACAACATCGGCATGAACGTAAGAGGCATCGCAAGAACCGACATCCACCGAGGAGACGTAGCAGGATCAGTTGACAATCCACCAACAGTAGCTAAAGAATTCATCGGCCAAATCATAGTGATTTACCACCCAACCGCCATCGCAGCAGGATACACACCAGTACTTCACTATCACACAGGACAAATCGCATGCAGATTCACCGAACTCGTAAAGAAAATCGACCCACGCTCAGGCCAAGTAACCGAAGAGAAACCTAGCTTTCTCAAAACTGGCGACGCAGCTTGGGTGAAAATGGAGCCATTGCACCCCATAGCCATAGAGACTTATCAGGACTTTCCAGAGCTCGGACGCTTTGCAATCAGAGACATGGGCACAACAGTAGCTGCAGGCGTCGTGAAAGAAATCACGAAAAAGGGACCGTAAACCCTTTCATTTTATTTTTTGTTTAATTAATCAAGGGCATCTTTTTAACTCTAATTTGCTACCACTTCAGTTGTAACTGGATTAAAATATTCAATTTTTATCTAGTTTCATTAAAATGACGAAGGCAATTGTTGTTGTATTGCCACAGTCACAAGTACATATATCCTATATTGGAGAGTGGCTTAACTTAAGGTGAGGGTTAATGGATTATCCAAATGATAAATCCAGGGTCTTCAAAAAGAATTTTGATAGGGCTAAAAGGGTATCATTGAAAGACGTGCCACTAGAAGATAGGCGCAAAGAAGCAAAAAAACCTTTATTCTTAACAAGATATGAGTGAAATTACGATTACAAACCTAACAAATTAGTTTAGTTGCAGTTTCTTCTTGGTCGCTATTCCTCTTTTACTGGAAAGTTTGGAAATTTTTCAACCCTGGCTTGTTTTGATCATATCTTTTAAACTAGTTATTCGGGAAGCGCAAGTAAAATAAACATGCAGTTATGGTTACGTATTCAGAGTTGACTGTATGTCTGGAACTGAAACGTTGATTCCTTATTTGAATGATAAGAAGAAGAACGGTGAAGAACCCACTATAATTGTGGATAGTCGAGAAGCAAGTAGCGCAGAAAAGATTGTCAAAGGCTTAATTGAACGAGGAGTCAACATAAAAACTGAATTATTAGAGAAAGGCGACTACATTCTCTCTGACCAGTGTGCTGTGGAACGTAAAACCGTTCATGATTTTGTTTACACACTAACTCGGCGTTACCTTTTCGAACAACTCTTCAGGCTTAAAGATGCTTATCCAAAATCGCTTATTGTACTTGAAGGCTACCTGCCAATAATCTACAAGTTCAGCCACGTCCAGCCCAATGCAATCTGGGGCGCCATGTTTAATTTAGCCAAAAATGGAATTGCGTTAGTTAACACGGCATCGTACAAAGAAACCATTGATTTCCTCTATGTAGCGGCTCGGCAGGAGCAAATTGTTGAGAAAAGAAGCCCAGTGGTGCATGCCTTTAAAAAATGCGAAACATTGTCTGATGCTCAGGTCTATTTTATTGCTAGTTTGCCTAATGTTGGAAGAGAAAAAGCCACAGCAATACTCGATTCTTATCAAACACCATTAAACGCATTAATCAATTTGGATGACTGGTCGAAAGCAGTGCGCGGTCTTGGACCTGTGATAACCAATAAGGTGAAAGAGGTTTTAAGTACGCCTTACAGTGAAGCGGAAAATCTTTGTGTTTCTGATAAAGGTGAAGATTCTAATAATGTAATGTAGTAGTAGGATGTAGAATGTAGTAAGACTACATAAACCATAAAAGCCAAAACGTTATACACTTTAACCGTTAGTGCGAATAAAATGAACAAATTAAAATGGGGTCTAAGACTACTAACTGTCTGCTGTGTTATTTTTCCATTGCTTTTCACATTTTCAGTATACCAAAACAACCTTTTAGGAATGATTGTCCCGCCGCAAATAATGAATTTAATGTCTGGGCAAAACAATCAAAATTCAAATAATGAAAATGCGTTAACCTCCTTATTCGGAATAGACCCCGATAATTTTGTATCTCCAACATTAGTTGGTGAACCACAATTTGATAACACTACCAATACCTTATCGGTGAATCTTAACTTCACAAATCCATTAGGAAACCAATCCTTAGCGATAAATTCAATGTCGGTAAAGGTTACTGATGGCAATGGTACTGTTTTGGCTACCCTTCAATTAGCACATCCAGTAACATTAGCTCCAGGACAAAGTGGAATTCTATCAATTGACGGAGCTATATCTGAAGAAAACATGGCTTACCTAGCTAACAGCAACTCTACCAGCTTGGAAGGTCTTCAACTCTCCGATTTCAACGCTGATATAGGTGGCATCCAAGTGCATCTTGACAATCTAAATGACTTAATGAGTTAAAAGGTGAAAAAAACGCAATTCAAAAAAGTAAATTGGATTGGACTTGCCAGCGGTATACTATTGATAGCGGTAACTTGCTTATCCATATTCTATCCATGGTGGCAACTTAAAATCAGCGATTTTGTCTATGCAAACATTTCACCATTCAACACAAACTTTTCAATTTTAGGCACTATTTTCCTGATTCCGCTGCTGTTCGCTATAAACATTTCAAGCTTGCTGATACTCACCATAAGCAGCATTCTCATGATAATTTACTCTATTAACCCCACCAAAAGCTACTCAAAGCAACTGCTCTGCTGGTCCTACAAAAAACCATTATACATAGTAATAAGTTTCATAGTGGTCTTAGTTGTTATTACACTGCTCGTACAGTATATTGCCAGCCAATATGCTAATGTAAGTATAAACATTCCATTAATGGGCACATCCGTAATCCAAATACCCTCAGAAATACTCGGCGGAAGCGGTGTCGAAATAGGCATAGCCGTTTCAGGAAGCTTTCAATTGCCCTTCTGGCTAGCAATAGTAGCAACCGCATTGTGCATAGCCGCAAGATTGTACCATGGGCGAGTCGCCAAAGCCCCAAAAACAGAACCTGCAACAGCAACCTCACCAACTGAGACTGCGGCAACCGATGAAACGGCTTAACCATTTTTCTTCAATAACGACCATGATATTGTTAACCGTTAAAGTTTAAAGCCTAAGCCAACATTATTCTATGAACCCACAAAAAATGCCAAGCCAATTTTAGGGGCTGTCGGCTAGCTTGGTCTAGGCTTGTAGCCTCGGGCGTTATAGACGAGAGTTCAAATCTCTCCAGCCCCACCATCTTTTGGGGTCAAATCCCACCGGACCCGCTTCTGGAAGATATTTTCCAACATTTTAGTGACAGATTTTCAGTATTTTTTTCCGCCCGCTCCTATTTGAGACGAGAAGATTATCCCTTCATGTTTGAATAATGGTTTTGAACCCTTTTGGGTTCAAGGATCTCCAGCCCCACTCCCATTCGGCTTTGGAACCAGCGCTAATCTTGCAGAGCTTAATTCTGTCTAATGTGTTGCGTGCGAAATTGCAGATGAATTTTAAAGCGTTGCTTGTGGTTAGTCAGCTCAAGCTTGTTAAGAGAAAAGGTAATTAAATAGGCGCAGAATCAGAGAAGGATTGGAGAAAGCTTGTATGTCTAACGTAAGTTCCGTTCCCGAATCCCCACAATCACCAGTGGATCCATCATCATACTCGTTACCTCAGAAACGAAGCGCAACATTATACTTTAACATAGGACTCTTTAGTGCTATCGTTAGCTTGTTCGTGCTTCCAGAAATTTTCGGTTCAGCCGCCATAATCTTAGGCGCTTATGCTTGGAGAATCGAAAGCGCTGAAAATCGGAACCGCGGGCTACTACTGATAATATCTGGAATTGTAGCGATGCTTGTGGGAATTTACTACACGTCTTATTTTGGTCTCTACAACATCCTTCCCTGAAAGCCGCTTGGAAAAAGTTCTAAACAGCATCATTTTTTTGTAAATCGGTTGCTATTTGTTGCGGTTAGCTGTTGTTGAGGCTATTGGTGGCTGTTGATTGTTTTTTGGTTGCAAAGGTCTTGACTTTAGTTTGTCTGTACAGCATAAAAATGCTGTGTAGTAATACATAAGATTCTCAAACAGTATAACAAATGTTAGTGCTTTTAACGATTCCTAGCTTTCTCATAAGCATTCGCTATAGCTTCGCTTGTCAGGACACCTATCACTTTTGTAGGCGTTTCCCTATCAACAACAGGTACCAGGTCAATTTTTTCTTTAGTCATAAGTTTGTATACTTCAAGAACTGCTTCATCCGGATAGGTTGAAATGTTCTTTAGGGGCATCTGCTCAACCTTCAGGTTATTACGCTGCTCTGGTGCAACCTTGATTATTTCATTCCAAATAACCACGCCTTGAAAAACGCCATCTCTCTCGACAAGCGCATCATGATATCTGGATTTGAACATAACTTCCAAGGTCTCAGCAATTGTTTGGTCAGGGTGAACCGCGCCCACCTCAGATTGCATGACATCTTTCACTCGAACACTCGCTAAAGTGGTGGAAACTATTGTTTGCTCTGCTTCTTCACTGGCACCTATGTAAACGAAGACGCCGATTACTATTAACCAAAAATTGGAGAAAACTCCCACTACAACCATCAAAATGCCAAATATTCTGCCGATATAAGCGGCGTATTTTGTAGCATCAGAAAACTTCATTCGTTCAGCCAGCAAAGCCCTGAAAACTCTGCCGCCGTCCATAGGAAAGGCTGGGATTAAGTTGAATGCGCCAAGTAGAAGGTTTATGAATCCTAAGTCAAGTAGCAGGTTTCCCGAAGAAAGTATTGAGGACGGAACCGTGGATAACGGTATTTGTATTGATATGAACTGGTTTATGCCCAGAAAGGCGCCTCCAAGTATTAAGCTTGTGACGGGTCCAGCGATTGCCATTCGCCATTCTATTGAGGGGTTTTCGGGAATTTCCTCTATTTCTGACACTCCGCCAATTGGGTAAAGAATAATTTTTCGAACCTTAATCCCGTAGCGTCTTGCAACAACTGAGTGCGCAAGCTCATGGAAAACTACGAAAACAAACAGGAATAGTATGAGGACAAAAGAGTAGATTTGAGGATAAAAAAGAATAAACACCGCTACTATCAACAGGATAAAGGTAAGGTGCAGCTCAATGGGAATGCCCCATGCAGAGCCTATTTTAAAAGATAACTTCATAACCAAGATGAAGGCAAAGTTTGCTTTTTAAATTTTCGATAAAAACAAAAGGCTATTTTGTTTGCGAATGGCTGGCGTTTAGTCGCTGGCTATTTGATGCTGTAGTTGGTTCCGTATGTGCTGTCCTTGATGGTAAAATTTGCGTTTTTCCTAAACTTACTCTTAAATATAACTATATAAATTCTATTGATAAGGTCGTAATCATGGTAGAGCAAAAGTTAAAGGTAACTTTGCTTACAGGTCGCACGATAGAGCAAGGTGTCGGCAAAGAGAAAGGAAAAAGCTCAAAAGAATATTTTGATGCCTGTTCAATGTGCTATATGGACGCAGAAGAGATGAAGAAACTCGGCGTGAAAAATAACACTAATATTTTAGTGACAACTGCTGACGGCTCGGTTGTCCTTAAAGCCGTAAAATACCCTCGCGCCGCCACCCCGGGCTTAATTTACATTCCCTATGGACCATGGGCAAACGCTGTCTGCAGCGACAAAACTACCAGCATTGGCATGCCCTCATTCAAGGGAACTCCAGCTGAAGTTGAACCAGCCCCCAGTAAACAAGTTCTGAGCTTGGAGGAACTTCTTAAAAGCGAATTTGGGAGGTAAAAAAAAGTGTCAATAGTTAAATCTGTAACATGTCCAATATGCGGCTGCTTATGTGACGACATCGAATTAACAGTTGAAAACAATGAGGTAACCAAGGTTAAGAACGGCTGCGCCGTCTGCGAATCCAAATTTCTCGGTTACAGAGGCGAGCACAGAATCCGTACGCCACTTATCAGAAAGGATGGCAAGTTGGTTCCAGTCTCAATGGACGAAGCCGTGCATAAAGCCGCGGAAATTCTTGCTAACTCCAATTATCCAATACTGTACGGTTGGAGCTCAACTAGCTGTGAAGCCCAACGCGTCGGCGTAGAATTAACCGAAGAAGTCGGCGGCGTTCTAGACAACACATCCGTTGTATGCCACGGTCCATCTATCTTGGGGCTTCAAGAAGTAGGAATTCCAACGTGCACTTTGGGGCAGATTAGGCACCGTGCAGACCTCATAATTTATTGGGGATGTGACCCTTGGAGTGCACACCCAAGGCACCTTGAAAGGTACACCAGTTTCACGGAAGGCAGGTTTGAGAAAAGCGAATGGAAAGCATACATGCAAAAGCTAAAGGCTCAGGCTGGTCAAAAGAAAATTCAAAGCGCCATTAGAGGCGGTTTCGTAAAAGGTCAACGGTCAAAGCCTCAAGCTTGTTATATTGGTGGTGTTCCTCCTGCAATGGCAAAGGGCGGGCGCAAACTAATAGTAATCGATGTTCGGAAAAGCATGTCGGCTGAAATGGCTGATTACTTCATTCAAGTTGAGCCTAACAAGGATTATGAATTGATGCAAGCGTTAAGAGCGTTGATTCAAGACCAAGAGCTTGATGTTGACCAAGTCGCCGGTGTTCCAGTAGAATACCTCAAAGAAGTAGCTGATGCGTTGGTAAACTGTGAGTTCGGCGTTATCTTCTTTGGCATGGGCTTAACGCAGACCGCTGGCAAATTCAGAAACGTAGAAGTCGCCATATCGCTGGTTCGCGATTTGAACATGCGGACAAAATTCTTGATCATGCCCATGAGAGGGCACTTCAATGTTACCGGCGCGAACGTGGTTTCTGCTTGGCAGAGCGGCTACCCATACGGCGTTGACTTCTCAATGGGTTACCCACGGTATAACCCTGGAGAAACCACCTGCATGGATGTTCTCTTGCGTGGAGAAAACGACGCTTCATTGGTTATTGCGTCTGATCCAGCTGCAAACTTTCCTAAGAGAGCCGTTAAAAACATGGTTAAGCACCCATTGATAGTTATTGACCCGCACATGAACGCTACAGCCATGCTTGGCGACATCGTGTTTCCAGCTGCGTTTGTCGGCATAGAAGTTGAAGGAACAGCTTACCGCATGGATAACGTGCCACTTCCGCTTAAGAAAGTTGTTGAACCTCCGGGGGGAATACTTTCTGACGAGGAAATCCTGAAGAAAATTCTTGAAGAAGTCAGAGTAATAAAATCTCAAAAGACAAAGCAAAAGGTGGAGGCTACTTGAAAATGGCTGAATTGCTGATAAAAAACGGCTTCGTCTTTGACCCCTTAAATGGGATTAACGGCGAAAAAATGGATATAGCTATTAGAAACGGCAAAATCGTTAAGAAAGTGCATGAACATAGAGTTAAAACGATAGATGCATCCGGCTTAACCATAATGCCAGGTGGCATAGACATTCATACTCATATTGCTGGCGGCGAAGTAAACACTGGTCGAATCGTTCGACCTGAAGATCACGTTAAAGATGCTGTAAGCAAAACAGCCATAACTAGATCAGGTACTGGCTACTCGGTTCCATCGACTTTCATTACTGGTTACCGCTACTCTAAAATGGGTTACACTACTGTGATGAATCCGTCTATGGCGCCTCTGGAAGCCAAACATACCCATGAAGAATTAAACGACATACCCCTCTTAGACAAAGCCACTTACCCGTTGATTGGCGACTGGTGGTTTGTCCTTGAATACTTGCAGAAAGGTGACTTGGAAGGGTGCGCAAGGCACGTCGCTTGGATGCTCGACACCACTAAAGGTTATGCCATAAAAATTGTCAACCCAGGCGGACTAGAATCATGGGGTTTCGGACACAATGTTCATAGCATTGACGATCAAGTTCCAAACTTCTGCATTACCCCTAGAGAAATCATTTGTGGCTTAGCAAAGGTTAACAAAATGCTCAACCTGCCTCATTCCATTCACCTTCACACTAACAATCTTGGATTACCAGGCAACTACGTTACTACGCTGGAAACAATGAAGGCTTTAGAAAGCGTGCCTTATGAGGGCAGACCCGTTGGTCACATTACTCACTTGCAGTTTAGCAGTTTCGGAGGCGACAGCTGGGGAAACATGCGTTCTGCCGCTGAAGAAATCTCCAAGTACATTAACAATCATAGCCACATGACTTTTGATATGGGGCAAGTAATCTTCACTGACACCACAACCATGACCGCTGACGGACCCTTCGAATATACGCTCTACCAATTGAGCGGCCACAAATGGGTTAACGGTGACGTGGAAACGGAGACAAGCGGAGGAATCATCCCATTCCATTACAAACGTAACAACGCTGTGAACGCTACACAATGGTCAATAGCCTTAGAACTTGCGCTGTTGATTGATGATCCTTGGAAAATGTTTTTGACCACTGACCACCCGAACGGTGGACCATTCATTGCTTACCCAAGAATCCTTGCTTGGCTCATGAGCAAGAATGCACGCATGGCAACGTTAAAGAGGTGCCACAAGAAAGCACAGAAAAAGAGTCTGCTACCCTCAATTAACCGTGAATTAAGCCTCTATGAGTTAGCAATAATGACTCGTGCAGGACAAGCCAAAGCTTTAGGGCTCAAAAACAAAGGTCACCTCGGCGTAGGCGCTGACGCTGACATTGCAATATATAACATTAATCCTGAAACTTCCGACATAGCCCGCAAGTACAAGACTGCACGGAAAGCGTTCAGGCATGCTGCTTACACGATAAAGGACGGCAAAATCGTCGTTAAAGACGGCGAAGTAGTAGGGCACGCTGACGGCAGAACCATGTGGGTTGACGTGCAAACCGCTGAACCGTGCAGGATTGACGAAGACATGAAGAGTAAATTCAAGCAGTACTGGACTGTTGAATATGACAATTATCCAGTGTACGATCATTACGTTAAAGTTAAAGATCCAATAATTGTGAAGGCGAGCGTTTAAAATGATAACTTTAACTCCGCTGAGAAAATTTCAGTTTCCAGTCCAAGCTGAATGCATTAGTCCTGATGTTTTTCAGGGTAAAGATACCGCTGAAATCGCAAAGTTGCCCGTTTACGAAGGAAACAAGCCTAAAACGCTCGGTGACCTCTTTAAAATAGAGGAAGACGGCGCTGATGATCCAAGCATAACAATCAATGGTGACGTGAGCGAAGTAAGACGGATAGGTCAAGGCATGAAAAACGGAGAAATAGTCATCAACGGCAATGCAGGAATGCACCTTGGCGAGAAAATGGCAGGCGGCAAAATCACAGTAAACGGCGATGCAGGTCAATGGGCAGGCAGCTCCATGAAGAATGGCTTAATTGAAGTTCACGGAAACGCAGGCGATTATTTGGCTTCACCCTACCGCGGAATTAGCGAGGGCATGCGTGGAGGCAAAATAGTAGTAGACGGCAATGTCGGTAGCGACTCAGGCTGCTACATGCACGGCGGATTAATCAAGATAAAAGGCAGCAACACTGGCCAATTCTTAGGCTTCCACATGCGCGATGGCATTATTCACGTTGAAAAGGATGCCAGTGCAAGAGTCGGCACGAACATGACTGGCGGAAAAATCGTTGTTTCAGGAAAAATAGATGAAGTTATGCCTACGTTTACCATTGACAATGTTAAGCCTAAAGTCAAAATTGACGACACCGAATCAGCGGCAGGCCCATTCTACGTGTTTCTAGGCGACTTAGCTGAGCACGGCACAGGCAAAATCTTCGTCTCAAAAGCCAACAATCCGCATCTTAAAACATACGAAAAATACCTTTAATTCTAGTTTGGGCAACGCTTAGGCGTGCGCTCAATTCTGTTTCTTTTAAAAATTTTTTTCTACGTGTTATGCGGTTGTTTTGGGTTTATTTTGGTTAACAGGGCTTGTTTTTGGTTGCTCTTGTATGTCACGCATATACATGGATGCTAGTCACGCATGTCCATTGTTACGTGTCACTGTTTTATTAAGCGTATAAGCTGAATAGGTCAACGACTGCTTTTTCTTTGCTCGTTTACTATAGTAAACGAAAATAAGCAATTACGTTTACTATACTATACGAATCCCAATGTCTAATAGGTGCTTAAGGATTAATAGTGAGCTACCTGAAGCTTCCGTTGTCTCTATGAATCGGTTAAGATGCTTTTTAGACTATTAAAATAGTCCTAAAGGCTGGATAAGAGCAATTAGACCGCTTTTTTTGCTTGCTAATTGTAGGGCAGGCGGTGAAGGTTAATTAGTTTATCAATGGTTGCTTCTTCTTTCTCTCTCACACCCTACCCCTCGGTTCATTGTATGATCCAAATAGGCTCCTAATATGGGATCCAAATATGACTGTATTAGCCTATGGTTTTTCTTTGCTCCCCGCAATAAAACGATTAACTTTAACATCTTAGGTCATGGAGAAGTTGAATGAGGTTAACTCATTACATACCTTCTTTTTTCGTTATCTAGCTATTTCTCTGCATTCCTGCCATTCTAGGGCTTCTTTAATTAACTTCCATCCGTCAAGATAGTTTGAATAATCTGTTATGCCATCCCTCTTGTCAACAACCTTCTTTCCTTCAAAATTAAAATAGAAACTATAGATTCCAGTTTGCCCAGAATTTTTATTCTTAGCAAATTTCTTTAAGTCGGCTGTCGGAACAATTATAAATTTGTTTTCAAAAGAAGCCATTTTATGTTCTCCAAATCGGGGAAGGTATGTTAGGAAAACGTAGAAGTCCACTTTTTCTTTTTCTAGTTTTTTCTTGTGGACTTGATGCCAACTATGTCCTTTTGTTCCTTTCAACACTCTCTGCGTAAAATATCTGCTTTCCTTGACTTGAATAGAAACATGGTTGCATCCCATCATAACAAGCAAATCTGTGCCTATGTCATGCAATGGAAAATAGATTTCAGCACCTTTAACATGGTCTAAAATAGCTTGAGCGGTTAAAACCTCACCACATTCCAGAGACCACATATTGCGAATTGGCATAGGTCTTTAGTATTATTTCTAAACGCTTTTAATTTTTGCCCTAACTTGCTTTTTTGCCTTTAAGTTTTTGCTCTTCGATTTTTAAAGATTTGCAGGATATTCAAAATGATTTGGATAGCCGAATGCCTTATCAACAGGGCTGAGTTCAAAACACAACAACACAAGAGGACAACATTATGCGTCAAGTTGACATTGTAAAAATTGACCTCTCAACTGGAAAAGCTGAAAGAAGACCTGATTTTGTTGCTGAAGAGAGTCCTCTTCACCTTTTTGTTAATACTACTTTTTGGGTAACCATTCTTTGCACGCCAACCAACATCAAGGAGTTGGCAGTAGGGCACCTGCTTTCCGAGGGAATATTAAAGTCAATCGACGAAATCGAGGAGGTAACCCTAAAAGAAGTGGAAAACGCCTGCTACGTTAAACTTAAACCAAGCGTTAATGTTGATGACCGAATTAAGCTCTCAAGACTTCATGCACGAGTTATTACATCAGCCTGCGGCGGCGGCTCACCCTACCAATACACAGGCAAAAACCCTAAGGTTGAATCAAACCTAACAGTTAACGCCAAGGTCATTTTTGACAGCGTTAACCAGCTGAACTTCAAAGCTGAAGGTTTCAGGCAAACAGGCGGGCTTCACGTTGCCGCAATCTACACGAGCGACGGCTCATTGGTTGCGTTGGCTGAAGACGTAGGCAGACACAACGCCGTTGACAAAGTGATTGGGATGGCTGCGTTGAACAGGGTTGATTTTGGCATGTGCTTTCTGGCTTTGAGCGGGCGCATCTCGGGCGATGTAGCTTTCAAGGCTGCTAAGGTTGGTTTGCCCATTGTTGCTTCGCTGGCAGCGGCACTTTCTTCGGGTATAGCGATGGCTGAAGCGTCGAATTTGACTTTGGCTGGGTTTGTACGTGGAAAACGCCTGAACGTTTACACTGTGCCAGAAAGAATAATCATTTAGTCATGTTCAAGCTTTTAACATGTGATTCGCACCATGACTTGTCAGCTTTTGCCCGTTCAGCCAATAAGTAACAGCGGTTATGCTCGTACATTTCAGCTTCCAACCCGTAGTTACTCGCGGCTTTTAAGAGCGCGCCTTTACCATGGTTGATGAATTCAAGCTTACTCTGCTGCTTAGACCAGCCTAGGCAACTTTTTCCTTCATTCTCTCGGCTCAAGGCAGCCCAAAAAAACGAGTTTTTCTTCTCCAAATTAACGGCGCAAGCTGAAAATAATTTTGCGGCTTCCAAAAAATCAGTTTTATCTCGCTCCAAAGACGCTTTCTGAAGACGTTGTAACTCTCCAATAGGCAGAGTTCCAAGGTTTAACCGCAGATTCTCAATAACTGAACCTTGACCTTGGCGGGGTTGCAACCGACTTAAATCTTCTTGAGAGTTAATGTTTACAAAACTCTTCAGTTCTGGGTCTAAAACTTTAATTTCGCCTAACGGTGAAACAAGCAAGACGTGTAAAGCGCCTCTTATAATATCGTCAGGATGAGAGCGACCTAATAGGCAAAGTGCACTGGTTATTTCTATAGTGCTCGACCGCTCAAGAACCATAAGAAGCGTTTCAAGCCTACCGTTAGGCCACATTGGAACAGCAACATAGGAATCTTTGATTTCGTTAAATAAGTAGTCAGCAACTTTTGGCTGCAGCAAAGGCATGTCACAGGGAACGGTAATGCAATAATCTGCATCGACAGATTTTAACCCAGTTAAAATTGCCACGAGAGGTCCGCTCAGATGATCGATTTTTATGTCGGTAATTATTCTGGCGTTTTCAACGTGATACCTTGCTAAAACATTTTTATATTGTGGTTTTCGGTTTTCATTTTCATTTACTACAATTAATGTTTCATCAACAACATCTTCGACATTCTCAATAGCATGGACTAGAAGAGGCTTTCCATAAAGCTCAGCCAGAGCCTTATCTTGCCATTTTCCCTGAGTGGTCTGGAATCTTTGGGCTTTTCCTCCAGCTAGGATGATTGCTGCTCGTCTAGTCATTCAACTACCTTGTTTAGTAGAAAAATAAAGGCAGTTTATCTAATTTTCCTGATGATGCTTAATTTCCTCTTGTCGCTAAATGGTTTTTTACAAGTTCTAGGAGCTGTGCTCCTTCGTCAGGTAAATTAATGAAGGGGATCTCGCTTGTGGGAGGTTTATTTTTAGCAATCAAACCTGTTATTGCTAATATTGGCGGAACAGTTTCCTTCAGCGTCCTGTTTAGGTCGTCAGGGTTCTTTGCGGTTATAACCTTAACGATGTCTGGTCTCTTTGAAATGAAACTGTGGAATCCTTCAATGAAAATAATGTCCAGTTTTTCGCTTTCTAATAGTTTAACTACCTTATCCAAATCATTCAGGGAGGCATTTGTTTTTTCTATTATCGCTATTTCCTCGGGTGAGATAGCCACTGTTATTTTGGATCCAGCCTTAGCGAGTCTCCATGTGTTAGTGCCTTCTTTGTCAATGGTGAAGCCTTCTCGGTGAATATGTTTTATTGCGCCGACCCTGTAACCCTCGCTGGTCAGGTGTGAAATTAAATACTCAAGTGTGGTAGTTTTGCCTGAACCGCTTATTCCTATAGCAGCAATTACTATAACCATTTAACAGGCTACCTCTTCTGAAAACTATTAAACAGGCTTTAATAAACTCCGCGATTTAGCCTTTCTACAAATTTTATCTTTTGCGTTTGTTTCTTTAGATAGATTTTTTATTGTTTAACTATGCTTCTTCTCTTTTATCTTTGGCATTTCATCCCACATTTTATCAAATTCTTCGGGTGACAAAATATCTAAACTGGCTAACTGCTGGCTGGAAGCGTCAAGTGCGCAGAGGTTGTTCATGTGGGCATGGTAAACTTCCATGAGCAGATTCACCGCCATTGATATCGAAATGGTTTTTTTGCCATTAACGTTAATTCTTCTGAAACGCTCACTAATATGCTCTCGTCGTCGACAACAATGATTCTGGCATGTTTATCCATGTTTTTTCATCTCCAACCTCCACTTTAGATTTAACTGGCAAAGTAACTGTGAACGTTGTTCCCTGGTTCACTGTTGTTTTCACTGTTATCGTGCCCCCATGTGACTCTATGATACGTTTACATATGGCTAAGCCGAAGCCCATGCCCTGTGCCTTGGTCGTGAACAGCGGCGAGAAAATCTTCGGCAAAGTCTCTTCAGGTATGCCCATGCCCGTGTCGGCGAAATCGATTTCCAAGTTGTCTCTTGTTTGGCGACTTGTGATTTCGAGCGTTCCCTTCTCAGGCATGGCGTCTACTGCATTCTTGATAAGGTTTATGAAAACTCGCATTATCTTGTCAGCGTCAACCCTAATCCGAGTTTCTCCAAGAACATGGTTTACGATCTGTATTCGGTCTGGAACTCGAATCATCCGCACCGCCTCGTCCAAAAGCGCGCGTGACGTGCATTCTGTGAATTCCAGATGCATCTCTCTTGAGTAGTCTAGCAGGTCGTTGATGATCTTGTTTGAGTGGTCGATAGCTTTGTCGATGATTTCAAGCATTTCTTTAGCTTGAGCTTCAGAAATTGTTGGGCCTCTCTTTTTCAAGTAGTAGGCAGCGTTTTTGATGCCTGTTAACGGATTGCGCAGGTCATGACCAACCATGCCGGCTAGTTCGCCGATGGCTGCTAAACGTTCTGACCGGACGAGTCGTTCGTTGGCATCTTTCAACTGGGCGGTCCTTAACTCAACCATGCTCTTCAAGTGTTTCGAATAGTTGTTCACTTTTCTTTCCAAAACCTTGCGGCAGGTAATGTCTGAAACCATTGCAAGTGTCCCTGAAGGGGTTCCTTCGTCATCATAAATCACGGAAGCTGCGATACTTGCGTAAAAGCGAGACCCATCTTTGCGACCAAACTCGCAATCGAAATGTCTTTTGGCACCTTGCTTAATTTGTTCAAGAAAATGCTTTGCTTGTTCGATGTTCTTCTTATCCAAGAATTCGAAAAGGCTTTTCCCGGCCATTTCACTTTTAGCGAATCCCAGCATCTCTGTTATTTGCGGATTAACAAAAACAGTGCGATAGTCGGTATCCAGCGCCCAAATGCCCTCTTGTGCAACGTTAACTAGTTGACGATACTGCGATTCACTTTCCATCAAGGCATCTTGTACTCTTCTGATCTCTGTTATATCGTGGAAAACGAGCACAACTCCTGTTATTTTGCCTTCTTTGTCTTTTATGGGTGCTTCGCTGTCGTCAATTGCAATTTCTGTTCCGTCCTTTTTAATCAGGACTGTGTGGTTAGCTAAACCAACAATCAATCCCTTCTCAAACACTTTGGTAACTGGGTCTTCAACCTCAAGGCGGGTCTGCTCATTAACGATATGGAAAACTTCCCTTACGGGTTTCTTTGAAGCCTCGCTCAATGTCCAGCCGGTCAACTTTTCAGCGACGCCGTTCATGAACGTAATCCTCCCCGAGAAATCAGTGGCAATAATTGCATCGCCGATGCTTGCCAAGGTAGTTGCCCATCGCTGCTCACTTTCCCGCAACGCTTCTTCAGCTTTCTTGCGTTCGGTGATGTCGTTGTTAACTTCAATTATGGCCACTGGCTTGCCGTCATTGTCTTTGTGAAGTACCCAGTGGCTCGCCACGAAAATGTTGCTTCCGTCAGCCTTCTCATGAACTAGTTCGCCTTCCCATTTTCCAGTTAGCAAGAGTTTCTCTTTGATTTGTTCAATTGGTTTGGGCAATTTTGTTTTGAGCAGTTCACAAGGTATTTTTCCTAATGCTTCTTCCTTTGAGAAGCCATACAGTTTCTGGGCGCCTGAATTCCAGAAAACAATTTCGTCTTTCATGTTTTTGACTATAACATGAGTCAAATCAAGCATGTGTAACTGTTCTATAATTTGCGCTTCAGCTTTCTTGCGTTCGGTGATGTCCGTTACAATTCCGAGAATTGCCTGTTCTCTGTTGTAGTCGATCAATTTTGTGTTAATTATTGCATCTATTCTTCTTCCATCCTTGGTCATCAATCCATACTCGTATGGCGCAGTATCTTCGCCTTTCGTATGTTTGGCAAAATTCGACTGAACAAGCTCCCGGTTTTCCGGCGTGATTAAATCAAGAAAGTTGAATTCAGAAGAATAGAACTCTTCTTTCCTGTATCCCATGGCTTTTTCAGCCTCTTTGTTGACGTACACAACCTTGCCCTCCTGACAGATGAAAATCATGTTAGGAGAATGTTCAGCGAGGTTGCGGAACTTTTCTTCCCTGTCTTGAATCTCCTTAACCTTTTCTTCGACGAGTGCTTCCATTCGCTCAGAATATTCTTTGAGCCGCCGCGCGTTTTCTTTTCTGAGAGTAACGTCATGGAACACGACAAGGTT
>Ga0208457_1001493_pt1 | contig 16361 bp, 19 predicted proteins | sample June2015DPH_10_1_FD_185513 | JGI IMG/M metagenome (GOLD analysis project Ga0208457, IMG submission 185513) | Peatland microbial communities from SPRUCE experiment site at the Marcell Experimental Forest, Minnesota, USA - June2015DPH_10_150... | ecosystem: Environmental > Terrestrial > Soil >... | reverse complement strand
ATAATCGGAGAAAACGCTGAAGTATACGACAGCATAATCGGCAGACATGTAGTTGTTAACTCAAGCCAGCGTAAACCAACAAAAATAACCGCCGTCTCAGTAATAGCAGATGACGTTAAACTAGAAGAAGGCTGCTCCCTCGTAGCGTCAAAGATTTACCCGCACCAGTACATACGAGGAGAATTCCAAAACCAAACAATAATAGCAAACTAAGCACTACTATCGAACCTTTATTTTTTTTAATCGTTAGCAAAGAATTTTCATACGTTTTTAAGAATGTTACAAACTTTTCCTAAATGAACTTTATTTCAAAGGTGATTATAGAATTACAATCTTAAAAGTAATCTTATTAAGTAACCTAAATATCATAATAAATCATGGTGAGCAAATATGGGTGAACAAGTTAAGGTGCTCCAAAAAGGGAAGATTACTATTCCAGCAGATATAAGACAAAAATTAGGAATAGACGAAGGCGACTACGTCATATTGCAAATAATAGACAACAAAGTAGTCATTTTACCTCCAAATACTGTTCCAAATCCAACAGAACTACTTTGTGGTTTAGCTGAAGGAATAGAAATTAAAGAACCAGTGAAGCAAGAGCTGATAAAAGCATCAGCGGCTAGAGTGACGAAGAAAATGCTGAGGGCTAAATAGTGCGGTTCGTTGATACTAACGTCTTCATATACGCCTTTGTAAAGTCACCACAAAAAGACTATGAAATCGCCAAAAGGATTCTTAAAAGAATCGAAAGCGGCGAACAAACAGCTACAAGCTTAGCTATCATTCAGGAAGTAATCGATTGGTTAGAATACAATAATCGCAAAAAAGAGATTGGAAGCTTTCTCACAGCTATAAACTCTTATTTATCAATGAATAAACTTGCTATAACTTGGGATAACTTTCTTCCCTCTCTTCAAGATTTATATGGAAAACAGATAGATTTCGTTGATTCGTTAACGTTGCAAACCATGAAACAGAACAATATTACTGAAATATACTCACATGACAAAGACTTCGACAGGATAGATTGGGTTAAAAAAATTTGGGAGTAGAGCTAAGCTTTGAACCACTTGAAAATCAAATACTTAACTTTATTTGAACCCAAATCTGGCACAGCAATAATAAACCGTTTACGCACCGTCGTAGCCAACCGCCCAGCCTTAACAATCTCCGTGGCTGACATGTCTGAACCTGCCTTCTTAACGGAAACCATGTAAGGAGCATGTTCAACGCCTGGACCGTACTTGTAAACGGCGAAATCGCAGCCAAATTTTATTCCTGGCGTAACAATTAAGCCGCTGTCCCGAAGGTCACGGTAAACAGCGTATTTTTCTTCAAACTCATCGTACAACTGTTTAGCTTTTTGCCTAAGCTTTTTGAGGCTAACCTTGCTCTCATCCACATTTTCGTAGATTACTATCTTTTTGTTTTCAACAAGGTACAAGCCTTCCATCAAATCCAAAATTAAAGGCACATTGAACTCTGGGATTTTTGGTTTAGGAATCCCAAGCGGTTTGCCGTAATATGCTGTTTTGTATAGTTGGGAGCCATCCGTTGAATCCCACACCACAAGGAAGTTTTCGATGAGTTCCACTTTTATTTTTGACATTAAAGTCGCTCTTGTTACATGATGAAGGAAAGCATCCGTGCGGCGTCCGCTGCGTCTTCAGCTTTGTCAGCGGAGTTTTCTAGCAATTGAAGAACGTCTCTTAGAAGCAGAAGTACTGGAACGTCAAGTTTGCCGTTGAGAACTTTTATGCTTAACGCTCGGTACTGGTCGTCAACGATTCGCTCCGCGATTTCCACGTCTTTTGCGCGCTCTAGGGTTTTTTGTGAACCATAGTTTAAAACCATCATTGTTTCCCGTAGCTTAAGCACCGTATCCAAGACAGCTGAAGAAAGTTTGAGCAGGTCTTTTTTGACGTCTGGGGAAATGCTCCAGTTGTGCTCCATTATTTCAACTAGGTAATAAGCGATGCCTTCAGAGAAATCAGCTATTTCGCTGGATAAATTTGTGAATCTCAAGAAGTCTTCGCGGGCAATCAGAATGGCACCTATCTCGGCTAGCTCTTGAGAAACCATGCGCCTTGCCTTGATAACTTCTTCTTCGCCTGTTCTGATTTCACTGACGAGTTTTCTTGCGTTTTCCTTGTCACCGCTTGCAAAATACTCAACAAGTTGAGGGATTTTTCTTGAGACATCTACAACCTTGCGTAGGTTATCTTGGCAAGCGTTTAGGGCTCTCCTTTTAACGCGCTCTTCTGTTTCTGATGGAAGTACCACTTGTTCCCCCGCCTATAACTATCCCTGACTCATGATGTTATTATTCTGTGTGTATTAAAAAAGTTAGCTACTTAACTTTTGATAATGCTTCCTAATTGTTCAAAGTTTACTTTTCCTTCAAAGTACTTATGCAATTGCTTTGGTAAGTCTTTGATTGCGCAACGGACTTGCTGCCAAGAATCCCGGTCTCGTATGGTTACTGTGTCATCGCTTAACGTATCATAGTCAATGGTTATTCCCAATTGAACGCCAGCTTCGTCAGCTCTTGCGTACCGTCTGCCGATGGAGCCTGTTTCGTCAAATTCAACCATGAAACCCTCATTCGCAAGCAACCTTTGCACTTCCGACGCTTTAGTGTCTAAGCCGTCTTTGCTCATTAAGGGGTAAACGCCAACTTGCACTGGTGCAATGCTTCTGGGAAAACTCATGACAACTCGGTCGTCTTTAATGCCGTAAGCGTACTCTAATGCCACGTAAAAGAGCCTGTCAGAGCCGAAACTGGGTTCAACCACGTGCGGTATGAAGCGGGTGCCGCGAACAATCGTTTTTTGCCGGCTAATGTCCACTTGGTCAGTTTTGATTTCGTAGTTTTCAACCATAAAGTAACCCTGTTTTTGCATGGCGTCAGCAACTTCCTGCGCAGGAACTTTAGCAAGCAGAGCAGCAACTTTTGAGGCTTCATTCTTGTATACTGGACCAAGCTTAGCCATTATAGGCTTGACAACTAGCTCTTCTTTTTCCACGGGATTGGCGAATTCTTTGTAAACGCTCATGTCAACACCGCTGGCTTTCATATGGCATGACAAATCATAATCCGTGCGGTAAGCGTGTCCGGAGACTTCTACCCAGCCCCAACGGTCAACTAAGACTTCTTGATCGAAGCTTTGGCTTGAGTAATGGGCTTTTTCCCAAGTGAGTTTTTCGATGAACCGCTGTTTTTCTGCTGGTACGCCAAGTTCAATTAAGAGTTTTTTAGCCATCGCCATGAAAAACGCTTGCCATTCTGAGCGGATTATTTTCCGATCAAGCGCTTCCCTAACTGTTAGGTCTGTCGTGTCCTCGCACTCCTTCAGCCTTGTTTCGCATAGTAGAATGGGCAACACTTCGTTTTCCACCTCTTTTAGAAGGTGGCAGCATGGCTCTTGAGGGTCAAAGAAGAACTCTAAATCAGCAATCGTGAACTCTCTTAGCCTAATCAAGCCTTGCCTAGGCGAAATTTCGTTGCGCAAAGCGTGACCTATCTGGATAACTCCGAAAGGAAGCCTTTCCCGCGCGACAGTATAGAGACGGTTGAACTCGACGAAAATGTTTTGTGCCGCTTCCGGTCGCCCGTAACCGACCGCGCCCGAGTAAGGTCCAATAGTAGTTTCAAACATCGTTAAGAACCGCTGCGGCTCACCGAATTTGCCGCCGCAGTCAGGGCACAAAATACCCTGTCGCTCGATTTCTTCTTTAATCTCGGTTAAACTCATTTTTTCAGCTTCAGCCGAACTAATGTCTGCTTTTTCTTCAAGCAAATGGTCAGCTCGGAAACGACCGTGACAGTTTTGGCATTCAACCATAGGCTCCTTGAAATGGTCAACGTGACCTGAGGCTTCGAAGACTTTTCCAGGCGCAATCACGGACGATTCCATTTCGTAAATCCCAATTTTCTTAACGAAAAGTTCTCTAAGCTTAGCTTCAATATTCTGTTTCAGCCTTGCGCCAAGTGGACCGTAAGTTACAAAGCCGCCGCTGCCACCGTAAATTTCAAAAGATGGCCAGAAAAATCCTCTGCGGCGTGCTAACTCGTTTATTGCTGTGAACTTGTCGCATTCTGGTTTTGAACATTTTACTTCGTCGTTCAATTTTGTTTACCTTTTTTAGCTTAGTGCGGTGAGTAGATTAAAAGGTTACTAACAAATTAGCATGGTTATTCAAGCGGCAGATGACAAAATTTTGGATAAGGCTTACTTCTTCTCGGATAGTTCTTCCGCCTAACGCTTAAACCTTTAAGTAAACTAGCAAATCCACACGAGCACTAGAGAAACACCTGTGCTTTTCTTAGTAATGAACACTTCAGACTGGATTTAGACAAAGTATATAATCGCATATGCATATTTCACCGTTTACGATGGGTGCAAAAAACCAAAATGGAACCTCCTAAGCCAAAGTTATCTTGGAAGATGGTACTTTTTCCACTGCTAGGTATAGTCGGGTTTTTCTTGTACATTTATCTGTTCAACGTAAACATTTTAGGCATATTAGCTACCGCACGAAACGCCAATCCCGTCATTTACTCAGTAGCGATACTGTTCGGGTTATTGGAAGTGTTATTCTTCACAATTTCATGGCGTGTGTTAACCAATTATCTCTCTATCAAAATGACGGTAGTACGAGCTTATCTTTACGTTTGGTACGGCATTTACGTTGACACCATCGTTCCAGCACAATCAATAAGCGGAGAAGTAACCCGAACCTACCTACTCCTAAGAGACAAATGTGGCTCACTCGGAAAAATAGTAGCTTCACTCTTCGCTCACAGGCTTCTCGGCATGGCAATAAACGTTCTCGCCCTAATTGCAGGAATAGTGTTACTTTACATCGGAGGACAAGTTTCCTCCTTAGTCTTCAACCTCATAATAGTCATCGCAGCCGCAATATCGGCTATAATTGTTTTAATGATTGTTTTATCTTTCAAGCGGCAATGGACCTTAAAAATAATCAATTGGACAACAAAGTTTACACAAACAATCAGCATGGGAAAATGGAAACTAGCAAAATTAAAAGAACAAGCAGTCGAAATCACAGAGCACTTTCACGACTCAATGAAAGAGTTCCTACATAACCCAAGAGCCTTAGCTTACTCGCTGTTCTATTTGATTGTATCTTGGGTTTTCGGCTTAAGCGTACCATACCTTGTCTTCATGTCGCTTGGGCATCCAGTTTCATGGAGCATAATCCTCGTCACTTCAGCCATAGTTTTAGCCGTCAAATCAATTCCCATAGGTATACCGTTTGAAGTTGGGTTACCAGAAGCAGTAATGACTACCCTTTACTTTTCAATGGGTGTTCCCGCAGAATTGAGCGCCACAGCCACCATACTTACAAGAATTATTACTTTGTGGTTCCGCTTTTTCATAGGCTTTGCAGCCCAGCAATGGCTTGAACTAAAGCCAGCAATTTCAGCCGCGGCAAACACAGAAAAAACTAAAATCAACCCTCCACTTTAACTATTCTTAAGACCAGCAAAATGGAAATAAAAATTGAAACCGCGTCACTCAAGCAACTCGATAGGTTCTTTGAGATTGAAGAGCAATGCTTTGACCAAGAAGCCTTCACGAAGCGACAAATAGCCTACTTACTAACAGACTACAACACTATCGCGTTAGTAGCTAAAGCAGACAGCGACATAGCGGGATTCGTAATAGCGCAAGAAGAAATAGAAAACAACATACTTTACGGGCACATAATAACCATAAACGTCGCATCAACCTACCGTCGAAAAGGAATCGCAACTAAACTGCTAAAAGAAATAGAAGACATCTTCAAACAGAAAGGTATAACCGAATGCCACTTAGAAGTCCGCGAAGACAACAAAGCCGCACTAAAACTCTACCAAAACAGCGGATACCAAAAAATCGGCAGACTAGAAAAATACTACGGCAAAACCCACGGTTTATACCTCAAAAAAACTCTATAAAAATCGCTATCTCCCAAGATTAAAGCCCTAATTCCACTGTGGAACAAACGTTTAAAAACCATGATGCAGTTACCTCTTGTGGTGGGGAGAGATGGGAGATTCTCGCGGAAGAAAATCAAACGAGCAAACACTTGTCCGAACCATCGTTGTTTTAATTCGGAACACCACTTGGCGATGCGGTAAACTTGAAAAATCCATTGTCCGACACCTCTACAAGCGGCACGTAAATTTTGGTAAACCAGGAGTTACAATTAGAGACATAATGCTTAACCTCAACATTACTGGCGAGAAAAAAGACGAATGCTTGGATGCGCTGCGAAGACTGGAAAAAAGGAATATAGTGAAAATTACTCTTCTTTAACTCACTTTTTATTTTTGTTGAAGCTCTTTTACGCCTGCAACCCATTTAGCCACGATTTTAGGTGAAACCTTCAAACTCTTAGCTAAGTCTTCAACTGACGCTTTCGCCAAATCGTCAACAGTGTTTATGCCTAAGGCTTTAAGTTGGCTTGCTCTTTTTTCTCCGATGCCGCTAACTTCAGTTAAAGCATGTTCAATTGAAGGCTCATTGGCTTCTATAGAAGGTACTGTGTTGGCTGGCGGTTCAGGCATTGCAGGCTGTACCGTAGCTACTGGTTCTTGGATTACTGGTGTTTCAGTGGCTGGAGGTGTTTGAGGCGGCAATTTTTCTTCTTCTTTTGGAGCTTCAACCTTTGCAGTTTCTGTGGGCTGTGTTGCCGACGTTGGTGATTGATTAATTTGCGCTGGTTTTGGTCTTTGAATAAAGCCTAAGCTGAGGGAAAGGATTCCTAACAAGCCTGAGATTAAAATCCAGAGGATTTGGTCTGTTCCAGTAAGCGAAAACGCAGAAGTTATAGTTATCACAAAGAATACAGCTGCTAATGCATATAGCATATAGTCTAAACGCATACATCTTCCACGGTTTCTTCACTACTTCAGATTTTTGCTTAAATAATTTTCCATACTACCTCTAACTTTTAAAGAAAAAATGGGCGAATTTTTCCGTATGGAATTATTTCAAGAGGTCGCTTTCAGTTGGAGGCTGCTTAATTAAACCATGCTTCATCAACAACTCAGTTGACTGTCTAGCATTCTGAATAATGGCGGAAGCACGCTCATACAATTCTTTCTTACTGAGCTTAACCCGTGCTACACCCTGCTCGATTGATTTTAATGCACATGCAACCGCTTCTCTGGGAAAAACTTCCCACTCGTCCATTCTCGGTAGTATATCCTTCTCGCTTATTCCACGTTCTTCTGCATAATTTGCCAGTTCCTGCGCTGCAGCAATGCACATGTCATCCGTGACAGTTTTCGCCTTCACATCTAAGACCCCGCGGAAAATACCTGGAAACCCTAAGCTATTGTTCACTTGGTTGGGAAAATCGCTCCTACCTGTCGCTACAATTCGTGCTCCTGCTTCCTCGGCGTCCCACGGCCAAATTTCAGGTATTGGGTTAGCGCATGCAAAGATTATTGCATCTTGCGCCATTGTTTTAATCCACTCTTTCTTTATGGTGTTTGGACCAGGTTTTGAAGCCGCAACTACAGCGTCCACCCCTTTGAATGCTTCTTGAATGTCGCCAGTTCTGCCTTCAGCGTTAGTTTTCTGGGTAACATCATATTTCCATGGGTCTTCTTCTTTGGTTATGTCCTTTCTGCTCTTATGAACCACGCCTTTGCTATCGGCAAGGATTATGTTGCCTGGTTTAACACCCCATTTCATGAGCACATAAGCAGTTCTGATGTTTGCTGCTCCAGAACCAACCAGCGTAATTAGGCTTTCGCGGGGGTTTTTTCCAACGATTTTGAAAGCGTTAATCAAACCAGCCAAGATTACAGTGGCTGTTCCCTGCTGGTCATCATGCCAAACTGGAATGTTTAGTTGCTCGCGAGTTTTCTCAAGAATATGAAAACACTTCGGTTTCTCAATATCCTCAAGGTTAATGCCGCCGAAAGACGGTTCAAGAGCTTTACAAATCCTCACTATTTCATCTGGATCTTTGGTTCTTAGGCAAATAGGAAATGCGTCAACGCCGCCTAAATACTTGAATAAAAGCGCTTTTCCCTCCATCACGGGCATTGCCGCTTCAGGACCAATATCACCTAAACCTAAAACACGCGTTCCATCAGAAACCACCGCCACATTATTCCAGCGATTAGTCAACTCAAATGATTTGTCAGGGTCAGCTTGAATTTCCCTGCACGGTGCAGCAACGCCTGGAGTGTACCACACTGCAAAATCGTCAGTGCTTCTGATAGCGCATTTAGGGATAACCTGCATTTTTCCCTCATAAAACCTGTGCATTGGAGAAGCTAACTGTGCAGGCTTCTTGGCCTTCGCAAGTAACTCATCCACAGTTGGTTTACCTTTTTCTGTCGAAACCAAAAATTATTTCTCCTATTTAACCGCTAAAATATCAACTGATAGCTTTAAGCGTTTCCAAGAAATAGGTATTATTTAAATTAAGAATTATAAAAAAGCAAAAAAGGATTAGGTTATTTTTCAACGCATTGAAGCTTAGTATCTTGGTCTGTAACCGCCGCCACCGCGTCGATCTCTGCCGCCGTTGCTGCCGCCGCCGTAACCGCCACCGCTACCGCCACGCCTATCTCTACCGCCGTAGCCACCGCCGCCTCCGAATCCTCGTCCTCCGCCTCTGTATGGTCGTCTTTCTTGTTCGTATGCTTTGCTTGATACGTTGTTTTCAGTGTTTACTTCTACGGTTAATGGTTCTTTTGCTGGTTCAAGTTTGCCGTATTTGCCGATGTTTAGGCGTATGTTGCCTTTGAATAGGGTAACGTAGCCGTTTTCTACGCGGAGGGTGTCGCCTTCGTTGACTTTTTCGATGTTGTCATCCCAGAGTGTCAAATAAACTACGCCTGTTTCGTCGCCGACCAATGCGTCGCTTACTTTGTGTGGGGATCCGTCTCTTCCCATTGGGATTTCGCGGATTTCTGTCTTGGATACTACTTTGGCCGTAACGTTAACCGCTCTTGATTGTGGGGTTAAGTCGCCGACTTTTGCTTCTACTGGTTGCTTTTTGTTGTCGAAAAAACCTTCAACAGCCAATTGGTTCTACATCCTAGTTTTTAATCTAAGACAAAACTACATTTTCTCTACACTTAAGTGTTTCGCTTTAACAATTTTATTTTTTTAGTGTTCTTCATTTTAATAAGTTTACATTGCATTATATTTGCGAGAAAAATTTTAGATAAAGGTCGCTGATTTTTTAAAGTTAGGACTATTAGTTAATTGTTTAGAGTTCTTTTGCATTAGACATGATTTTTTTCTTGTTTAGCTGCTTTGCCGTAAGGACTATTGCGGCTGTTCCTAAAGCAATGAATAGGGCAAGTATGGTTGCGCTTGGAAATTCTGGAATAACTGCGGTTACTGAGTCAACCGTATCTTGATGATCAATTAGATTAGCGGTTTCTCCAGCTGCAGGGTGATCAGCAAGGTCTGTTTGCAAGTTTAATCCGGTGGGTCCTGTGCTTGTAACGTTAAATGTAAGTGTTGCTATAGTTCCGCTTCCGGTGAAACCAGGGGTTGCTTGACCAACCGATTGTGCCACGAGGTGGTAGCTCCCTGACACTTTTTCTTCTTGAACATATATGTCGCCAGAACTAAGTGAATTGGAATCGTAGTTCAGCTTATTTCCGTGAAGAACACCATTAGAGTGAGATTCTACCCCTAGATTAAGAACTACGTTTGAGAGGCTAAGAACTGAAGAGTTCCATTGAAGAGTAGCATCTATGCCAGCGAGATTTTGAACATTTGAAATTATAAGGTTAACTGTTAAGGTGCTGCCTATTTGAGGTTGGCTTGTGGATGCTTCTGCGTTCACCACCGTGCTGCTTGACTGTGCTGAGACAGTATAGATAAGGCAAAATGAAAGTAAAGCGCAGATTAAAATGGCTATAATTTTCTTGGGCGTTAACTTAATCGGGCTTTTCATTTTATTCACCTTTTACCCGTTCTGTGAGATTCACTATTTTGTCTCTCCCATTCTTATACCTTGTTATATTACCCTTCCTTTCTAAAGTAGCTAATAGTTGACTTGTTTTAGCCTTAGAAAACCTGCACTGCTCGACGATAGCTGATTGGCGCATGCTGCCGCCAGAAGATTTGAGGATTTTTATTACTTTATCTTCCTCACTTTCAATCGGTGATGCATCTTCAAGGACAACTGATGCAGATTTACCGTTCAATTTGCGGCGTTTAAACCTGTAGAAGCCTAACAAGGATAATGTGGCTCCAACTGCTGCAACTGCGCCTATGATTGCATACTGTTGCCAACCATTATTTCCGGTCTGAGGAGTGCTCGTTAAAATAATATTAGGTTCGCCGTTAACCAAGTCTTGGGTTCTAGACCACACAAACGTTTCGGCTGAATCGTCACGCTCGTAGGGTGCAGGAGAAATTGATTTAATGCTAAAGTTTGAGGGGTAGCTTACTTGTAGAGAAGCATCTCCAAAAAGTTGGCTAAAAAAATTATTGGCGTGAAACACGTCGCCAAATATGATTTCATTCCCCTGAATTACACTGAAGTTTTGCCACAGGAAAGAGTATTCAGTGGTTTTAGATTCTGAAGATATAGTAGTGCTAATTTGGAGGGAGCTCTCATCTACAGCCATTTCTCGATGAGTTGCGCTTGCTACGAAATCGACAAGATTAAAAATTTTTTGTTGAAAATCTTGCCACGTTTCTATTGTGGCATTAATATTCGAAAATTGAGTCACAATCCAAACCGCTGAGCCATCACTGTTTATTTGAACTTTATACTCAACATAATTTTGGCACCTTGCTTCGTGGAGCGGAAGAAGCAAAAGCAGTAGCATACAGACGGCGAAGCAAGCGATTAGGCGGTAAACTCTCATCTGGATTCTATCCAATGGAATGCTTCAACCACATTTAAAATTATAAATGTTTTTAATCTTTTTGAGATTCCCCCGCGCACTTTCGCTTTCGTAACTTATTTAACAAAATCTTATTTCTTGCTAAATGACATATTTATAGCTAATTTAAACTCAAAAAACCATATTTGAAGCTAATAAATTAAATTAGGCACAAATGAACTTTTATGAACCAAAATGAACCATTATTGCGATTTTTTAGCTAAAACAAGCTCAGAAACGCTTTTATCCGTAAACAAATAAGAGCTTTTGAGAAACACAAAGAAGAGGACGAAAAATGAACAAAAAAATTCCAATGGTACTTGCATTCATAGCATTAGTCGCAGTAAGCAGTTTAAGCTTAGTAGGTGCTAACGCATCCTTAGTCAGCCAAGCGAACATGGCAGCAAACGCTCAAAATGGGCTCTCTCAGCGAAGCTACATACGCATTAACGGTGTTATATCCCAGTGGGGAACAACCCCCGTGAATGGCACACTTCAAACCCAAGCTAGAACAGCACTGTTTGAAGACTCAAACACAAACCAGTTAGCTTCAGCCACTGCCATATGGACAACCAATACGTCTCGTCCCATCAGCGCTGTCCAATCAAAGGAAAACTTCACTTACACTTTCTACGCAGCAAGATTGGCGAATGCTTCAGTATCAACTTTAAGCGCTAGTTCAGTTGCCACCGACTATTTCCTTAACGGCACATGGAACATTTACACAGTGACAAGCAATGTGACAATTATTACCAACGCAAATGGAGAAATAACAGAAGCCCACCGAACCTCAGACACCTCCGTTCAAAAGGCATACGGAGAACTTAACGTTACTGACAACTGGAGCAAATTCACACTCGCAATAAACGGAATTGACCCATTGACAGGTTCAGTGTTCCGTTCAATGACAAGGCAAGTTCAGTTTAACCCATTCCAAGTAACTGACGATACAACAAGCAACGCAGTTACCAGAGCAGACATAGCTGCAGTAATACAAAGCTACGGAGCCATGCCAGGCTGGGGCAACTACGATTCCAGAATGGACTTTTGCGGTCACTATAAAATAGACATCGCTGACCTATCAACAGTAGCTTGCAACATGTAAAAAATCCCTTATTTTTCTTTTTTTTGTTTTTTTAAAAAATTGGTGGCTAAGTTAATTACTATAAATGTGTCTATTAAGTGAGTAATGGCTGAAAAAATGGCGGAAGCTAAAAAAAGCATTGAAAAAACTGAGGAGCAAAAATCCGTAAAGTTGCCGTGCGGATGCGTGTACCAAGATAAAGGATGGATGCTTACTCGAGTTGATGAATGCGAATATCATAAGCGCAAGCGAGCAACTAAGCGTCCGTACAGGCCTAAAGCTGAATGCGTAAGACCATAAGAGAAAAAGGGTATTGAGCAGCATTATACTCCAAATTTAAATTCAAATTTTTTCCGCAAGAGATTTAACAATCAAAGCAGATGTTCATGCACCTTGACAACCTCAAAAAAACCCCGTGAGCAAAAACAAAAATCACCTAATTTACGGCGAATGGTTAGAATTCTTCTCCAAGTAGTGCTTATGGTCGCTATTTTCGGCGCATTACTCTGGTATGTGGGAATAGGTTCGCTGTATAATGCATTGCTTACCATTAAGATAGAGTATTTGCTTCTTGCTTTCCTTATGTATTTTGGAATAAACCTTCTCTTTACAGTACGGCTAAGACGGGTCCTAGGTAAAGATGGCGTAAAAACATCTTTTGGCAAAACACTTCTTGCTCAATATGCTGGAATGTTGACGAGCGATGTCACACCTGGACGCTCAGGTTACATTTTAACCCCAGTTTACCTTAGAGATCAGAATGTTCCAACATCAAAAGGGCTCTCAAGCGTCTTAGGTATACAAACAATAGAGTTTTTAGTTAAAGTGATCGGCGGAGTAGGAGCAGTAATTTATCTAGTTAAAGTAGTACCAACAGAGACCTGGAATCTATTATTCCCCCAGACGGTTGCGGGGATAAATTTGGGTTTAATAGTCGCAGGATTAGGCATAGCATTAATGCTCACAGGAGCAATCTTACTAGCGGCTTTCACATGGTCCCAAAGAGCCATCTCATTATTTGACCGAATCGCAAATTCTAGACTACTAAAAAGATTTACAGGCGGCTTAATGGGTAAACTTGAAGAATACAAAGAAAGCTCCCATAGCACCCGTCGAGCAATCCCAGAAATAGGCATCTTAACAGTCGCATGCTGGATTTTGAAGGGTTTTGAATGGTACTTTTTAGGCTTAGCCTTAGGAATTACGCAGATACCATGGATAGCTTACTTCCTTATTCACCCGTTGGTAACCGCTTTAGCTTTTGTTCCCATAACTCCCGCTGGGGCTGGCGTACAAGAATTCGGAATTATTGGAATCTTTGGACTCATACTTAACGTACCTGCTCACCCAGAACTGGTACCAGTAATTGCTGCATTCGCTTTGCTTGCTCGTGGCTTACTGATTTTTGAAGACCTCGCAGGAGTGCCCCAAATTGTAAAGTCAACAAGCCTAATCTTTTCACGCAAGAAGCCTACGGAACAGCTAGAGCCACAACCTGCAAACCCCATTTAGAACCAGCGCTTTCAAACCAACAATAGTATAGCAACGCTTTTTATCATCTTATTGCCAAAAAAGGAAGCGTGCGTGAAATGAATTCTGAGTTTACTATTAGAAAAATGACCCAAAGTGACATAGGCAGTCTTAAGCAAATTGTAGACTTGTCTTTTCCAAGGTTCTTCCGCTTCTTCGCCACCCACAGCCTAAACGAAGAGGGGGAAGTGCTCGTAAGTGAAACGCGTGGAACAGTTGTTGGCTTCGCTAAACTAGTAAAGTTCCAAGTAGGCGGCGGCGAGTTCGGTTGCATACTTTGGCTTGCAGTTCACCCGCAGTTTCGCCGAAAAGGTTTTGCCAGTACACTTGTGAATGCCGGAACCGAATTGTTAAAGCATGATGGTGCAAAAGCGGTTTTTGCTTCCGTGCAAAGGAGAAATGTTGCTTCCTTAGCTTTTTTTAGCATGCAAGGTTTCAGAAAAATGGGTTTTCTGGGTTTATGGCGGCTTTTCGGTTGGCGAGTCTTTGAGTTTTATAGGGATATTTGGTTTGCTCCTGGAGAAATCGTGCTGATGCACAATTAGTTAAGGCTGCATCGAGAAAATTGGCAACAGGTTTATGTATGCAAATGCTATCATTTGTATACGAGGAATGTATTTGACACTTAAACCATTAGCAGTCCGAATTCCTGCAAAAGTAAAGGAAGAAATAGACGAAATCGTAGAAAAGGAAAAACTAGACAAAGCAACCGTGGTAAGAAACTTGCTTGAAGTAGGAATTACTGAGTGGAGAAAACAGACTGCATTGGACCTTTTGCAGAAGGGCAAAGTAACATTTACGAAAGCTGCAGAAATCGCTAGATTTTCCTTGTGGGAGTTTGCTGATTTAGTAAAGCAACGCAATATAGAATGGGTAAGGTACACGCCTGAAGAGTTAGAGAAGGAATATAAGGAAGCGTCAACGGCGAAGCATAAATGACACCGCTTGTTTTCAATTCAACACCGCTAATTTACTTGACAAAAGTTGGACTAAGTAATGTGCTTGAAGGGTTAACTTTTGAAAAGATGACGTCGCCCTGCGTGAGAAAAGAGGTTGTAGAAGAAGGAAAACGCAAGGGTGTTCCAGACGCAGTGGTCCTAGAAAAACTATTTACAAAAAACGTATTCAAGGTTTGCACGCCTAAGGATAAAAAATTTTTAATCCAGCTATCAGAAACAAAAGGGCTTCATATCGCAGATGCTGAAGTTCTCGCTCTCGCTAAAGAAGGAAGTTATGTTGCAGTGATTGACGACGAGGTTGCTAGAAAGACCGCGAAGATTTACGGAATCCATTATGTGGGCACACCGTATATCCTAATGCAAGCTGTTTATGAAGGTCTTATCTCAAAAAATGACGCTAAACAAGCAGTAAATGACATGGTCTCAGCAGGTTGGCGATGCAATGTGGAAAGCTATGCCAAAATAATGGAAATTTTTGAAAAAATTTAATCTGCAAGTTTGAAAGCATAAATGTTTTTTTAATGGTCGGGAGAGCAGGATTTGAACCTGCGACGGCTCGGTATCTGTGGCCTGTGCAGGCTAGAATGAAGCCCACCATGGGTAGACCTCTACAGCGTCTCCACCGGCTAAGCATGTTAGCCAGTTCGAGAGCTCTGCCAGGCTGAGCTACCTCCCGACAAAGACCATAAGGATATGATAAAAGAATTTATGTTTTTTGGCATTTTCGGTTATGTCCAGCCATATTAAACATTTTAAATCTTTTATCAAGCGTGTGTTTTAGATAGGTTTTTATGTTGAAAAACTGTAACGCGTTTTAAGGGCAAAAAGAAGCGGATGTAATTGGCAAAAACTATCGGCATAGTCACATCTGGTGGAGATGCACCAGGCATGAACGCTGCCATCCGAGCTGTTACGCGAATAGGTCATGCGAAGGGTTTTCAAGTTGTAGGTTTCGAAAGAGGATGGGACGGATTATTAACTAACACCTTCAAAAAGTTAACTCCACGCAGTGTCGGCGGCATTATCCAGTTAGGCGGCACTATACTTCACACTCTGCGGTGCCCAATATTCGAGGAAGAAGGCGGTGTCGAAAAAGCAGCAGAAACATTGTCCATAAACAATGTTGATAGTTTAGTGGTCATTGGCGGTGACGGTTCATTTAGGGGCGCCTTAGACCTGAGCAGAGAAAGCGACGCCTTAATGATTGGGGTACCTGCCACAATTGACAATGATGTTTACGGAACAGATGAAACAATCGGCTTTGATACAGCAGTCAACACTGCGGTAGGCTCAATCGATAAGATCAGGGATACAGCGATTTCTCATGAACGAGTATTCATCGTGGAAGTAATGGGTCGGAAAAGAGGATTCTTAGCGTTGGAAGTAGGCATATGCGTGGGTGCAGAGGTGATTTTGATTCCAGAAAATCCAATGAGCCTATCTGATGTTGTAAAGGTGATGGAGGAAAACGCTAAAAAAGGCAAAAGAGCTGGAATAGTAGTTGTTGCAGAAGGCTTCGGCAATACAAGTAAATTAGCTCAGGAAATGCAGCGGCAAACAGAATCAGAAGTCCGATTATCCATTCTTGGCTATGCACAGCGTGGTGGAAGTCCTACAGCACGCAGCAGATTACTAGCTAGTTTATTCGCGGAGAAAGCCGTTGACTTAATTTGCCAAGAGCAGGGCAACATGGCGGTTGGATTACAGAACGGTGCAATTGCGGGTGTTGAGCTTGAGAAAGCAGCTAAAAAAAGGAAGCCTTTGGATTTACGCTTGCTGAAAGTAGCTGAAATGCTTGCAACATAAACCTTATCATTTTTATTAGCATTCTTTTTTAGAATTTTAGAGTAGTGACTCGTAGATTTTGCTTGTTTCTTCAGCGACTTTTCGCCAAGTAAAA
>Ga0208457_1001490_pt1 | contig 16406 bp, 15 predicted proteins | sample June2015DPH_10_1_FD_185513 | JGI IMG/M metagenome (GOLD analysis project Ga0208457, IMG submission 185513) | Peatland microbial communities from SPRUCE experiment site at the Marcell Experimental Forest, Minnesota, USA - June2015DPH_10_150... | ecosystem: Environmental > Terrestrial > Soil >... | reverse complement strand
AAGACGATGCTGGCCGGCTGCCCTTCGTAGAACTCCACCGGCACTTTCACCTCAGGCTGGAGAAATGTCGCCGCCGCGCCGATGGCCTCGAGCGGGATGGAAACCTGGTCATAAGTTCTTGGGTTCATGAAGGTCGCCGAATCAGCGTCGCTGTAAAGGAATTCCATCTCGTGCCTCTCAAGTTGGGTTTCCTCCAGCCGCTCCTCCGGCCGGAAGCGCAACTCTTTGAACGTGCCCTTTAGAACATTGCGCAGTTTCGTATGGACGCTGCCGGGCATCTTGCCCTGTCCGAGGTGATACTGCGAGTCGATCACCTTGAAGAGGTCATTACTTATCTTCAGAACCGTTCCTGGACGGAGCTGGGATGCGATCACCATAGGAACCTCGAAGGCGGGCAGTTACGGGCCGCTCGGGCGCGGCTCAACGATGGCAAAGAGCCACCACAAAAGTCCGGTGACACTAAGAACCCTCCGCTATTCTACGCCATCTCCGGCTCGTGGAGTCAAGGCACAAGAGGCGCCAACCGCTTCCTATCCCGAAGGTTCTTGCTTCTCTTCTTGTCGGCAGGACCCGGTCCAACTATGGTTGACAGGATGCTGAACAACCCCTTACCGATCATTGACGGTCCAGCCCTGTCGATTTCAGGCGATTCAGCGCTCAAGCTTGGGCGGGATATGCCGATAAACGAATCGAGAAGGTGGTGCGCTATGTCGAATAACCAACCAGAGCCGTCGAAGATTCAGGATGAGCCACTTCGCCCGCAGCAAGTGCTGCAGTGGGAAATGTGCCAACCGGGAGTCTTGTTACTCAGTTCCCTCGCCTTGGGGACGATGCTGGCGTGCAAACAGGACATGAACCAACAGACCATCGCCGAGCCACCACTGGAAACCGAAGCTGACATCATCGATGGCGACATGCCATGGTTCATCTGACTCCTGACTTACGAGCTTCACTCAAAAGTGCAGGCCAATACTGGGTTCAGATTCACCTAGCGCGGCTTGGGTGCTGGAATCTGAATGATCACTCGGCACGGTGCGTGATGGGCAACATAATGCACGGTGCTCCCCAGCAGAAGTTCGCCCAAGGCATATGGATGAGGTCCGCGATGTCCCATGATGAGCAACTCCACGCCCTGGTCCTTGGCCTCGCCCGTTATGGCTTCTCCCGCCTCACGTGCCCGTAGCAGTTCAGTGACTATCTTCTTGAAAGATCTCTCCGCGACCCGTTTTGCAGCCGCGAGGATCTCCTTTCCCGAATGGTCAAGAATCTCATCTCCTGCCTCAATTGGCGTTGCCAGCGGCACTTCAACCACGTGCAGAGCAACAAGTTCAGCATCCATGCTGTTCGATAGGTGGATTGCCAGGGTCATGAGACTCTCGACCGACTCCGGGTCGCGCAGAGCCACCATCAGTTTTGCTTTGACCACATTTGCCTCCAGTTTATTTAATGGTATGTCGAAAGCGGCGCTCATGCCGCCTTACTGCAAGCAGAAACGATGTGAAGACTCCGAATCCAGTCAGAAGTACGGTGGCGGGGCCATCTTCTCACCGCAAACTACCCGCCGTCGAGAATCAATCTCCGCACCCGCCGACATCTTGAAACCCTGGACTACAAACGATCGCGGTCGTGACTAACTGGACCCCTTCAGCGACCATCTCCTCAATGGCCTTCCGCCCCCCCTCTTCGGTGATGGGCTTAATGGCATCCCGAACGAGAGCCACGGGCAGGTTGCGCTTGCGTAGTGCCAGGACATCCGACAGTACACAGTATTCGGTGGCCACGCCAAACACGACGAAGCGAGACTGGCCAAGGGAAGCGAGGATGGCGTCGAAATTCACGTTTGCGGAGACCACGTACACTGGCTTCTCCACGATGAGCTGTCCCACCCATTCTTTGGAGGCCTGAAAGGCGCCCGGACGGTCTTCCACCACCACGGCATCATGGAAGAACGTCTCAGCAATGCGGCGCTGGCCGGGTGTCCCCACCACGCAGTGAGGAGGCCATTGGGCGAACTCTGGGTCATCCGGCGCGTGCGCGTCAGCCGATGAAATAATGGGGATTCTGTGGTCGCGCGCCCACAACATCAATTTCGCCAGGTTAGGGATGATCTCCTCCGCATGTGGCACATAAAGGCTTCCACTCGGAGACATGAAGTCCACCTGCGTATCGACATCAAGGAATACCAGGCGGCCAGACTTGGTCGGTTCACTCATTCTCGCACCCCTTGAGCAGTGACGAGTGACCCGCCGTGGCGGGACGAGCGAAAAAACCAAACCGGAAACTCGAAACTGGAAACTGGAAATTTGAAATTGGAAACTGGAACCTCAAACACAACACCTCCCGCTCGCCCTTTGCCTTCCGCTTTGTGCCTTTTGACTTTTGCCTTTTGACTTCTGCCCTAAGCGTGCCGGCGAGCGTCAAATGCCTGTCGCGCACCGAAGGTAGTCTCGCGAACCTCCTCCAGGAGCCGCTGGAGCGCCTCGCTCTTGGCTACGGGATAACCAGGCGCGTTCCGCAGAGCGTGGTAAGGTTCCGGCAAGCCGTCAAGATTCGCAAGGACATTAGTCCTCGCGTCCTGAAGGCATGGCCGGGACCTGAGCCTCCGGCCATTGCGCATCACGGGGTGGAGCAGCGGTGTGCCCTCCGAAGGTTCTTCGCGGGAGCGTGTGATCAGATCATGATGATAATGAGCGCCAGCCGAGAACCGGAAGACCTGCTTCCGGCCCGGCGAATAGACTTTCTCTTCGCTGGATTTGCTCTTGTAATCCACATGCCCGTTGTGTTCGATCTCAACCAGTTTGTAGACCACGTTGAGCGCAGGGACGTCGCGCGAGGTGGCGAGATCGGTCCCCACGCCGAAGAGGTCGATGGGCGCTCCTTGGGAAAGCAAGGCTTCCACCTTGTACTCGTTCAAATCCCCGCTGGCCACGATCTTCGCCTCACGCAGGCCGTGACGGTCCAGGATTTCCCGAACCCGGCGGCTCGTTACGAGGAGGTCACCGCTATCGATGCGTACGCCGGCAATCTTCCGCCCGAGCGTGGCCGCGGTCTCCGCTCCTGCAATTGGGTCATAGGTGTCGATCAACAGGATGGCATCCTTCGGGAACGTGTCCAGGAGCGCCTCGAAGCTTTGGCGTTCGGTTGGGAAAGCCTGAATCCAGGAATGGGCTGCCGTACCCGCAAGCGGGATGCCGTATTGAAAGCCCGCCAGAACATTCGAGGTCGCAACACACCCGCCGAGGTACGCGGCGCGCGCGGCGCGAACGCCGGCTTCCGGCCCCTGCGCCCGCCGCGTGCCGAACTCGAGCACGCCCCGGCCACGCGCCGCCCGCACCACGCGAGCCGACTTGGAGGCCACCAGCGTCTCAAAATTGGTGATTGAGAGCAGGTAGGTCTCAACTATTTGTGCTTCCAGAATCGCCGCGGTCACCTGAAGGAGCGGCTCTTCCGCAAAGATGAGTGTGCCTTCCTCGACCGCCTCGACGTCGCCGGCAAAGCGAAACTTGCCAAGATACTCGAAGAATTCGGAAGAAACATTGCGAAACACAGGCAGACTGCGAACGAAGTTCACATGCTCTTGAGTGAATCGTAAGGCCGCGAGGTAATCCACCGCGTCTTCGATGCCACCGGCCACGAGGTAAGCGCGCTCGGGGGGTAACTGGCGGACGAAGAGTTCAAAAGTTGCGCGGCAGTCGACATGTCGCTCGAAGTACGCTGCCGCCATGGTCAATTCGTAGAGGTCCACCAGCAGTGCGCGATTGGAATCGAGTTCAAGCATCCTTCCCCTGTGCGTTTGTTCCCAAAGATTGCGGAATAATGACGCGTTTGCCGCGCCAAGGTCATACAAGCTGAAAGATATCTAAACGGGCGCGAGCGTCACAAGCAGGCCAGGACAAAAGCCTCTCCTGCCCTTAAAAATCAGTATGTCCTTGAGGTGGGGGAGAGTCAAGGCGCAGTGGTCAGCGCTTTCCCATCGCGCGGTCGATGGCGGCAAGCACAGCGCCGGGCGGCTGAAACTGGCCGTGGGAGTCAAGAGCAACAAAGCTGTAAATGGTGCCTTCCACCAACCGGATGTGAAAGGCGCCCTGTTTAGCAAGGTATGCCCCGTTGTAGCCGCCGCTGGACCAGGTGATTTCTACCGTCTCTCTTGCCTAGGAGGGCCGGCTGGGCGGGCGGATAACTGGATGGACTTCGTCACCACGTTGCTGCCGCTGGACCAGGTGACCTCTACTCTCTCTCCTGCCTTATGGCTAGCCATGGCGGCCTGAAGGTCTTGCGGCGTCCTTATTCCCCGGCCGCCGATGCTGAGAATTGTATCGTTAGCCTTCAGCCCGGCCCTGGCGGCAGGTCCCCCAGGTGCGGCATCTAAGATTACAACCCCCCTGCTCCCGGTCGGCTGCTGTTCAACCGGACGAACGCCCAGGTAACCCGGAGCCCCTGAGATGGCGGCCGTGGGATTAGTTATTGTTCCTGTTGGCTCCGCCGGGGTTTCGACGGGCGTCACAGCCGCGGCTTGTAGTTTGGTGGCGACCCGGGTGGTTTCTCCCGAAGTCAATTGCACCGTTTCTTCATGATCCTGGAAGCTCCTGCGCGCAAGCCGGACCCGATGCGCGCCCGGCGAGAGGGTGCTGATTTTCAGTCGCCCTTCGGGGCTCGTGGTCCCCACCGGCTCATCATCGATATAGACGTGCGCGTCGCCCGGAGTGGCCTCAATCAGTAGAACCGGTGGACCAGCAGGCTTCGGCGGCGCGGCGGGCTTCGCCTTACCAGCCGGCGAAGCGGGGGGCTTTGGCGCAAGCTCGCGAATTGCCTTCAAGAGCTCGTCATTGCCGCCAGCCTGACGGATCTGGCCTTCCGCAGCTCGGTCCAGTTTAAATGAAACCCCTTGCTCCCGAACGATGCTGGCAACGCGCTCTGGTGGTACATCCCCGGTCAGAAGTTCGAGCACATTCTCTTTCGTCAGTTGCTTCGAACTTTTCTGCGCTTTTACACCAGGCAGACAAAACGCAAGCGCGATGAAAACTGCCAGAATTGTGCAGAGCCTTCGAACAACCATCCCGCGAAACCTCATATCAAGATGCAAATCTTTTGGGTCTGTCACCCGTTCCCCTTATAGCTTTACAAGCCCGTGCTTGCCGCCTACCACTTACTTCAAAACTCTCTCTTCCGCAGCCTTAGCTTTCTTCGCTCGCTCCATTTTGCTACGCAGGTCAGGGTTTGAAGGATCGAGATTCAAACCTTCCTGGTAAGCCTTGATGGCGTCGTCATATTGGTACCTGTTGAACCAAAAGTCTCCTTCCGTAATGGCAGCTTTGATCCTCTTCGGATCCACTGCCGAAGCGGCTGTCCCCGTAGGGGCTATATTGACACTACTCGTTGGAGTTTCAGAAGCCGTGCGCGCCGCTTCGGGTTGAATCCCCTGGCCACCGGAAGTTTTCCCTTCCGGGGACTCAGGAACGGGCGGATTTTGCTCATGGGCGGGCGGCTGACTCGAGGTCTGCTGGGATGTCCCCCCTCCTTGGCCGGAGGTTGTGGAAACAGGAGTTGTGCTAAGTGAGGATGAATGCTGAGACGAAATATACCAGCCGGCTCCGCCCAGACCTACCACCAGAATAACGACTCCAAGCCAGATTCCCCAGCGGGATTGTTTCTCTGGCTGGGGCGTCGGTAATACGGCCGGCACCGGTGTACGAGGGGTAACAAATTGAGGTTGAACGGGAGGGGGAGAGGCCGGAACAAGTTTGCTAACAAGGGCGGCCTGGCCCTTCTTGGGAAGTGGACGGGCCGCCTCTGGTGCGGCTCGAATTTCCTCCGCCGATACGACTGCATTCGGTTGCACTACCCGCGTGGCACCTAGAGGAGTACTCCCCTTCTCCGCAGCTTCGACCTCTTCGATCAGAGCCTTGGCACTCGCGGGGCGCTGGGCAGGGTCTTTTTCGAGCAGGCGCATTGCCAAGCTGACAATTGGCTCGGGGATTTGCAGCTCCGGACGGAGTGTGGGGATGGGCCTCGGCGGCTGCTGCATGTGGGCCAGCAGCATTCCCATGGTACTTTCGGCTTTGAAGGGAAGATCGGCCGTCAGCATCTCATACATGACCACCCCGAGCGAATAAAGGTCCGAGCGCCCATCAAGCTCGTCTCCGCGCTTCCCCATCGCCTGCTCGGGGGACATATATTGCGGCGTGCCGATCACCATTCCCATCCCTGTTAGCGTCATGCCTGACGCCTCGCCGAGGCGTGCCTCCTTCATCTTAGCAATACCGAAATCAAGCACCTTCACTAGCTCACCTTCCGGGCTTTCAATCAGCGCGATGTTATCCGGCTTGATATCCCGATGCACCATCCCAAGGCGGTGGGCAGCGTCCAGGGCCGAGGCAACCTGTTTGATAATCGAGCAAACGCGGGGTACGCGCAGTGGGCCCTCTTCCTCAATGAGTTTCTTCAGGCTCTTGCCCTGGATGAACTCCATGACGATGAAAGGCCGGCCGTCCTCGGCTTCGTCAATGTCGTCCACCCGCACGGCATTGGGATGCTGGAGCTTGCGAGTGATTACGGCCTCATGTCTAAACCGCCTCACGAAAAGTTGGTCGTGCAGGATCTCCGGAGCGATCACTTTGAGGGCGCGCAATTCGTCGAATGCCAGGTGCAAGGCCTTATAAACCGCTCCCATTCCTCCCTGGCCCACTTTGCTCAGAATGCGATACTTCCCGCGGATTACGCCCCCTTCGGTCCAGATACCAACATCTTCAAGCGTCGAGCCATCCTGCGGGCACACTGCGTAGTCATTGGGGTAGCTTCCCTGGCATGTGGGGCAGGTTTTCATGTAGCATCCTTCAATTTTGTTTCGTCACAGTATATCACAGCGACCCCAGGGATTGACGGTCTTAAGGGCGGGCATGATAGCTGGTTGCCGAAGGCCGCGGCGTCGCCCTGCTTGCTCCGACGCAGCGCGGGCGTCGCGAGTGAGCAGCCAGACTCCGCACGCCAGAACATCCGGCGATGGGGCGCGGAAAGGCTCTGCCGATGGTATAGTGTGTGGTGTCGCACCCAGGAGGTTTCTCATGCATAAAAATGGTTTTCCGCGACGGAGCTTTCTTCGCAACGTCGCCGCAGGCTCCGCAGGAGCAGCTCTGGTTTCCCTGCCGGCGGTGGCCCACGCCGTGACGGGCGAGGCGGCCCCCGAGCCACCCTGGCCAGTGACCGTTGAATCCTATCCGGTGCTCGAACCCGGTAAAGCCGCCAGTCTGGCGCGCGTCAAGCTGGTGACGATGGATGAGATTCCCGCAGCCTATCAAGAGAAACTGCGCGCCTATGCGCCTAACCTCGATCTAGCGTTATGTCGAAACCAGGAGCAGTTTGGAAGAGAAGTTGCTGACGCGCACGTGATTCTCGGCGATTTCTCCCGTGAAGATCTTCAGGCCGCACGCCAGCTGCGCTGGATTCAATGCACCGCCGCAGGCGTTGAAAACATTTTGTACCCGGAATTGGTGGACAGTCCCATTGTGGTCACCAACATGCAGCGTATTTATTCGCCCACCGTCTCGGAGACGGCCATCGGGCTGCTCCTGACCCTCACGCGCGGGCTGAATCACTACGCACTACAGACTCGCGAGCACGTCTGGAAATACGTGAATGGGCTTACTGAAATCAGCGGACTCACCATGGGCATCGTAGGGTTGGGCGGCATCGGCACGGACACGGCCTACCGCGCCCACTATGGTTTCAACATGAGGATCCTGGCTGTGGACCCCAAGCCCTTGCCAAAGCCCTCCTTCGTCGCCGAACTGCATTCCCTCGAGTGGCTTCCAAAGATGGCGCCGCAGGTGGATGTGCTGTTCAGCGCGGCGCCGCACACGCCGGTGTCTGAAGGCATGTTCAACGAGTCTATTTTCCGCGCCATGAAGCCGACCGCCTATTTCATCAACGTCTCGCGCGGTAAGCTGGTGGACACGCCCGCGCTCATTCGCGCTCTCAAGGAAGGTTGGATCGCCGGCGCCGGCCTCGATGTGGCCTACCAAGAACCACTCCCGCCCGGTGATCCCTTGTGGACGGCGGGCAATCTGGTCGTCACCTCGCACTCTTCCGGGGTTTCGGAAGGCTCAACCCAGCGTCGGTACGATCTGTTCTGTGAGAATGTTCGCCGTTATGTGGGCGGTCTGCCGCTGCTCAACGTGGTGGATAAGAAACGCGGGTATTAGTGTCCTGTCGCCCTGGATTCTTTGCCGTCGTCTGGTTCGAGTCTCTGTGGTGGCGGAAGGTCTACGGCAGTAGCTGCCGCTGCCGCGTGGCGCTGGCCGGCGCCGCAGGCACCGGCTCCGTGGGGGTATGGAAGGATGCTCCCGCTTTCCGCTGGAGCTAATGGAACAGGCCTTCCAACAAAAACCCGGTTGCTGGAACAACCGGGGTTTTCCTGTTTCCGCCTTGGTCCGCTTGTCCTCGCAGATCGTTCCACGCGGGGAAACGGCGACGACGAGGAGAGCGATGATATTACGAGTGCCGACTGGACCAGCTTGGGCAGAACCGGAAAGACTGCCGGCAATGATGCTGACTCACAGTCACACAACAAAACCCGACGAATGCCTGCGGCGCGGGTACCAAGCGCCACGCAGACCGGCTGCGCTTCAGAATTCTATGTTTTTCGATGAGCGCAGAAACCAAAGAGGACAAGAGTCGTCAATAAGAGAGGGACTCTGGTGGCCACCATTCTTGAATTCCTTAACGGCATTGGGGGCCGGGAACGACCCAACGAGGAGGAACCGACATTCCGTTCCCCAAGGAGGAATTCCAGTAATGGCCATCTGAGGATTGCCCAGCACCCAAGAAAGGAGTAGATTGGGCTTGTCAAATTCTGGCGGGTGGGCTGAAACTGTGGGGCCTGCGGAATCCATTTCATGTGCGCCTTGCTTCGGTATGGCATCATCCCTGGAGCTGACGGCTTGCAAGGGTGACTGGGGAGCCGAAGGAGAATGCGTTTTCAGCATGAGGGGGATGTTATGCAACCCTGTGCTGGGCCAGCTTATGATGGCGAGGAATCATGGCTATGAAAATATTGGTAGCTGATGACGATTTAGTCATCCGGCGTTCAATCCGGGCCCTACTGGTCAAATGGGGCTACGATCCAATCGTCGCCACAAATGGTGATGAGGCATGGGAGATACTGCAGCGAAAGGACAGCCCTCGACTGGCGCTCCTGGATTGGATGATGCCAGGAAAGGACGGCGTCACGCTATGCAAGTCTGTCAGGACTTTGAGTGCTCTTCCTTATACTTACGTGATTCTTCTGACCGGGAAAGATAGCAAGGAGGATATGGTTTCAGGATTGGAGGCTGGCGCAGACGACTACCTCACGAAGCCCTTCGATACGTACGAGTTGGAGGCCCGATTGCGCACGGGCGAGCGCATTTTGGGGTTGCAACAAGAACTTATTGCAGCACGGGATGCGCTCAAGGAGCAGGCCACTCACGATCCGCTGACCGGCCTATGGAATCATGGGGCGACAATGGACATTTTAAGAAACGAACTGAGTCGAGGGGATCGCTATGGCGCCCCCCTCACCGTAACGATGGCTGATATTGACCATTTCAAGCGCGTCAATGACACTTACGGCCACTTGGCGGGCGACGCCGTGCTCCGGGAAGTTGCCTGGCGACTACGCGCTTCCGTGAGAATCTACGATAGCGTCGGTCGATACGGGGGAGAAGAGTTCCTGGTTGTATCCCCTGCTTGCCCAAGCTCCGCTGGTATCAATCAAGCTGAACGCCTTCGCCAAGTCGTCTCTGCAAAGCCCATGAGCTTTCAAGATACGGCGATCTCAGTTACCGTGAGCCTTGGGGTAGCGACGCTCGATAGGGAGACCAAAGGCGGGGTCGAACAATTGCTTGGGGCAGCCGATGGGGCGCTCTACCGCGCGAAAGTCGGTGGGCGCAACCGGCTCGAGGTGGCAAGCGCCGTCCCCTCTGCTCCTTCGGATGAACCGCTAGGGCCGGCGAGAAACGGCACCCCTCCGGACAGTTCTGGCCAGAGCCAGTGAGGCCCGTTCGCCAGAGGCTCTTTGGCGGGGAGGCCGTACGTGTCCGCCGCAGTTTCTAAAAGGCCACAGCGTCTCGCTTCGGCCTCAATGGGCCCTGAGTGGGACATCCACCGCAGGCCGGCCCAGGTACGTCGGTTTGTGATGTCGGCGATTTGCACGAGCAGAGTGATGACGTTTCTCGGCGAAGCCGTTTCCAGGGTTTGATGCTACTTTCGGGTCTGTCATGCTGATCCCCCCATGCGGGAGAAGCATCCCAGTATTATTATTCGCACTAATTGAGCTTTCAAATACGGCGATTCTTCGTCCGCCTCGGGGGACTCAGAATGAAAGACGGTAGGGTTTTCCTCTACGAATGACGAAAAGTGGGTATGAATCACCTTGGTCACCTGACCTTTCTGGGATCTGGAAATCTTAAAGTCTGCCGGCATCTCCCCAGCGATGCGGAATAACTTTTGGGACCTCTCTCTTCAAATCCCGCTCGGCCCGAAATCCGCTTCTTCCGGGTGTAAAATCAACTTAGGCTTGCGGCGTGTGCGAGCAGCGCCAGACAACGCCGGGCAGCAGCGCAGGCAATTCACCAGCAAGACTAATCCCGCCTTGCGGGACCATTCTGGGACACTCGAGGACTCGCTGCCACACGTCCTTTGAGCCATGCACACCCGTAGAGTGCTTGACGTAGGGCGAACTTGGAGGGGATAATATTTAGCTAGATGAAAAACTCGATGGTTGTCGCCGAGTGGGGTTTGACCTTTTCACTGCTTTTGCAATTCGCGAAAGGTAACTGTTTTAAGCGTAGCTATGGGGAAATTCATTTAAGTCTCCCAAGTGTTTCCTGAGCGGTGTCACTCGGCCTCTGGTACCCGGGTATTTAGCAATGTCCAGTGACCACTGGTGGGCACAGTTCCGACGAGAGGGCTCAGAACGAGAACGTTTCCTGGCCATCGCTTGTGCTCTCGTCGCAACCGGGTGCATTGCTGCCGTTTACTTCGATCCAAGTCTTCTTGGGCGTCACGTTAACCTTACCCGAGGGCTGTTTTTCGCCTACTTCACGTACAGCCTAGTGAATCTGATGATTACGCAGGTTCACGGGAGTTGCAGTCGGGGAGGGCGTTTGTGCGTGCATGCCATTGGGGTAGTCGGGGCCTCCCTGATTACGGTTTTGACAGGGGGAGCGCACAGCCCATTTCTGATACTTTATCTCTTTGCACTCCTGGCCGCAGCAGATCTCTGGGGCATGAAAGGAACCCTTCTAACGGCTGGCGCCTGCGTGGTTCTTTTATTCCTGCTCTCGATCACGTTCACTTCCTTGCCGGACCGAGTCCAGCACTTGAACAGGGGAGGCAGTTCTTTTGAGGGCATCGTAGCCGTGTCTGTGAGCCTGGTTATGGCGGGCTACCTCCTCGGCTATCTGGCGGAAGAAGACAAGAGACGACACGCTAACGCACTCATCATTTGCCGGCTCATCGGAAATGCCTTGCCTGAGTTTGGATTAAGATCAACCCTAGAAGGCCTCATGCATTCAGTACGCGACTACTTTGATGCCGATCAGGTCAGGCTGGTGTTACGGGAGATGCTTGGAGGTGAGGCCTTTCTTTGGGAAGTGAAACGCCCCAGGGGGAGCCAGGAAGAGGCGGTTCACTTCTCGAAGCTCCCGGACGGCGAGCGGGAAGCATACTTTGCCACACCACCGGAAGGAGTTTGGCGCTCGGTTCAATGGCGACGTCCTCGCGCCCATAATAGCCTGGGTGTCGTGAGCTCCCCAGAGCGGGACGGCGGGTCGCCAAGTGTCTCGTCTTCGGCGTTTGGGCGGTTTCTTGTCCCGAACGTTTTTCCTGACGAACTTTATGATATGCGCGTGGTGGGCGAGCGGCACGCGCTCTTTGGTGGCTTCGGCTCACTCCTGGCGGTCTCGTTCTCATGTCGGAGGGAGTGGTTCGGGCGCCTTTTGGTATACAACTCCAATAGGCGAGCATACCACAAAGGAGATGCGCGGTTTCTCGAGGCTTTAGTTCGTGAAGTGGGCCCCGCCATATATAATATGTACCATCTCAGGCGCTTGCGTTCGCGGGCCCGAGCAATGGAGCGATCCCGCATAGCGCACGAGCTTCACGACGGGGTTATTCAGTCGCTCATCGGGATGGAAATGGAGACCGACGCGGCGCGTCGACAGGCCTCCAGTGACCCCTCACGCCTCCTCAAAGAGATGAATCGCCTCGGGGAGCTTCTCCGTAAGGAGATCGTGGATCTTCGAGAGAGAATGCAGCTATTAAAAAAGCCATTTGAAGTTGAGCCCGCCCAACTCGTGAAGCATTTGGCCGGGACCGTCGATGAGTTCCGGCGCGAGCAGTCCGTTTCCGCCCGCTTCGTCTCCGACTGCCAAGAGGTTTCCTTGTCGCCTCGTGTTTGCTCTGAACTGGTTCGTATCCTGCAAGAGGCGCTGGTGAATATCCGAAAACATAGTGGAGCACGCAACGTGCTTGTGCGTTTCGGCCGGCAAGACGAAAAGTGGAAGCTACTCATCGAGGATGACGGTTGCGGCTTCGGATTTACAGGTCGTCTTTCCCTTGCAGAACTCGAGGCCTCCTCTATGGCCCCCCGAGTTATCAAGGAACGCATACGCTCCATCGGCGGCGAACTCGTGATCGAATCGGTTCCTGGGTGCGGGGCGCGCTTGGAGATTTCGCTACCGCCGAGGCCTTATGAACAAGCGGCGTGAAGAGATCGCTATTCTCATTGCGGATGACCACCCCGTATTTCGAGAGGGTCTGCGGAAGCTGCTGGAAGCCGAGCCGGGCTTTCGTGTGCTCGGTGAAGCTGCGGACGGCGAGCAAACCCTAAAGCTGGCGCGCCAACTCGAACCGGAGATTCTTCTCCTGGACATCCGAATGCCCAAGTTGTCTGGCCTCGAGGTCCTGCGTGAGCTCAAGCCCTTATTGATTCAGCCCCGCACCATAGTGTTTACGGCCGCCGTGGAAAAAGACCAGATCGTTCAGGCTCTTCAACTGGGCGCCCGCGGCATCATCTTGAAACACTCCGCTACCGACGTGCTCTTCGAGGGCATCCGTTGCGTGAAGGCTGGTCAATATTGGGTCGGCCACGAAAGCGTTTCGGACCTTGTCCAGGCGCTTCTTGAGTTTAGGCCTGGCCCAGAGGCTGCCGAGCGCCGCCAGGGGTTTGGTCTTACCCCGCGCGAAACGGGAGTCATTGCCTTAATCGTCGCCGGCTATAGCAACAAGGATATAGCGACGAAATTTGCCATCAGCGAGCACACCGTCAAGCATCACCTGACCAACATTTTCGACAAGCTGGGCGTCTCAAACCGCTTGGAACTAGCACTCTTCTCCATCGATCATCACCTTATCGACAATGTCCAGATGGGCCGAGTTTAACATCCCCTCCGGAAGAGAGCCGCAGTTACTAACTCCTAAGGAAATGGCACCAGCGGGCCATATGGGTGGCACCTGGCAGTACAGCGTGAATAGTACCATCGGTCCATTGTTGAATTCTTGGAACCCTATAATCTGGTATGCGGTGTTTGTGTGAAACCCGGGGCTGGCTCTTGAGCAAAGTAGACCCGTCAAGGATCGAATGAAACGGATTGAGGTTCGTGAGGGGAGGTCGCATTGAGTGTCACGACCCGTGCTCAGCGCTTTGGAATCCAAATGCACTTGCGCTATCGGCTAAGCGGAGAAAGTACGTGGCGGAAGGGCACCACAGAGAACATTAGCCGCACCGGAGTGCTGTTTCGAGGAGAGGAATTTGCCGAGCCGAATACTCGCCTCGAAATGAGTTTGGTGCTACCCACTGAAATCTCAGGACTGCGATGCGCCGAGGTCGTTTGTAGGGGCATCGTGGTAAGGTCTGAAGGCCCAAAAGGTGCAGGGGCTTTCCCGGCTCTCGCCAGTACGATTTCGCATTACCGATTTATTCGACCGTAGGGACGTAGGCAATGGAGCTCTTGCTCAAGGAGCGCTTGCCGATCGCCCAAGGCATCGCCTCCACCTTCACCCCGCAGCGCGGGCAGTTCACCCGCCGCCGCGCGTACACCCAAAACACGGCGAAACCCCACAGCGGCACGTATTCATACCAGCGCGCCTGGGCATGGTCATACGTCGCCCCTGGCTCTCCACATTCCGAACACCGCCCCCGACTCCCGCGCCGCCCCCGCACCTCGACTTGCAAACACGGCCGACCCGCTCGCGACGACCATCGCACTTGCTCGTACACAAAGCCCTTGTAATTTCGATCCGATTCAGAATACTTTGGACCTGCATCCTGTCCCCTCCTGCGGGATTCGTGCTTCCTCGCACTATCCCTTACAGGATTCGAACAGGATGCGCAACCTTATCCTTTGGCCCTCACTAGGCCCTTCCGCTTTTTCTTACCCACAGATTCTGCGGAAGAGCCAGAATTCTATGTTTTTCGATGAGCGCAGAAACCAAAGAGGACAAGAGTCGTCAATAAGAGAGGGGCTCTGGTGGCCACCATTCTTGAATTCCTTAACGGCATTGGGAGCCGGGAACGACCCAACGAGGAGGAACCGACATTCCGTTCCCCAAGGAGGAATTCCAGTAATGGCCATCTGAGGATTGCCCAGCACCCAAGAAAGGAGTAGATTGGGCTTGTCAAATTCTGGCGGGTGGGCTGAAACTGTGGGGCCTGCGGAATCCATTTCATGTGCGCCTTGCTTCGGTATGGCATCATCCCTGGAGCTGACGGCTTGCAAGGGTGACTGGGGAGCCGAAGGAGAATGCGTTTTCAGCATGAGGGGGATGTTATGCAACCCTGTGCTGGGCCAGCTTATGATGGCGAGGAATCATGGCTATGAAAATATTGGTAGCTGATGACGATTTAGTCATCCGGCGTTCAATCCGGGCCCTACTGGTCAAATGGGGCTACGATCCAATCGTCGCCACAAATGGTGATGAGGCATGGGAGATACTGCAGCGAAAGGACAGCCCTCGACTGGCGCTCCTGGATTGGATGATGCCAGGAAAGGACGGCGTCACGCTATGCAAGTCTGTCAGGACTTTGAGTGCTCTTCCTTATACTTACGTGATTCTTCTGACCGGGAAAGATAGCAAGGAGGATATGGTTTCAGGATTGGAGGCTGGCGCAGACGACTACCTCACGAAGCCCTTCGATACGTACGAGTTGGAGGCCCGATTGCGCACGGGCGAGCGCATTTTGGGGTTGCAACAAGAACTTATTGCAGCACGGGATGCGCTCAAGGAGCAGGCCACTCACGATCCGCTGACCGGCCTATGGAATCATGGGGCGACAATGGACATTTTAAGAAACGAACTGAGTCGAGGGGATCGCTATGGCGCCCCCCTCACCGTAACGATGGCTGATATTGACCATTTCAAGCGCGTCAATGACACTTACGGCCACTTGGCGGGCGACGCCGTGCTCCGGGAAGTTGCCTGGCGACTACGCGCTTCCGTGAGAATCTACGATAGCGTCGGTCGATACGGGGGAGAAGAGTTCCTGGTTGTATCCCCTGCTTGCCCAAGCTCCGCTGGTATCAATCAAGCTGAACGCCTTCGCCAAGTCGTCTCTGCAAAGCCCATGAGCTTTCAAGATACGGCGATCTCAGTTACCGTGAGCCTTGGGGTAGCGACGCTCGATAGGGAGACCAAAGGCGGGGTCGAACAATTGCTTGGGGCAGCCGATGGGGCGCTCTACCGCGCGAAAGTCGGTGGGCGCAACCGGCTCGAGGTGGCAAGCGCCGTCCCCTCTGCTCCTTCGGATGAACCGCTAGGGCCGGCGAGAAACGGCACCCCTCCGGACAGTTCTGGCCAGAGCCACTAAGGCCAGTTCGCCAGAGGCTCTTTGGGGGGAGGCTGTACGTGCCTTTGCAGCAGTAAAATCAACTTAGGCTTGCGGCGTCTGTGAGCAGGGCCAGACAACGCCAGACGACAGCGCAGGCAATTCACCAGCAAGATTAGCCGCGAAGGTCATGCAGGGAGCAGTCAGGTCTTCGGCGGCGCCCAATCGGATGTCTTCCCCGACCCACTGAGGAACTGAAAGAAAGGCCTGGACCACTTTCGGATCGAACTGGCAGCCTGATTGGCGAACGATCTCCGCCTTGGCTGCGGAAAAAGGCACCGCCCGGCGATACGGACGGTGAGAAGTCATGGCGTCCAGAGTGTCAGCGACCGCAAAGATTCTCCCTCGCAGGGGGATCTCCTCTGCCACAAGTCCTTGCGGATAACCGGTTCCGTCATAGCATTCGTGATGGGTCAGCAGTAGTGTCCAATTACAAGTCGAACAGTTGCAATTGGATACAAGGATCGTCCTCTGGCAACTGGTCTTTGGAGTTGAGAAACACCTGTAAAATCGGGCTTTTTTCGAAAATCGTGACGCTCAAAAT
>Ga0208457_1001487_pt1 | contig 16448 bp, 15 predicted proteins | sample June2015DPH_10_1_FD_185513 | JGI IMG/M metagenome (GOLD analysis project Ga0208457, IMG submission 185513) | Peatland microbial communities from SPRUCE experiment site at the Marcell Experimental Forest, Minnesota, USA - June2015DPH_10_150... | ecosystem: Environmental > Terrestrial > Soil >... | reverse complement strand
GCAGAGCCCGCCTCCGCTTCACCGGCTGAGGACATCTTGGAGGTGTGCGCGGAGACCTGTCAAGGGTAAAGAAAAATAAACCAAATTTCCCTTGACACGGCATCACCGTTTCAGAGATGCGCCAGCCAGCGTTCATTTCAAGGCACATGACTCCCTCCACTTAAAGCCTTTCAGCTCCGCTCGCGTCCCCTGCCCCCGGCCGGGATGAATTGTGCGCGCAGAGGTACGCGCGTGCATCATAGGGCGCCGTCGCAAGGCCTCTTTAAAATGAAGGACTGGTTAATGTTTTTGATGGACCGCTGAGAGGCAACTTGGCGTTACGCCAGGTCTTTGACTGTCAACTGTCGACTGTGAACTGTTAACTGGTTTTCTGGCGGAGAGGGTGGGATTCGAACCCACGTGCCCGCTTTTGGCAGGCAAGACGCTTTCGAGGCGCCCCCGTTATGACCGCTTCGGTACCTCTCCGGCAAAGTCGAGGAGTCGAGAGTCGAAGGTCAAGAGTTAGAGCTTACGAACTGCTGAGATCCTTCGTCGTCCCGATCTGATCGGGACTCCTCAGGATGACACTCAGAACGCTTTCTTGCGCAATCCCCTATGTCCTTTTCCTCCTGCAACGGAAAAACTCGCGCAGAATCGCGGCGCATTCCTGGGCCAGAACGCCGGAAACAACCTCAACCCGATGATTCACTTTGGGGTGGTTGAGGACTGCCAGGGCTGACCCACACGCGCCCGCTTTAGGATCCGGCGTTCCGTAAACCAGGCGTCGCAGGCGTGCCTGGATAATCGCGCCGGCGCACATTGCGCAAGGTTCAATTGTAACATAGAGGTCGCAGCCTTTCAGCCGGTAGTTCCCGAGCTTCTTTGCCGCGCGCCGCAACGCCAGGACCTCCGCGTGGGCTGACGGGTCCGACAGGCCGAGGGGACGATTGTGCGCCCGAGCGATAATCTTCTCATCCCGGACCACTACCGCGCCGACGGGGACTTCCCCCTCCGAATCGGCCTTTTGTGCTTCCCGAAGTGCGCGCCGCATGAAATTCGCGTCCGCCTCTGGAGAAGTGGAAGGTGACAATCGACGGCTCATTGGGTTATCGTAACAAGGAAGGATGAAAGTTGAAACTAGAAAGCAGAAACTAGAAAGCAGTCCCCTGTGCCGCCCGCGCACTCAGAAACCATGAAAGGTCATTCCGAGCGAAGCGAGGAATCTGGCTCTGCGTGGGGCGTATCGCCAAAGAAAGATCAGGGCGGGATTCCTCGCTTCGCTCGGAATGACAGCCAATTTCAAAGCCGCAGAAAGCCGAAATGGGAGATTAGCATCCGGTGTACTTTCGCGTTTCGATTTGCATCAGGGAGGCTTCTGCTTTCTGCTTTCTGCTTTATCTCGAATGTACGTCTCTGTTGAGATTCGCAGGTACGAAGTTGAATCAGATAGAAAGGAGACTATACCTTGATGATTAACCGAAGAGATTTCATACGGAGTACAGCCGTAGGCGCTGCAACCATTGTTGGGGGGTCTGGGTTAAGGCGCAATCTTTTTGCAAACCCTTACGGCAAACCCATTGGGCTGCAGCTCTACACGTTGCGTGATGAACTCGAGAAGGACGTGCCGGGCACGATCAAGAAAGTGGCCGCCATCGGCTATAAAGAGGTCGAGACTTATGCCCTCTACGGGATGCCAGCGAGCCAATTCGCAAAGCTGCTGAAAGACAACGGCCTTACAGCGCCCAGCGGCCACTACATGGTGAACGATATAAAGTCGCATTGGGAAAAGTCGATCGGCGAAGCCAGAGACTTGGGTCTTAAGTACATGGTGAATGCCATCCTGCAACCTGAGGAACGAAAGTCCTTTGACGACTATAAGCAGCTTGTGGACTTGTTCAATAAAGCCGCTGAGCAGACGCACCAGGCCGGCATACGGTTCTGCTACCACAACCATAATTTTGAATTCAAGAAATATGGTGAGACCACTGCTTATGATTACCTTCTCAAGCATTTGGATCCCAACCTCGTACAGTTCGAAATGGACTGCTTCTGGGTTACGCACGCCGGCCAGGACCCGGTGGCTCTTTTCAAGAAACACCCGGGTCGTTTCCCGTTGCTGCACATTAAGGACCTGAAAGCCGGGAATCCACCCACAACAGAGTTTGACGCCAGGATGGGATTATTTGCCGAGGTGGGGAAGGGGACTATTGACTGGAAGCGCATCTTCGCGGCAGCGCCCCAGGGCGGCATGAAGCACTTCTACGTGGAGCAGGATGATTGCGAGGTCCCACCGCTGGAGAGCGTCAAGATCAGCTACGAATACCTGCATAAGCTGACGATGTAAGGATAGTTGGCCTTGAGTCTGCTTGGAATGTACCAACTAACCCCTCACCCGGCCCGCCCCGGCTGAAGAAAACGCCGGTGCGGTCCACCCTCTCCCCCAGGAGAGGGCTGATGTCGAAAACACGACGGATACCAGCCCTCTCCCTGGGGAGAGGTGCGGGGATTGGACAATTGGCAAGCTGTGTCAACCTCCCTAGTGTCATTCCGAGCGCAGCGAGGAATCTCGCTCTGCGCCGAGGCGGGAAAACTGCCTAAAATGGGCACAGGTGGAGGAAAGAATCAGAGCGAGATTCCTCTCCCGCGACTGCGGGATCGGAATGACATTGTTCGCAAAGGTTTTTCAGCATCCCGTTACCCCCGCGAGGCTATTGGCCCAGGGGGAGAAGTTGCCCTTTCTCCAGGTGGCGCGTCACGGTGGCGTGGCGTGCGGCGCGCGGGTCGTGTGTTACCAGGATGATGGTTTTCTTAAAGTCTCGGTTCAATCGGGAGAGTATATCGAGAATCTCTTCGGCAGAGTGCGCGTCCAGGTCGCCCGTGGGTTCATCGGCCATGAGCAGCGTGGGGTCGGTAACAATGGCGCGCGCAATCGCCACCCGTTGTTCCTGACCGCCGGAGAGTTGTCGAGGAAAGTGGTGGACGCGCTCTTCCAAACCGACAAGTTTCAAGGCGGCGCTAACATGCTCTCTTCGTGCTTGCGAAGAGAGCTTCGTGAGCAGCAAGGGTAATTCGACGTTCTCGAAGGCCGTAAGAACCGGAATCAGGTTAAAAGTCTGGAACACAAAACCCACGTGCACGTTCCGCCATGCCGCCAACCGGTCCTCGCTCATGCTCGCCACGTCTTCGCCCAGGACGCGCAGTTGCCCCTGGGTGGGGCGATCGATTCCGGCGATAATATTCAGAAGTGTTGTTTTTCCGGATCCCGAGGGGCCCATCAGGCAAAGAAACTCACCTTCCAACACGGTCAGATTCACATCTTCCAGCGCTGTGACCGCGAAAGAATCTCGCCGGAAAATCTTGGAAAGCCCTTTAGTTTCCACAACAGTATTAGGCATGGCCTGTCCTTTGGCGGAGTTATCAGTCGTCCCGCCGCGGCGGGTCAGTCGTCAGTAGTCAGTTGCCAGTTGTCCCGCCACGGCGGGCACGGGCTCGGCCTGCACACGGTTCGCTGGGGCGGGGCGCCTTTCTTCTGACTTCTGACTCCTGAATCCTGCTCTTCTCCCTAGCCCCCGCTCTTCACCCTAACCCGCTGGCCTGGGGTCAAACCATCAACTCCTCGCACGACAATCCGCTCGTTGGGTGAAAGCCCATCAAGAACTTCGATGCGGTCGCCGAGGTCCCGTCCCACCTGGATCTCGCGAAGCCTGGCATGCGAACCATCGACGACGAACACAGCCGTCTTGCCGTCCTTTTGCGTCATGGCAGGGCGGGGAATAGTGATGATCTCGCGGACGGATTGTTTCTGGTTTTCCGCCGGCGCCAGGAACGACACATGGGCGTTCATCTCCGGGCGCAAGTAAGCGTCAGGGTGCAGGATTTTGACCCGGACTTCGATGGTGGCTTTCTGCCGGTTGGCCTCGGGTGCAATTTCCGCCACCACTCCCTGGTATACGCGGTCGGGGTAAGCGTCTGCCGTTACGCTGCATTGCTGGGCTGGCGAAATGCGGGAAAAGTCGTTCTGATTGATGTCGAGTTGGGCCTGGAGGTCATTCAGATCCGCAACCGAGGCGACCGAAGCCTTGACCCCGCCGGTTCCGCCAAAGGTCATGGTGGAGACCATTTCACCCTTTTCGACCAGGCGCTCCAGCACCGTGCCGGTGACGGGCGCGCGGATGAGGGTGGAATCAAGCATGGTTTGCGCGTACTCGACGGCGGCCTGCGCCTGAGCGACCTGGGCTCGAGCATATTCAATCTCTTCGATGCGCGGGCCGATTTTCACCAGTTCGTAGTTCTTGCGAGCGCTTTCGAGCTGGTTCCGGGTCACATCGTATTGCATCTGTGCGGCATCGAGCTGTGACTGCGAGGTGATCTCTTGCCGGAACATTTCTTTGGCGCGTTTGAGGGTGATGTCGGCGTTCAGGAAATTGGCCTGTGCCTGCTCCATGGCGGCCTTGGCAGCGTCGATCTCCTGCGGGCGCGAACCGGTTTCCAGTTGCCTGAGCCGGGCCTTCAAAACCGCCACGTTGGCTTGTGCCTCCTTGAGTTGAGCGACGAACTCAGCGTCCTCGAGGCGCACGATCACCTGGCCCTCGCGCACCTGGTCCCCCTTTTCAACGCCCACCCAGGCCACTTTTCCCACCACCTTGGAGCTGACTTCGATGGGATGATGGGCCACGATGTATCCGCCAGCGGTCAAAACCACGTTCCCTGTGGCGGCGCCCTGTTCCAGCGCCGGCCGCTCGACCTCAACCTCAGCCGCGTTGCCGAAGAGGCGCGAGACCGCCAGCCCTGCGCCTGCCAGCAATAGCACCGCCGCCACGGCGTACAGGAGCGGACCGCGGCTTCCTTTGTCTTTCTGGTCCAGCGCGTCTTTCTGGGACCGGTCGATTTGCAGGACGCGCAAGTCCTTGGATGTTGGCTCGACTGGGGCCATATTTTCGCTCGCTCCTGCGGGGCGATCCGTGGATTGCCCCTTTATCGTCGTAGCGGCGAGTTTACCTCGCCACGTGGCGGCATAAAGCCGCCTCTACGTCAAACTGACCCACTAATCCTGTACACTTCCGGGGGGCGATCCGTGGATTGCCCCTTTATCGTCGTAGCGGCGATCCCGCGTCTGCGGGATCGCCACGTGGCGGCATAAAGCCGCCTCTACGTCAAACTGACCCGCTAGTCCTTTACACAGACCGTAACGCGGTTACAATGTTTTCATGCGCGGCCCGCCAGGCGGGGAAAAAGCCGCCCAGAAAGCCCATCAAGACCGCGAAGATCATGCCGTTCAGCAGCAATGATGGGGTGACACGAAAGTTGAACGCCACTTCACTAAAGGTTGCAAAATTGGTGGTTCCCGTAGTCAGGCCGTTGACCGGCAGGGCCAGCACGCAGCCCAGCGCGCCACCCAGCGCCGCGATGAGCACCGACTCGAGGACGAAGGAGAAGAGAATGCTTCCCCGCGAGTAGCCCAGAACCCGAAGCGTGCCGATTTCCTTGGTGCGGCGCGCCACCGCAGCGTACATGGTATTCATGGCTGCGAAGGACGCCCCCACCGCCATCAGGACGGCAATGAACAGTCCCAGGGCTTTGATGGGAGCCGCAAAGCGAGTCTGGCTTTCATAATACTCGCGCTCGGTCTGAGGTTTCAGGTGCAGGCGGCGGTCGTTGGCGATCTGGTCGCGCAAGCTGGCGACGCTGCTCGAGTCGGCTGCCCGCACCATCACGCTTGAGTAGGCATCACGGTCAAAGTCTGTGGCCAGGTCATTCACATCCGTCCAGATTTCTGAGTCGTAGGCGGTGTTGCCCACTTCAAAAATGCCCACCACGGTCCAATAGCCTTTGGCGAATTTTAATTTGTCCCCGAGGCTGCAGTTCTGAAACCGGCCGGCGATCTTCTTACTGGCGATGACTTCCCTGAGGCCGGACCTGAAGAAACGACCCTCCACCATCTTAAACTCCGGGCGAAGCGCGGGGCCCTCCGGGCCAAGGCCGCGAATCGTCACGTTGGACCCTTGTGTCTCGCCGCGGCGTGGAAGGTTGATGAGGATAATCAGCTCCGGGGAGACCCACGGCTCTCCCTTATCTGTTTTGGCGATGCCGTGGAGGTACTTGATCACCTGGAGCGAGTCACGGGTGACGGAACTGGTGGATTCTGACTGCGCCCCTTCCCGCATGATGAGGACGTTCAAGGGTTGTCCTGTAGCTGACAGGGAAGTCTGAAGTCCCTGGGCAAGCGCCATGAGCACCACAAACACGGCGACCGTGAGGGTGATGCTGAAAGCCGTCATGAGTGTGGTAGTCCTGCGAACGATCAGATTCCGTGCGTTGTATTTCAGCGGGATCGCCATAAATCGTTTCCCTTATCAGCCCGTAAAACGAAGCGCCTCGGCAATGTTGATTCTCGCCGCCCGGTAGGCCGGCCAACTCGCAGAGAGAAAGCCTAAGACGACGGAGAGCGCCATACAGAATAGAAAAGTCTCCGGCCTCATCCTCATGTCGGCCCAGACGATTGCCCCGATCTTCCTGAGGGCCATCGCATCATAGAGCAATTTGGCTCCTCCCACCCCAACCAGCGCCCCGCCCACCGTCAGGATCAACGATTCTCCCACGAAAAGAGCCAAAATATGACGGGAAGTGAATCCCAGGCTGCGCATTACGGCCGCTTCTGTCACTCGTTCCCGGATCGACATCGCCACGGAGTTGGCAACAATGAGCAGCACAGCGAACGTGACGGCCGCACCGATCATGAGAATGATGCCGCGAACGTTTCCCAGCATGGAGATGAATCCGAGAAGAAATGTTCCCTCCGCTTCGGTCTTGGTTTCTGAATCAGTATCCCGGAAAGTCTGGTCAATGGCCTGCCCGACTCGCGCGGCGATCTCGGGACGTTCAACCCGAATCCAGTAGAGGCTAACCCGGTTGAATTCTCCCACGGCTTCGTTCAAGTAGTCATAATGAAAATAGAACTGGTCGTCGGGCCCGCCCGTGAACGTTCCGCGCAAGACAAGTTCAGGAGCGATTCCGTAAGGACTCCCCATCAAAGTAATCCGGTCTCCAATTTTCCAGTGGAACTTCTCGATCAACTGACGGCCGGCCACCGCCGCTACCCGCTCGCGCTTGAAGGCCTCCAGTTGGTCGGGAGCGATTCGGGCCATATCCAGCACGTCGAACACCGAGTTGGCGTCGATGGCGAAATTCGCGAAGGTATTGGCGGGGTCTTTCCAATATCCTCCAAACCAGTTCATCGGAGTGAGGGCCACCACCCCAGGCACAGCTTTGATTCTCTGCCCGTAACTGCCCGGCATCATGAAGGTGATGCCACTCAGCCGGCGTACCATCATTCGAGGGCTCCTTTCCTCGCCCTCAAAGGGTTTTCCGAGCGCGGTGTAAACCATGGCCAGTGACGATAACAGGAAAAGGGAAACGGCCACACTCGAGGCGGTGAGTATGGTCCGGCGCTTGTTGCGGAGCAGGTTTCTCAGTCCTAGTCGCCACATATAAAGTCAAAAGTTTAAAGTCTAAAGTTTAAAATCTAAAGCCAAAAGTCCAACGTTTACGGTCCACAGTCTGAGGTCCTAAGTCTAAAGGCTAAGGTCTAAACCCTAAAATGTAAAGGGTCAGGAGTCAGGGCCAGGAGTCAGGGAACTCAAGAGTCAGGAACCGGGTCATGGCCGCTGCCTTTATCCTTTACACTTTACCCTTTACACTTTGCTCCCCCCGGCACCTGGCCCCCTGACACCTGAAACCTGTTCTCACCCCACATACCGGAGCGCATCCGCGATGCTCATGCGGGAAGCGCGGTAGGCGGGAACCAGGGTGCTGGACAGGCCGATAACAATGGCCACACTCAGGACGACTCCCACCGTGACCACATCCACCTGGATGTAAATGGGCATGGCTCCCCCAACTCGATATCCCCCGATGAGAGCGAAGGCGGTTCCCGCCGTCAGGCAGCCGACGAGCGCGCCGGCTACGGAAACCGTCAAAGCCTCAGCAGCCAGTAGTGCCAGCAACTGCTTCGGCTGGAATCCCAGAACTCGTAGGATCGCTAACTCGGCGGTGCGTTCACGGATCGACATTCCCATGGCGTTTGCCACCACCAGCAGGACTGCGAAGAGCACGGCCGCCGAAATGCTCAGCACGATCAGCTTGACGTTGCCTATCATGGCCAGCATGTCGAGCACCCACTGTCCCATGGGTTGCGTGCGTGTTTCCATCTCGCCGTTCCGAAACTGATTGTCGATGGTCTGCATCAGGCGTGGGACGTCTTCCTCCGTCCGGGCACGCACCCAAAAGCCTCCAGGTTTGTCCGGGCGGCCCAGGGCTTCATTCAAATAATCCCAATGGAATCCCAGCAAGGATTCGTCTTCAGCGGTATAAATCCCACGCAGAATCAATTCCAGATCGACGTGGTATCCGGGGCTTCGCAAGTGAATCCGGTCGCCCAGCTTCCAACCGTACTTGAGGGCTGTCCGGCGTCCGGCCAGAGCCGCCGTCTTTTCTCGAGTGTAAGCGGCGCGCTGATCCTCAGGCAGATGCCAGTCCGGGTAAACCTTGAAAAAAGCGGCGGGATCGCTGGCCAGCGCGAACAGCATGTCGTCCTGGCCGCCGTATAGGCCGTCTACCATGTTAATGGGCGTTGTGGCGGCGACTCCGGGTAGCCGTGCGATGCGCTCACCGTAACTCAGCGGCAAGGGAATCATCAGCGATGTACGCGGCGCAACCAACAGCAGCAGACGAAACCCGCTCGGCATTAGCGGAGCGTCAAAATAACGATAAGTGGCGCAGAACACCGTCAACAGAGTGATCGAGGTGGCGATGCTCAGAAACGTCAGGATCGTCCGGCGACGATTGCGAAGGAGGTTCTTGATGACCAACTGGCTGCGCGTCATGGGTCTCGGTTGATTCTACGAGCCAAGCCAGGGGAAAGTTCAGAGGGAAGTTAACCGGAGGGACGTTCTGGCCTTATCCCGTGTAGCGCAAGGCCTCCGCGATGCTCATGCGGGAAGCACGGTAGGCGGGAACCAGGGTACTCAAAAGGCTGGTGAGGATTGCAACGCCTAAGGCAGACAGGCCGCCCGTGAGGCCGATTTCAAGGTTAACAAGCAGGCCGCCCCCGAGGGCATAGCCGGCCACGGCTCGGCAGATTGCCCAGGCAGCCAGGCAACCGGCAGAAGCCCCCACCAGCGAGATGACAAGAGATTCAGCCGTGAGCAACGTCAACAGGGTGTTGGTGGGGAAGCCCAGCGCGCGGAGAACGGCAAGCTCCGTGGTGCGCTCACGGATAGACATGGCCATCGTATTCGCCACGATGAGCAAAACTGCAAATACCACAGCCGCGGAGACGCTTAACAGAATCAGCTTCACATTGCCGAGCCAGGAGATAAAGTTCAAGACAAATTGTTTGACGGTTTGGGTGCGGGTCTGGACCGTTTCGTTTCGAAACTGCGCATCGACGGTTTTCATCAAGGACGGCATGAGGTCGGCTGAGTTGGCCAGAATCCAGAACTGCCCGGTCACGTTCGGACTTCCCAGGACGTCGTTCAGGTAATCCCAGTGGAACACGAGGTAGGAATGCTCTTCATTGGAATCGTAGATGCCCCGGAGAATCAAATCGACGCCAACGCCGAAATAGCTTGGGCTGCTCACATGGATGTGGTCGCCGACCTTCCAGCCGTATTTGTTCGCCGTGCTGCGCCCCGCAATCGCCGCCACTTTCTCACGCATGAACTGCTCCTTCTCCAGCGGTGACAATTGCCAGTCGGGAAAGAAAGTAAACAGGCTCTGCGGATCGAGGCTGAGTGAGGCGATCACCGTATTTTCGTTCTTGTATCGAGCGTCGAACCAGAAGACCTGGGTTACGGCGTGCACACCTTCCAGCCGTTCGATGCGGCTTCGGTAACTTATGGGCATAGGTTGGATGGGTGAAGTGCTTGCAGCCACTATCAGAACAAGGTGTGAGCGCTCGCTGGTGGAGGCCGGAGGCGACTCCAGGAAACGATAGGCAGCAAAGAAAATGACCAGAAGAGCGAACGAAACCGCCACGCTCGCCGCCGTCAGCAGAGATCTGCGCCGATTACGGACGGCGTTGCGGAGGACCAACCTGAATAGGGGCATAGAGCAGAGCCACGAAAATACCGGCTGCCGCACTTAGCGCGGCGCGGCCACAACCAAAGACCCGGTTTTTATTGCCGATTGCTGATCGCCGATTGACGATTGAAGAAGTGGTGTGGCAACTCCCCCCTCCGTCAATCGGCAATCGCTAATCGAAAATCGGCAGTTCCGCCATCCTTGGCCAATTGATAATGGCAGAAATTCTTCTCAAATAAAGAAGAAGTTTGGGGCCAGTCCTACAGCGCAGCACTTGGCCGCAACCAAAACGAGATTCTCTGTGCCCTCCGTGCCTCTCAAGCCTTAACACAGAGTACACGGAGCGTCTCGGTGGCCTCTGTGTTGAAACTCTTCTGGCCACGGAGGACACGGAAGCGCTAATGACACGAAGAGGAATCTCCGCGGCGCGCGAAGAAGCTGGGTTCAAGCGGTACAGCGTATCCTTTTCCCGGGAAGGTGGCTTCGTTCAGCCAACATAGCGCAGCGCCTCCGCGATGCTCATTCTGGAGGCTCGAAGCGCCGGCAGCAAGGCGCTGATGAGGCCCACCCCGGCCGAGATTCCCAGCCCCAGCGCCGCGGTTCCGTAGTTCACGCCGAAATCCGCGAGGTAACCGCCCTGATTCATAACGTATCCAGTGGCAATGTAAAACCCAAAACCAGCGGCCGAACCGAGGAGCCCTCCCAGCAAAGTCACCACCATGCGCGTCACCTTCATGCACGGGCGCGAAGCTGAAGAGCAGATAATTAAAACCAGCTAACATGCTTTTTTTCAACAACATTCCCGCTTTCGACGCTTAACTACCTTTGTTTTCTGTAACATTCCCGCCTTGCATCTGCATGTATAAAGCCGACCCTTTGTTTTCAAAGACATTCCCGCGTTGCTCCTTTAATTTTGAAGAATGCTTTTTCTCTCTCTCCTCCTCGAGCTGACTGTTTGTCCGCATGAAGCCAGGAAGTCTTCAAGGCTTTTCGCCCCGCTTGGGACAGCTTCGAGAGTGGATTGGGGGATCGGGGTAGCATAGCAGCCAAATGTTCCCGGCAGGCCATGAGTGCCTCCCTGGCTTCAACTTACAACTCTAGCCTATCTTCTCCCACTTGTCAAGAGACAGGGTGTCGGTGTGTTGGTCCCTTTTGGGATAGGATCCCTTTCGAGACGCCAGTCATTCCCGTCCACAATGCCCAACGCATGCCCCACCCCGGCCGCCGTTATGAATCATCGCCCACCACGATGTGGCAAAATGCCATGGGCCTAGAAAGACCCACTCCGCAATGAATACGGCGGGGTCGATCGCGAAGTGGGTTCAACGTGATTCAGGCGCCCACCGAAAATCCGGCCGCGCCGCCTCGGTGAAAGGGACGACCTCGGTGCGAGCGTCCAGCCGATACCGCTCCCGCCCTGGGTACCCGCACCTTGATTCCAGGCTTTGAAATCGCATACATTACACGATACGGAACGGATGCGCCACCCGAGGAGGCTGAGTAAATGTTATGACGGATCTTCGTTACATATTGAGACGACTGATACTGCCGCTTTCATTCGCCGCGTGTCTGTCCCTCGTGGCCGGTTACTTTCTAAAGGGTCTCTTCCACGATCTGTTGGTAAATCTCGCCGCGACATTTGTAGGAAGTATTCTTACCGTCGTATATATCGATGCGGTTTTGCAGAGGCGTCAGCAGCTACGCTGGGAAGGGTTGAGGTCAAGAGCAGCGAAGAGGCTCTTTGCGCTCGCGAACAGTTGCATTACACTCTTGCGCGTCCCGCTGAAGGTGTCCTCGCCACCTCTCACCAGGTTGGTGGTGCGCTGTAGCGCTGAGCTTTAGCTCAGCACGTGCCGACCTAAGGGTCGGCGCTACCATGTTTTTCAACGACCTCCTAATTGACCAAGCTCATCGTTTGCGGGTATCCTCATGCTCATAGGGACGAGCATAAAGGAGTGAGAAGTGGCGGCCACTCGGCGCACCCAACCTTTGATGAATCCGGACGAGTTCAAGCAACTGCGCGCTCTGGCGCGGCGAAGGAAAACTTCGGTCGCGGAGTTGATTCGCTGCGCCGTGCGAGAATCCTATCTCAAGGCACCAGCGGACCGAAAACCTATGGTCGAGGCCATCCTCGATCTCAAGTTGCCGAAGATCGACTGGAAGAAAGCCAAGAAAGATATCGAGGCCGCCCATGCAGGTCTTTCTTGATCGAAAATCAGAAGTCAGAAATCGGAAGTCAGAAGCCAGTAGCTGAAAACTGAGAACTGATTGGCGAGAACTGGCGGGCCGTGACCCTGCCCTTCAGCCAAGCACCGCAATGCCCTCAGCAATCGCCGCCTGCCTAAGAGGGTCATCCGAAGTGGCGAGGACAAGATTTGTCCGCCGCGCCAAATCCAGATAGGCGGCATCATAGGCCGCGAGGTTCTGGCGGCGCGCCAGAGACTCCAAATCTACATTAGCCCACAGGCTCTGCGTTTCGACGCGGATGGGCAGAGCCTTGAGAAGCTCCAAGTATTCGTGAATCTGCTGCTCGGTGATTCTTTTGCGCTTGTTGTAGGCAACGAAGATGCTGTTGGCGATCTCAAACGCCCAGATTTCGGGAACAATAGCGTCGTTAACCGCTAGCTCGCTCAGGACGCGTCGGCTATAAGGCGTATCCTCGGTTGGGTCGCCTGGAAAACACCATGAAATTGCAACGGAGGCGTCTAAGACGAAGGCCGCCATCAGAAGCGGTGTCCTTCATGCAGCAGCTTGCGGGTAATCGGCTCGCCGAGGCTGAGGTGATGTTTCTCCCCGAATTCGACCATGCGCCGAACGGCTTCCACTCGCGCCGGCTGTCCGGCGGCGGCCGTGTTCCGTGCTGTTGGTCGGGCGGCGCTCTCAACGAGGGAGAGGAGGTATTGCTCCAGGGGCATGCCGCTGGCCCGTGCCCGCGCCAAGAGATCCGCTTCGACTTCCGGCTTGAGATTCAGGGTGACGGTCATCGCTTCCTCTCTTCTTAATATATGTCAGCCTTAACGCTGGCGCAAGAGCCCGGATTGTCCACGGAAAAGGCTGACTACACGGTTCGTCAGTGCGCAGGCGCGGTGGGGGCTCCACGGAGCTGGATTTTCTTCATGAGAAACATGAAAGGGATCATGGCGAGGAAGGTGAGGCCGAGGAGCCAGAAACTGTCGATATAGGCCAGCATGCTGGCCTGGCGGATCAGGTTGCCATAGATCAGCCCATGCGCTTGGTTTAGCGCCTGCACGGGGTTCGACCCTTGCGACATGAGGAAGCGTCTGGCGCCCGAAAGGGAAGCCGTGTAAGCGGGATCGAGCGGAGTCAGGTGGCTGACCAGGGTGGACTGATGCACCTGGGCCCGGCGGGCGAGCAAGGTGGTAACGTTGGCAATTCCCACGCTGCCTCCGATGTTCCGCGCCAGGTTGATGATGCCGGTGGCGTTATTCATTTTTTCTTTGGGAATGAAGTAGAACGCCATGACGTTGATGGGGGTAAATAGAAACGCCATGCCCAGGCGTGAATAGGTCCAGGCCATGACGGCGGTGCGGAAATCAATCTCGAGGTTAAAGTGGGCCATGTGCAGGAGCGAGAAACCGGTGATCGCGAGTCCGATTGCCACCAGCCATCGAGCCTCCACGATCTGGGTCAAGCGGCCCACAATGGGCAGCGCGAGGAGAACCACCAAGCTGCCCGGGGAAAGCACGAGGCCGCTCAGCAATGCCGTGTAACCCATAAGCGTCTGCAAGAGCAGGGGCAGCAGCACGGTGGTTCCGTAGAGCACGAACCCCAGCATGAACATGGTGAAGGTGGCGACGGCGAAGTTTCGGTCTTTGAGCATGCGCAAATCCACCACGGGATCATCGCTGTAAAGTTCCCATAGGACCGCTCCGACCAGGCCGACCAACGCCACCGCCGAGCACCCGATAATGAAATTCGAGCCGAACCAATCGTCCCGCTCGCCCTTATCCAGCACAATCTGAAGAAAACCCAGCCCCACGCTCAGCAGGCCCAGCCCCATGTAATCAATCTTCATTTCTCGAAAGTTCTTCCTGACCAGATACGGAGGGTCGAAGATTAGCAGATAGGTGAAAAGCAGAGAAAGCACGCCGACCGGGATGTTGATAAAAAATATCCAGCGCCAACTGTAATCGTCCGTGATCCAGCCACCCAGCGTGGGGCCAAGGATGGGGGCCACCACCACGCCCATGCCGTAAATGGCCATCGCCATCCCCTGCTTCTGTTTCGGAAAACTCTCCACCAGGATGGCCTGGGAAATCGGTTGAAGAGCGCCACCGCCCGCCCCTTGCAGAATGCGGAAGAACACGAGCAGAGGCAGCGTGGGGGCCAGGCCGCAAAGGAAAGAGCTGACGGTGAAGAGCGCCACGCAGGTCATGTAGAAGCGCTTGCGGCCGAACAGCGAGGAGAGCCAACCGGTAAGCGGCAGCACGATGGCATTGGAAACGAGGTAGGAGGTCAGGACCCAGGTGCTCTCGTCCACGCCTGCCGAGAGGTTGCCGGCGATGTGCGGCAAGGCCACATTGGCGACGCTGGTGTCCAGCACCTCCATGAAGGTGGCCAGCATCACCGTCAGGGCAATCACCCAGGGATTTGTTACCCCGCTTTGCCGGGCGCGGGCGAATAAACTTCTCATAAGGTTAATTCGGTAGGTGGTAGATGGTATGTGGTAGGTGGGGAAAAGCCTCCCCCCCCCCACATACCACCCACTACCTGCTACATACTGGTAGGTGGTAGGTGGTAGATGGTAGGTGGGGAAAAGCCTCCCCCCACATACTAGCTACTACATACCACCTGCCGCTTTTAGGCGATCTCCCGGGTGGGCTGCGGCAGGACTGGCGCGCTCAACGCCCAGGGCGCTCAGAATGGTGGACAGCACAACTTCCTCCCCCAACTTGGAGGAGATCATCAGGTCATACAGGTGGCGGTTGGACCAGTCCTGGTTGAAGTAGCGGCGGATGAGCGCTGCGCGTTCCTGGTCCCGCGCATCCATGGCCAGTTCAGCTTCGACGCGGCTTGCATGCCGGCTTCGAACCCGCCGCAAGCGTTCGGCGCGGGGAGCGTATATGAAGACATGAAAGACATCGACCCGCTTCTGGAGGATGCATTGGCTAGCGCGCCCAACAATCACGCAGTTTCCGATGTCCGCTGCTTCCTCAATCATGCGCTGGGACAGCGAGGCCATGGTGTCAGCATCGAACAATTCGGGGATGGGGCCGGCCATGGTGCCCCGCATCAATCCCCCTTGCCAAAGCGCCCGGACGATGCGATTGACCCAGGGATCGGGGCGTTCATCGTATTGCTCCGCTACTTTGGGTTCCACCCTGGCAACCTGCGCGATGTTCTCGACCAGACATCGATCCAGCAACTTCCAATCAAGCCTGTCTGCCAGCAGTTGCGCGATGCGGGCACCACCGCTGCCGTATTCCCTCGCCACGGTGACTACGCGGAACATAGGTCAATGCCTCCGTCAGCTCTCAGCTATCAGCTCTCAGCCATCAGCTCTGGGTTGTCATGGCCTGCGGCCCACCCATAGAGATTAAAGTCAAGCCTTCGTCACTCCCGCGCAAGCGGGTCTAGGTCACGAGAACGAGCTGGATTCCCGCTTTCGCGGGAATGACGTGACTTTCGACGGTGCGAGCGTGCTTACGCCTGCAAACTGATAGCTGAGAGCTGACGGCTGAGAGCTGTTTACGGTCCTCATTTCGTGATGATTGTGGCGTCAACATTCATGCCGGGGCGGAGAATGGCCTTGTCCGGGGGAACAGGATCGACAAGAATCTTCACCGGAATCCTCTGCACCACTTTGACGAAATTGCCCGTGGCGTTTTCCGGCGGCAAGAGGCTGAGCCGTGCGCCTGTAGCTCCTGCAATCGAATCCACGTGGCCAGTGAAGGTCTCGCCGTACATATCCACGTGGACTTCCGCCTTCTGTCCCGGCCGGACTTTGGCCAACTGAGTCTCCTTGAAGTTGGCGGTTACCCAAATGTCCTGAAGGGGAATCAGGACCAGCAAGCTTTGGCCAGGCTGAACGATCTGGCCGACTTCAACCGACTTCTTGGTCACCACGCTATCCACAGGCGCAACAACGGTTGTGTAGCTCAATTCCAGCTCGGCGGCCTCGAGGTGGGCTTTGGCCTGTCCGACCGCGGCGACAGCGGCAGCAGCATCAGCCTGCTTGATGGGGACCTGTTTGCGGTTGGCTCGCGCCTGCTCGACCCCGGCGCGTGCCTGGTCCACCTTAGCCTTGGCTGCCAACATCGCTGCCTTGGAGATTTCAGCCCCACTTTCTGCGGCAGTCAGTTGGTCCTTTGCGGCTCTCAGCTCGCTTTCAGCCACACGCGCGCCCGCCAGGTAGGCATCGAACTGTT
>Ga0208457_1001473_pt1 | contig 16580 bp, 16 predicted proteins | sample June2015DPH_10_1_FD_185513 | JGI IMG/M metagenome (GOLD analysis project Ga0208457, IMG submission 185513) | Peatland microbial communities from SPRUCE experiment site at the Marcell Experimental Forest, Minnesota, USA - June2015DPH_10_150... | ecosystem: Environmental > Terrestrial > Soil >... | reverse complement strand
TAGCCGTAATCCGTTTGGATTTCGTTCATCAGGCCGCGCTCGTTGCCGGTGCCGGTGCCTAGCCGCCAGTGGTTGGTGATTGTGGCATCCTGCTGGCTTGCATACCAGTCTCCCTTCATGCCGTTCCAGGTCCTGTGGAACGCGTCCCAGAACGAGTTTCGGCTTCCGTTGTCGACCAGGTGGCCGGTGAAGAGGGTGCCGCCCATCATCACACTGTTATAGCTGGAGCCGCTGTCGGCGAGGTACTGGACGGTTGAGTTTTCGGTCCTGAGTCCCACGATCGTGTTGCCGGTGGCCGCTGCCGCGAGATGGAACATGGTTGAGCAGCTTTCGACGTCGCCGCCAGACCAGGTGTTGCCGTCGCCCCCGACGACGTTGAATCCGATGGTGCCTGAAATCGGACTGCCGCCGCTTGTGGGGCAGTCCACGTGCGCCTTGATGAATGTCGACGCGTTGGCGTAATCGTCCACCACGCTGCCTGATAAGTGCCCTGTGAGCAGCCATCCGGTACCGTAACCGTTGGCGACAATATCTATGAAGGTCCCCCCGGTATAGTCGCCGGTGCCATCGAGCACGATGCCTGTTTGTCCGGTCGATTGGTTGCCATTGAGATACAGGCTGTCAAGTTTAATTTCCTGGGCGCGGTAGAAGTAGAGTGCCTGCGCGCCGCTTCCCGCGCTCGCGGTGTTGATGTTCATGTTTTCGAGCATGAAGCCTTTCGTGTCCATCGCGTATGTTGGGTCGCCGATGCTGAACGCCGCTCCGCTGCCGGTGTAGACCCAGACGGTGGCGCCCGCTGTTCCCGCGGCTGTGCTCCCGCCCTGGTATCCGCAGCCATCCAGCCGTACGTTGCGGATGCCGGCCGGCACGGTGAATGTCTGGCTGGTCGTGATTGTGGCGCATGGCAGCAATACGACCGTGTTTGCGGTTGCCACGCTGGTCGCCGTAGACCAACTCGTCGCCGCGGAGCAGGCGCGCGCGTCGCAGATGCCCCCCAGCATAGAGGGCAGGCTGGCAATGCAGGCGTTGACGGGGGCGGATATGTCGCTGAGACCGGCACATGCCACTTGGAAGGTTGGGTAGGTAACGTATGCGCTGGTATTCACGATGGGTGAGCTGCTGTCGTGTTGCCAGTGGACGTTGAGCGCGCCGGCAGGCGGCGCGGGGGTTTCCGTGTTGTAATTGATGCCTGACGCGAGTTGGGCGTTGGCTGCCGTCCCTGCCAACGCCCAACTCGCCAACGCGAATATAAGGAGCGATTTCATGGTAGCACGTCTCCTGTCCGATTATCCCCCTATAACGGGTTCGCCTTCGAACTCGATTTCCGTGTTGGGCAGGATTGCGATGGGTACGCCTTCGATCTCGATGGTGACGCTGCCCGGCGTTGGCGGCTGGACCGGAGCCGACTGGTAGGCTGCGACCGCGGCGACCGGCGGACCCGCATAGCCGCTGAGCGGATCAACTAAATTTAGTTGGAAGGTGACCTGGCCGCTGGCCGGGGGCAGCCCGTAGACTGCCACCCACGTTTGCCAGATTGACGTGCCGAGCGCGGGCCAGGGTGTGTAGACGTTGATTATGCGTAGCTCGCTCGGTCTGATGTGGCGGCGAGCGGGCGAGTAAGCCGCCGAAGCTCTGAGTACCGCGGCGAAGGTCCCGCCTGAGCCGATGGTTGCGTTCAGTTGGAAGCCGTAGAGGAGTTTCGGCAGGCTTGTTCCGGTGTACAGCGGCGTGGCGCTGAACCCGGCAATCGCCGGCAGCGATGGAGCGATGGGCGCAGCTGTTTGGAGAGGCGAGACGCCGATGGTTTGCAGGTTGCGATTGCAGCGAAGGAAGAGCGCGTAGCCGGATAAATAATCGGGCTGGCCGTTCGACCCCCCGAGGTCAGATGCCTTGGCCAGCCCGTTCCATGATTGTTGTTCTGCTGTTTCCAGCATACGCCATGCGCCGGCCAGCGGGCCGGCGCGGGCGCGGTTGTTTTGCTGGGAGGCGCTTCTCGGCTGAGTGCGCATTGTTTGCGCGCGGAGCTGCGGACCGGCACGGCCAGCCGAGGCAACGAGGCCGCCCAGTTTTCCCCGGGCGGCCTCGATGTTGGATACGAACTGCATGTTAGGCCACTGTGATGTACAGCGGCACGGTTGCCGTGTAACTGCCGAAGGTGATGATCGCGTTGGCGGTGTAAGTTCCGGCTGCAATGCCAGTACCCCCGCATGTGATGGTGAGCGTGTTGGACGTTGTCGACGCGGTCAATGTTGCGTGTGTCCACGCCGCTGTGGTGCCGACCGGGAGGCCGCTGTAGCTGTAGGTGAGCGCTTGGGTGAATCCTGCCGGCGTGACCGCGCTGATGGTGGTGGTGAAGATCGCCGTTCCTGTCGTTGCTGTTTGCAGTCCGGTGCCGGACTGGGCACTCACGCTCACGGCGAAGCTCACGCCGGAGCTGCTCTGGATGAATCCCACCAGGAGCGAGACTGGCGGTCCGGCGAAGCCGCCGATCGCGTCGATGAGGCGCAGCTCGAAGCCGATCTGCCCCGCGGCCGGCAGCGGGCCGAACTTGCCGACATAGCCGGTGGCCGGCGTTGTGCCGCTGGCCACGTTGCCGAAGATTTGGTTCGTGCCCGCCGTGGCGGTGTCGACCAGGGCTGCCGGGTATGCGCTGTAGATGTTGCGATACGCGCTTTTGCCGACGAACGTGCGCCCGGGCGACTGAATGCCGGTGGCGCGAACCACCACGCCGTAGCCGGCGAAGGTGCTGGGCGTGGGCACGGTTGCCAGGCCGAAGCCGGTGACCGTGGTCCCGTTGCCCACGAAGCTGGCTGTGAATGCGGTAATGCCTGGAATGCTTGGCACGGACGGGATTGCGGTGAAGTTCGGGGTTATGCCGAGACTGGCGAGGTGCTTGCAGCACGACACGTAAAGCTGTTGGCCGCTGGGGTTGTACGTTGTGCCGATCTTGCTCTTTAACGTGATCGTTGAGGCCAGCGAGTTCCAGCCGGCGATCAGCGTCGTGCCTTGCGACTTGAAGTCCGCGCTTGCGGCGGCGAGCGCGTTGCGGACAAGGCGCTGCGCGGGCGTTCTCGGTTGTACTGGGATGGCGTGACGGCGCATGTACTGGCCCGCGCGCCCGTGTGATGCGACTAAGCCGCCCAACTTGCCGCTGGCGGCCGAAGTCAGAAGTCCGATGTATTTCATGGTGTTATTTCTCCCTAGAGTCAGACCGCGCGCCCCGGCTGTCTTTAGACAGTCGAGGTCGCGGGCAAGCTGGTCGGGAGCCGACCGCGGGCCAGACTATGTAAATTCTACGCTCTATTCGTTAAAGTACACAGGGAATACATCGGGGGAAGCCGCGGGATGTTCTGGCCCCGCCTCCCAAGAACGCCGGCGCTAGGGCACTGAATATCGGCGGTGGGCGATGGCCAGGGCAGCTTTTAGCGCGGGGTTCCCGGGCCGTCGTTTACGCGGCCCCCCGCGCGCACTTATGCCCTGGCCGTTGTCGCCCCCGCTTGGGGTTAGGGCGACGCCCTCGTGTTGGGCCGCGCCTCTAGCGAAGCGCGGCCCAACACCGGGTGGGGCAAAGAGGAATACGGTCAAGGAGGTTCGGAACCTTAGGAGAAGGGGGAACGCGGGTTTCAGGGGCGTTCCCTCTTCTCCTGTGGTTCTGACGAATGCGCCGCAAGGCGCTGTCGCGCTTCCGAAACGGCAGGGGGAGCCGCGAGGTATCTAGTCGAGTCAGACGGCAGAGTACCATCCTGCCGGCGTGTTGACTCGCACTCGCGGCGGCTGCCGTTGCGTACTCGAAGCGCCACTTTCGTGCGCGCCACTCGCTGGATGGGGGGGCACAGATACAGGCACTTTATAGCACTTTAGGACGTGTCCAGCGCGGGACCGTGGCATCTATGGGCGCCCGGCCCGTCGCGGACCGGCCCGGGCGTTTTCTTCCCCCGGTCCGCGGGGAAAATGGGAGCCTGGCACATTTTGACGCTTCGCGCCGGGCTTTGTCGCGAAGCGCCGCCGCAGCGGGGGGCTTTTCGGGCGGTTAAAAAAACGGATTGCAGCGAGCACTGCGCCCGCCGCAATCCGGTTGTAGCTCACTTAACGCGATGACTTTTGTACAGATTTTTACAGACGCCGTAGAGTTCTTTCTCGTCCTGCACGTCTTTCGGCGACCATCCGCTGCTCTCCAGTCCAGCATAAAACGTATCTGGCAGGCAGCCATCAACTTGCTCAACTCGCCCCGTGTCTACCAGCAGCATCTTGATGTGCTTCGGCGCTTTGGCAGCTTTTTTCGCGGCTGTGCCGGGGAAGCTCATGCCGTGCTTGTCTTGCCATGGGCTGCCGTCGCAAATTGTTTTGCCGGCGAGCACAGAGCATTTACCCGCCCGGTCGCTGAAGTCTGTTTGCTGTGGCGTAGCCGCTATCATCGGGGCTACAGCAAATGCAGCGATCACCGCTGCCGCAAGATAGTATCTGCCTGGCGCAAACGCTATCAGGCAGAGTGCGCGGCGGTGCAGCGGCAAGCTGCTGAGTCTTGCGCATCTGATGACCCGGTGTGCGCGTGTTATTGTCTGCCAGAGCGGGATCAGTTTAGGCAGCTTCGGCTTCCGTTCGCCACCCCGATTCCTCAGGGTGGCGAAGTAAAGCTGCTTTTTTCCGGTTAACTCTGTTGGGCAGCAAGACACCGGCTGCTCGCATTCGATCTCTTCGCCCCAGATGTCGAACTCTGGGATGTCTCTTTCGTTCAATCTGTAGTCGCTCATTTGCACATCCTCCTTGAGCCAAACGCTCTCGGCGCGGCTCTATTCACATAGCGCATGGCAGTCACCCCCTGGACGGTGGGAAACGCACGGCGCGCTTTTTTTTGGCGCGCCGTTGCTCGCGTTTTCCACGGGCCAGCCGCGTAGCGGGCGGCGGGCGCGTTCCACCGCGCTGGATAACGCACGAAACGCGCCCAGAGCGGGTTGACGGCCATGCTACACAATGAAAAGTGCCGCGCGGAGAGGCGTCAGCGGCAAGACTCATCCCCAGCACTATCGGGGATGAAGGATTGACGCTGGGCGGCGCGCGCACTTAAGCGCTCGCGCAGCGCGCCGTTGCTGCGTACTTTGCAGCCGCGAACCGCAGTGAGCGCCAAGGAGCGCCGAAGGCGCAACGCGGAGCGGGTTGCGGGGAGGTGCAGGGGGGGGTATTCCCCCCTTTGCAGAGCGGCGCAAGCCGTGATCGGCGCGAAGCGCCGGGCCGCTGCGGGCGAGCGAAGCGAGCGGCCGTCCGCGGCGGCCATCAGGGGGGGCGGCTGGGGGGGGCCCGGACCCGGGCGGCGGAGGGAGCACGGCGATGCACTATCAGCCGCGCGGACCGAGCAAGCCTGGGGCCCCCCCCAGCGGCGTGCCAAGCGCGCCTCCGCGAAGCGCGGGCTTTGTTGCGTCCTGGGCCGACGATTTGTCCTGGCGTTGGGCCGCTGCGCATCGGTTTGAGATTTTGCTTCGGAGCCGGCCGCGCTTCCCTTTTCAGCGAGCTTTCACCGTTCAAGGCGTAAATATATTTACGCTGGCGCTTTTTCTGTGGCGGCCTGGGCTTTTTCCGGCTTGATTTTGCTGAGATTTATGCTGAGTTGGCGCATTATCGCATTATTACGTTCTTACGTGTTTCTACTCTCCCTATTAATCAAAACAGAACGGGAAGTCACCGGCAGGATTGCCAGTGGTGGCTTGGCGCAACTGTTCAGCTGCTCTCAACACTGCCGGTATGCAATAGGCTAGGCCGTTGACGCGCTGCCTTCGTCCGCATTCCTGCGGCGTTTCGCATCTATCGAATGTCGCATCGATGCCGCGTAACACCGCGACGAGCGGAATGTTCGCCTGGCGCCAAGTCTTAATTACGGCCCAGTCTTGCGTGGTGAGCAAGTGCCGTGCGCCGCGCCGCTGTTGGAAGCGTTCCTCTATCTCGGTAAAGTACTCGAAGCGATTAAGCATTGATCCCTCGACCTTTCATTCGCGGCTTGATGTCCGTTCTTTGGCCCACGCGATGTCCGCGAAGGCTTTTTTTATGCCTTCGTGCTTTCGTGCCGGGGGCGGGTCGCTTTTGGTGTCGATGCAATCTTCGGGCGGCGCGAGGACTTCGAGTTTTTGGATGACGGATAGGCAGCGTTCCCAGTCTTCCTCTCCGAACTCGCTGAATGGCAGGGTTTCGGCGCGGATGAGCTCCGCGCGCGACTCGATGGCGAAGTGGCAGAGCACGACGAAGAGGTCGCGCTCTGCCTGGGTAAGTTGCGGCCGCATCATCGCGGCGGGCCGCACTGCGTGTAGGCTTGCTTGGGCGGCAGATGTGCGCATGGCTGTTTACTCATTCGATCTAACATCCTCGAACAAACCGCGAAAAGTTCGGCCATGGCGTGGCCTCCCATGCTGAGTTCCGGTGTGGGCGCCGTCATCCTGGCCCAACGTTCCCACGTTTCGGCTGCATTCGTCGCCTTTCCCGCCAGTTCTGTGAAGTCTGGCGGTTTTTCTTCGGTTGGCTTTTTCATGTTTACTCCCTGTACCCGATCTGCTGCGATTTGGCCTCAAAAACCTTGTTCACAGCGGCTTCGAGGTCGATTTCGTAAGACTGGCAAAGCAGATCGAGATACACATACGCATCAGCCAGTTCTGATGCAAACTTCTCCCGCAACTGCTCAGGGGTTTCCTTGTTCCCAGGAATACCGTCGCGCACACGATTAAGCTTTTTCAGGACATTGGCGGCTTCACCGATCTCGCCCAATACGGCAACCATCCAATCAGACCCACTCCACGAATTCAGGCGGTGATTGAATCCGTTAGGAGACTCGCACCGCAGACGATTTCTTTCAGAAAACTGCTTGTTCATTGTTCCCCTCCTTCAAGGGAGTTAAAGGGATAATTCCCCTTCCATCGGCGGCCTTAGGCCACAATTTCCCCGTCACATGGACCGCCAATGCGTGTGGGTTTAGGGCCGGGCATCCAGTCTTCGCGGGGCACTCTTTCCTCCTTACGGGCTTTTTCATGGTTTGAGACCATTCTCCGCTCTTGTATTTCGGCGGTTGATCTCGTAGCGTGCGTAGTCCTCGATGTACGTATCCGCTTCGAGTTTGTTCGTGAAGCTGCAAATCTGGTAGCCGTTGAGCGGGATGCCGTGGTTGTGCTTTGTCCACTGCGCGCCTGTCCATGCGAGCGCGTGATCAATTTTGTGTCGGATGAACCATCGGTGCAGGCTACCGTGTTTTGGCTGCATGAGCGCGGCGTTCATGAGTCCATCCGATCTCGCGGCTTCCCGATCATCTGGAAGAGCCGCGCCAGCTTGGGCGCTTTTTTCTCTTCGCGGAGTTCTATGCCGCAAGTCGGGATCGATTCGACCTCCTCGTCGAATGCGTAGCTTCGCCCGGCTTCGAATGCTATGGCCATGAGGCGCGCCGTGCGCGCGCCTTCGTTGGTTCCGTAGATGGCCCATTTTTCGCTTTCTTCCTTATCGGCGTAGAAGATTTCGCTCAGCATCGGTAATTCGTTGATGCAGCAGGCCAGCTCGTGCTCAAGGTCGGGGAGCAAGAGCGCGGACGCCTGCTCTAAGTCGATGCGCAGGCGCGTGGAGTTGAATAGCAGTTTGAGAGTCATGGATAAGTCTCCTTGGTATTCGGGTGTTTTGGGGGCGCGCGGGGGGCCGTCCTGGAGGCCCCCGGATTGGAGGCCTCACAGAATGGGCTTGGTTACTTTGTCGTCGTCGGCGCCGCTTTAGCGGCGATCTTCGCTGCCAGCTCGTTCATCAGCGATTGCAGTGCGAGCAATCCGCCCTGCTCCACGATGCTGAGCGATTCCGATGCCAGCGGGACGAGGGCCTGCTCGATGTCCTTGAGGAACCCGAGCGCTTTTGATCCTGTGCTTGGTGTTGCCATTCTTGTCACCTTTCTTATCCTGTTGCGGCCTTGGGGCCCGGTTATTTGTTTGCGAGCGCGCGCAGGTACTCGGCGTCGCGGTTGAGCAGCATGTCGAGTTGGCCGCGGAGCTTCTCGGCCTCGACTTCGACTGTCTGCGTCTGCAGGCAGGTGGCGATAACTTGGGCGAGCTTGATGCGATACTCCAGGTCGCCGGAGTAGTTTTCCCAGACCACGCGCGCCCAGTCGAGCAGCAACCTATTATCCACTTAGTCCTCCTTTCCCAGACTAATGTTCGAGAGCAAGTGCTCCGTTGCGCCTTCAATCAGCTCCTTGTCTCCTGGCTCGGCGACGCTGGCCAGGCAGCGATCATCGAGTTCCGCGCCTATGTTCATGTAAAGGTCGAGTTCCTCGTTGGGTGTGAGTTTGTTTTGTCTGATCGCATCGTCGATCGCGTTGACGCACGTGTTTAGCGCGCGGAGCAAGTGCTGCGCGCGGGTTGCCGGCTTGCGGCCTTCTTTGTGGGGCATCATGTCCTCGTTTCTGAGTTGAGCGCATCCAGCGTGTCCGCGATCGATGCTTGTATCTTGAGCAGCGCGCGAACGCGGTTGGCGGGGGTAAGTTTGCCCAGCATGTATTCGAGCCAGCGTTGCGCGTTGCCAACGCACTCAGCGACTCTCTGCTCGTCGCTGATATTGAACTCCATCTGTGGGCGAAGCGGCCGCGTGTACATGGCAGTTACACGAACGGGACGGCTGGGAAAACAACGTTATGGCTAGCCCACCATTTACGCAGATTGAATCGGCAATCCTTGCAAAAGGCCGGCGCGGTGAGGCCTCGGGCCTCCCAGGTTGCGTGGCATTTGGGGCAGTGGACGAATGGCAGTCTGAGGACGCATTTTGACCGGCCGCATGTGCAGTCGGTGGCGTAGGGATTTTTGGCGGGTGGGATCATTGCTTCTTGCGGGTTCAACGGGTCCATGCTATATTCCCCTCGGTGCTTACTGCTGTATATGTGTATATTCCTGTGTTGCAACTTTGTCAACTAAATATATTCAGTAATCAATCTGATTCATTTCTGTCTTTATTCCACAGCTTTTGCACAGGCTAAGTGTGTGATATGTATAAGTTTCCGCGTTAAGACTGTGGGAAAGGCGATTGAATCTCGCGTTAGCGGCCTTCGGGCGATCTCGTAATCGCCCGTTATCGGACGTTGTAAGTGCTGGAAGTGTGTTGTGTTATGTGTCAGTTCGGTTTACATAATCCCCGTTATCGGACATTGATAAGCGCGTTATGCGTGTAGCTTTCTGTGGTTGCCGTTTTAGCGAGGCGATTTCCACCATTAGGCGAAAAGGCGAAGGCCGGTTTTGGCGGGGTTGAGGCTGAAATTGGCCGGAAATCTTGTGAGTGCTGTTTACTCGCCTGATTCTCCGGCCAGGGTTCACAAACAATCGCGTCTGAACTTAGGCTTGGCCGCGTAGGAGAGAGCGGGGGGCGCTGTAGGCTGCCCGCAGCTGGCTGGATTCACGCCCCAGCCCACCGATCGGTGCTTCCAGGCCCGACAAGCCGACTGCACAATCACGGTCGCTCGCCGCTGGGATGCGGGGCGGATCGCCGCCTAACTCGACTGAGAGATGGCGCAACGGTCCGGCAATGGCGCGGCGGCACAGCGTAAGCGTCCCGCGCGCGGCGTAATGGACCGCGCGGGGTTTCCGGGCACTGGTGGGGGCTTTCAACCCGGTGGGCAGATGAGCCGAAAAAAACGCATAAGCGCATAAAACGCGGCGATTTTACCGCGGGCGGTCATAAGACGGGATTCGAGGGCGTTCGCAAGACGCCGGGTCGAACCGATGTGACGATTCGATCGCGTATGGGCGAAGATGTCTCTCAGAGTGCTCGGCCTTCGGCCTCCGCCTCTGCTCGACACGGCGGTCTGCGGACCGCCACGGCTGCGCGGCACAGGGTTAATCGCTCCGCGAGTCCGAAATACCCGTACCGATGGGCTCACACGGAGTCCCCATAAGCCCCGCGTGTGCCCGCAGATATCGACGGCCTATCGCTTGTGTCAAGGGCCGGTTCGATGCCGGCATGTCTCGACCCTTGACACGAATCGTTCGCTTTTCACGCTTGGAATGCGGTCGAATCGGGCTGTTCTTCCCAGATTCGACCGATGGGTAGCAATACCGAAAGGGTATGAGAAATGTCTGACCTAGGCTCTATCGAGATTCGTTGGAATGCGCAGGTGAGAGCGTTCTTTGTGCAGTACGGGAACATACGCTTTGCAGTGTCGCGGCCCGGCGCGATTCTCCTCGGAGACGCTTTGCGCGAAGCTGTAAGGACTCTAACAGTGGCCCAGTATACCGGACATGACGACGACGATCTTATGACGAATGGATAGGCATGTGCCCGGTCAACGCCTATGCAGGTGGCTTGGAGCTGGGCCGATGCGATTGACTTGCTGGACCGCCTGGGCGACGGTTAGGTTGTCCGGCCTGGCCCACATCGCATTGTACTTTTCCTGAAAGAGCGCAATTGCGGCTGGATCGGTGATGAACGTCACCGAGTTGTCCTGGACGGTTTCGCCGGGCGTGCTGAAGTTGGCGCTGCCGTCGCGCAGCGTTGCGCCATCGACGCAATAGCTTTTCAGGTGCATCAGGACGCTGGATTTTTTGACCTTGATGGTGATGCCGGTGGCGTTGATGAGGGTGTGCAGCGGGGTTGTGGCCCCGTAGCGGTTGCCGCGAGCCGAGGCCTCCAGTTCCGTCCTGTCGAGGTATATGCGGATGGTCACCGCGCGGCGAGAGGCGGCGAGCAGCGCCGCCACGATGCTGGGATCGTCGAGTGCGTAGGCCGCCATGTCGATGGTCTTCGTGGCTGCCGCGAAGGCCGCCACATCGAGGGCGATGCCGCTGCCGGGGTTCGTGTAGCTGATAGTGACCGTCATGCCGCTCCTTTACTTCCGCTCATAATCGTGCGCTTCGCCGCGGAGCTCCGCGATTTCGTTGCCGTTTGCGTAAGCGCGCGCGTCTAAGCGCGTTACCCAGGTATTGAGGTTCTTCAGGTCGGCGCGGATGTCGCTGAGAATCCAGATCAGGAGGCCGGTCTGGGTTGCAATGAAGATGGCAATTTCGAGTTCTTCCAGAGTTGGCATGGAGTGCCGGTCCTGACCCAGTTTAGCTCTTTATTCGCTATCCCGCTCAGGTTGCGATGTCTATAAGGCTTTGGAGATATACGTAATATCCATCGCCTGCCGGGAATGTGCCGGTTTGCGGCACATATGCTTCGAGGAACAAATTGAAGTTAGTGCCTGTTGGCACATTGCCTGACGGACTGACGGTTAGCGTGAAGTTTGCCGTGCCCGGCGTCTCTATCGTTCCCGCGGGGACTGTCACGGCGCCGGACCCTACGCTCGTTGTAAAGTTTATCCAGCCATCGAGGCCCACGGCCGATGTGTACTCCTGGTTTGCCGGCGGCTTCACTGTGAAGGCTTGCGGCGTGGCTGTGGGGTTGGCGATGGTGAACTCGATAGTTTGATCCGTGCCGGAGACCAGCGGCAGCGTTGAGACTGATGGCGTCATGGCGTAGCCTATGGCGTTCACCACGTCGTTTGCTATGCCAACATATGCTTTCTCAGTTACCGAGCTTTTCCCGTCATATGCTTCGATTTCGAGCAGCCATGTGCCCTCCGGCGCGCCGGCAGGGACGCTCACCGTCAATATTGCCATTTGAGGGGTGGTATTCCCCGATGGTATGTTCAGGCTGGGCGGGTTGAATGTCATCGTCCACGGAATGCTGGGCGCGCCGAATTGAGTTATTTCTTGTGTTCGCTCCCCCACCGTTGCCGATGCCCATTTCGTTTTCAGATTGATGATGCCGGCATAGGGCGCGCCCGCTGCCCAGTCGCCCCCCCCTGGGGCTGCCACGCCCTGCACGAATATCTGATACTGGCAAGCGCCGCCAGGCGCGGCGCTGGCCACGAGCGGATATGACATGCGCGACAACCATGACGTTACGTTGATGCCCGGCACCACGAACAGCGGGCCGTACCAGGCTGGACTGCCGGAGTAATACGGCACTCCTTCTTGCGGGCGTTGGAAGCCGAGCAGCGTGCCATTCTCCCATTCGCTGCTCGCTATGATGCTTGGACCGACGATTCCGCCGATGGGATCGACCGCGCACATCATCCAGTAGATCGTGCCTTTTGCCGGAATTTTGCCATATACCGCTTCCCAATCGGCCGGGAGTTGGTCGTACGCCGGGCTGTAATCGTAGTAGTTGATCACTTTGAAGCCGCTGCCCGCTCTCGCGGTCACGCTTGATGCCGATGCGCTCGTTGCGTAGAGGACGATTGCCGTGGGCGCGAGCGATGGGTCGATGTAATATCCGTAGGGCGTACCCTTTTCCGCATCAAGGGTTGCATAAACATAGATTCCCGCGAGCGTATAGCTAGCGTCGTAAATGCACGTTGTGCTCATGCTTTTGTATGCGGGGAAGTAGATCGTAGGCGGGTAGACTGTTTCGTTGCACGACTCGACCGTAACGGGACATATGATCGACATTGGCGAGCCGTTCATCGGTATCGTGCAGGTTATTGCATATGTCCCAACGGCTGTTGAGCCGAGCGCCAGCGAGGCGAGCACTGCGCCTTGAATTCCGCTCGATAGGTCGGAGTTGCTGGGAGTGAAACACGATTGGCTGAGCGTAACCGTACAGCCGTCCGGCACGCCTGTGACCGCGATGGCGTAAGGGCTGTCGGCAGCCGAGTAGACGATCAGCGTGATATAGCAATAGTTTGTGACGCCGTTGCAGACTGCTGTCAGGGTGACCGCATAGGTTCCGGGGGTTGCATCTTCGCTGGCTGTGAAGTTTACACTGAATGCCACCATATCGTATGGCGTGAGCGTGGCGGGTATGGGCGTACTCCAGTAGTAGGGTGCTACGTCAACGCTTCGCCAATAAAATATTGCGTTCACTCCCGCGCCCAACCCGCTAATTGTCCAGTCTGTGTTGTACTCGATCGCGCTGAATTCGACGGGGTTGTATGTTTCGGTCGCGGCCGCCGCACTGCCGCCTTGATTTACGACTATGACGTTCGGCAGGAAAGCCCAGAATTGGTTGCCGTTTTGCGTGTCCGCATCTGGGGTTGGGTACGGGTTTGTGCTGTTTTGAAGACTGAGCTCTATTCCCAACTGGCCGCCTGGGACGATCGGCGGGTATACGTACGGGTTCCAGATGTTGTCTCGACCGACTCCTTCCGTTGCCGTCAGGGTCCATGTGCCCGATGTAATTGGCGTGATTCCCCCGCTTGCCACGAATTTTGTGTTCACGATTGTTGGGATTTTTTGCGGCGAGCCGAAGGACATCTGAGTTTGCGTGCACATGTATTGGAACTGCGCGGGCGTCATCTGCACGAAGCCCAGAGACATGCCTTCGAGGCCGTCCACGACCGGGTAGGGCAGTGGCACGTTGCCGGGGAAGGTTGCGCAGGCGAGCGCCCACGCCTGCGCGATGTCTTCGCCCTGGCTGAGGATGCCCGCCACTATGATTTGGTGCTTTTGCCGGGCCATGCTTTGTCCGGGGCTGTTCGGGTTGACCGGGTGCACGTTTGGGCGGAATACCTGTGTGCCTTTCCAGTTTGTGGCGATTACGCCCGAACTGCCTTTCACCGCACCTGGGGTCCTTTTTACCAGCGCTCCGGAGAGCAGTGTCCCGGTGGTCTGGGCTGCTTGGTTTCCCGCGGGGACCACCTGAATCGTGATGCCGGCGCTGGGAACGCCTGGCGGTGATGATCCGGCTATCAGAAATGTGTATATGCCCGGAGGCGTGGTGAGCGTGGTGACGATTGTTGCTGTCGTGATTTGGACTGGATTGGTGCCGTTGGGCGTGAAGGTTGCCGGTTTCAGGCTGGTCGGGACTGTCATCCACGCGTTGAGGAACTGGGGCGCGCCCGGTTCAACCAATTGGCCTGTTGTGGTGTAGAGCTGGAGCGGCCAGAGGCCGGTATAGGCTGTGAAGCCTGTCGCATAGATGCCGATGTCGATGGTCGCGCCCTGGACGATTGAGTATGCGTAGGCGTCGGTGGTGAGCGTTTGGCCACCGGCTGCGGTTAGCGCCTGGGGCTGTGGCCAGCTCGGGCCCTCGGTAATCACGAAGGTGAAGGGCACGGCGCCGGCGCCGAAGGTGGCCAGCCCTTGGACCTCGTAGACGCCGGGCGCCACGTCGTCCCGGTTGACGAACGGCAGCGTTGCCTGGCCAGGCGCTGAGTTGAGGACGGGGGTGCAGGTGCAGTTGGCCGGCAGGCCTGTGAAGGTGATAGCCGAGAAGATGTTTTGCCCGACCGGGGCTTGGTTCGTGACCACAATCGTGTAGTCGTAGCTCGGCGTCATCAGGGGCTGTGTATCCGGGATGGTTAGGAAATAGTTGCCGTTGGCGAAGGTCGCCGGGATCGGCGTCAGGGCCGGCGTTTGCGTGATTGGTGTCACGACGATTCCCAGGGGGCTGGACGAGTTCGGCCTCGACCAGGTCACGGCAACGTTGGCTGGGCCTTTGGCGATCATGTCAGTATCCGAACGCGATGAAGCGGATTATGTCGCCGGATGCGCCGACGCCGCCGAATGTGCAGGATGTCGTGGAGCTGGCTGTTTGCAGAATCGCGTCCGCGGGCGTGCTCTGGTCTTCGGCTATGCAGTTATAGCCGTGGACCGCCGCATAGGTCATCGTGAGCGTGAAGGTGCATGCGCCCGCGGTTGGCCAGGTGAAGGTGCCCACCGACTGGCCGCCCGCGCTTGTGCTCACGCTGCATCCTGTCGATCCCACGAGGTTCATGGTTCCGCTGGAGTAGTACTCCATTGCGCCGAAGGCTTCCCTGGTGTAGGAGTTGCCGGAGTTAGAGGCTACGAACTCGGTTGTGCCGGAGTTGCCGTAGTTATAGACGATGATGCCGTTGCTGCCGGGCGTGGTCTGAGTTCCTCCATTAACCTTCACCCAACTGCTGTTTGCCGGATCGATGATGACATCGCCGCTGGAGCTTAAGCCTGCCGCGTTGCCTGTCGTGCTTTGGTTCCATGTCGGGACTGTGCCTGTTAGCCCGGAGTAGGGCACCGCGGAGGCCGTGGCCGCATTGCCTGTCGTGCTTTGGTTCCATGTAGGCACCGTGCCCGTAAGCCCGGAGTAGGGCACGGCGGAAGCCGTGGCCGCGTTGCCTGTCGTGCTTTGGTTCCAAGTCGGAATCGTGCCGGTCAGGCCGGAGTAGGGGACGCTGCCCGCGCTGCCGCTGGTATTGCTCGCGATCGTTACAGGGATGTCGGCCGAGACCAGCGCGCGGAAGGTAGGCGTCGCGTTGCTCCCGGTTGCCGGCCCCGCCCAGACCGTGTTTGGTGTTTGCCCGGCGAGGTTGATGTTGAGGGTGCCGCTGCCGGTGACTGGGGTTCCGGTGAAGTCGAATATGGATGGCCCACTCAGGCCGACGCTCGTCACGGTGCCGCTGCCGCTGCCGGTGCCGCATGGATTGCCGGTATTGCTGAGGTATCCGCTGTTGTCGAGTTGGGCGCAGCCCTCGCCTGAGCTGCTCGCGATCGTGGGGAACTTGTAGTATGCGCCCCCGGTGCCGTTTGGCTGAATGGCGAAGACCGCGGTGTCGTAATACGACGCGCCTCCGCCGTAGACGGTGAATCCTCCCGTTCCGCCCGTCGACGTGTTGTTGACGGTTAAGGTCGATGTTCCCTGGCTGTCGATGTCGGTCTGTCCATTGGCGTTGGCCTTGAAGACGCGGCCTGGGGTGGTTGCTCCCGTGTCCTGGAGGGTGCAGCCGGCTGTATATTGGCATTCCCACGACCATGAGGCTGTACTGCCCTGGTACCAGTTGAGCTGGCCGAGCAGCGTTTGGTTCCCGGCGTTGTCGATGGCCGCGACTTCCGACGACGTCGTTCCCCCGCTGCCGATTACCACGCCTCCGGTGCCGGCGTTGTTGCTGCCGTTGATGACTACCGCGCCGTTGCCCGCTGAGTTTATTCCGGTCTGCTGGTTTGTGACTGATCCGCCATGATTGCCCTGGCCGATGCTGAGCCTGGCGACGTTGTTGAGCGAGTCGTTCACCTGCCAGAATTGTTCGCCGGCTGTGGCGTCGGTGAACCCGTATGTCCAGCGGTAGCCGTAATCCGTTTGGATTTCGTTCATCAGGCCGCGCTCGTTGCCGGTGCCGGTGCCTAGCCGCCAGTGGTTGGTGATTGTGGCATCCTGCTGGCTTGCATACCAGTCTCCCTTCATGCCGTTCGCGGTCCGGTGGAACGCATCCCAGAACGAATTGCGGCTGCCATTGTCAACTAACTGGCCAGTGAAGAAAGTCCCTCCGGTGAACACGGCATTGTAACTCGATCCGCTGTCTGCAACGTACTGCTTATTTGAGTTCTCGTTGCGAAGTCCGTCCACGGTGTTGTTGATCGCGTTCGCGCCCAAGTGGAACATCGTGTCGCAACCTTCCACGTCGCCGCCGTCCCATGTGTTTCCGTCGGCGGCCACGGCGTTGATGCCAAAGGTTCCGCTGATCGGACTTCCGCCGCTCGTCGGGCATACGATGTGCGTCTTCACAAAGACGCTGGCGTTGGCGAAGTCTCCGCTCACCGATCCGCTCAAGTGTCCGGTCAAGAGCCATCCGGTATTGAAGTTGTTGGCCACCACGTCGATGAAGGTTCCGCCTGTGTAATTGCCGGTGC
>Ga0208457_1001469_pt1 | contig 16629 bp, 20 predicted proteins | sample June2015DPH_10_1_FD_185513 | JGI IMG/M metagenome (GOLD analysis project Ga0208457, IMG submission 185513) | Peatland microbial communities from SPRUCE experiment site at the Marcell Experimental Forest, Minnesota, USA - June2015DPH_10_150... | ecosystem: Environmental > Terrestrial > Soil >... | reverse complement strand
TTACTACGATGGTAAAGGGTAGGAGTGTGATAACCTCGATAACACTTGTGCCGCTGAGGTCGCTCCCGCGGAGGTTGCTCCCGCTGAGGTTGCTCCCGCTGAGGTCGCTCCAGCGGAGGTCGCTCCAGCTGAGGTTGCTCCCGCGGAGGTTGCTCCCGCTGAGGTCGCTCCAGCGGAGGTCGCTCCAGCGGAGGTCGCTCCCGCGGAGGTCGCTCCCGCGGAGGTCGCTCCCGCTGAGGTCGCTCCCGCTGAGGTCGCTCCAGCGGAGGTCGCTCCCGCTGAGGTTGCTCCAGCGGAGGTCGCTCCCGCTGAGGTCGCTCCAGCGGAGGTCGCTCCCGCTGAGGTTGCTCCCGCGGAGGTTGCTCCCGCTGAGGTTGCTCCCGCGGAGGTTGCTCCCGCTGAGGTTGCTCCCGCGGAGGTCGCTCCAGCGGAGGTCGCTCCCGCTGAGGTCGCTCCCGCGGAGGTCGCTCCCGATGAGGTCGCTCCCGCGGAGGTCGGGTATTATCTCTGGATGTTCCCGCCTCCACTTATTCCAAATTGGGATGCCTTCCTTGAAAATCTTCACATGTTCTGCGTTTGCCATTTATCTCTCCTTCCTATCCGGCCTATCCATATACAACCTTGTAATCTCTGCTACCGTTGGCTTGCTGCGCTCCTTTGCCCGCCTATCCCACTCGCAGCCGTCGCACGAATCTCGCTTGCACAGCACGCCGTACGCATGGGGACACATGGAGCCTTTGGTCGTACTTCCTAAGTTATCAAAGCTGTTTGCCGCCGACAGATTGCCAGAGTCGCATATCTTCATGCCGTCACCTTCCTATTAAGTATCTGTCTCAGTAGGGCGTTCTCGGCCTCCAATGCTTTCTTGTATTCAGGCGAGATGCCCTTGTACCCTAAAAGGACAGCTTCGTTATCGAGTAATCGCTCTTGTAGGTTCATGGTTCTCCTTACTGGCTCACCTGCTCTTTAATCTCGTCGAGTTCAGTTTGCATGTTCTCGATCTTGGCCATGAATGCGTTTACTTCGTTGTTGCGCCAAGTTGGCGATAGTGTATCAAACAACGCAGTTTGAATTTCATTTAATACGGTATGTATATTGAGTTTAACTTTGCTAGATTCCATATACAGTCCCACGTAAATACGGGTAGGGTGCTTCTGCTCAATGGCATATACCGGCTGTACTATTAAGCCAATATGCTCTTTGAGTTTTTTATCTGCGGTTTCGTGTAGCTTTGCAGTTATCGTGTTTGCGTCCATGTCCCATCCTTCTTTCTACGCCGAAGCGTCCTTTCCTACTGTTGCCGGGTTGAACGCTGTCTCTTGTGCGTCCTCTTTATGGCAGACGTTACCCTGTGCGTCGATCACAAGTTCGTCGTTCATCTCGCCTTCTTTGTGGATGCGTCCAGTAGTAAATGGCACCCAGCTCTGCCATCCTGGATAACCAAGTTTACCCGCAACCCACTCGCCCTCGCTTAGCTCCTCGGCTGTCAACCGGCGTGACTCTAGTATTTCGATAACACCTATTGGCTGCATTCCCTCTATTTGCATTTGATCACCTTCTTCACCCCAACCTTGTTAAGGTATTGCTTGCACATGGGGCATTGCTTCGGCTTCAATATCTTGGGCTTCCACTTGTAACTACACTTTGGGCATGTGATTTGTTTCATCGCGCCTCCTTAAAGAGTGGTAATTCTGTCCTAATGTCCTTGATTAGCTTATTTCTATCTGTAGCTATGGTATCATCATAATAATAATATGTCAATGTTGGTACAACAAAAAAAATAGCCTCGGACTTTTACATCCGAGGCTTAAAAACTTGGTGCTTATTCTATTCCGAGGGGTAAACTACTTGGGAGGGGTCTATCGCCTCAATTTCGGGCGGTTTGCGACGTGTAGCGTTATTCCGTAACCTTCTCCCCTGACGCACACTTGCCGTTGTGACCGTTCGATACGATGGTTTCAATCTTCGCCAGTTGCAACCCCATTAAATCAACCTTGCCGTGTAAGTCCTTGAGTGACGCCTGTGAGCCTTCCGTGCCGTACTTGTTCATTACTGTGATTGTATTGTCGATAGAATTGATATGCTTCTCCGTTTTGTCGGCGGAGTCTTGGAGGACGGTTATGCCCAAAGTTAGCCCTTCAAGTGTGTCATTTAAGAGAATCCACGCTTTTATGCTGCGTCCTATCGCCTTTAAACAATCAAGTAATTGTGTCATGGCTCCCCTTTCAATTTTGATCCGTCAGCGTTGGCTCTATTGGCGTCTTTGCGCCAGCGTAGGTTATATCACGTACATCGAAAACAGTTACTTTACTGCAATAAGGACAGATAGCAGATTCCCATGATTGCTGAATATATTCGCGTTCGCAATTGAGACAGAATAGTGTCCGGCTTTCCCAGTGAGGAACGGCACCGTCAGATTCATGGTGAGCCATATCACACCTCGTTAATTCAGTGCATATTTAAGAGTTGATGTTGTACCACCAGTGCCGCAAGTGTTCGGCGGATCACCAATCCAGATAATAGTTGGATGCAAAGGCCACGGTTGGCTTACCGGGCTCCACGGCTGATAAGGCACGAATGGCTCAGGCTGATAATTCTTGCATGGGTGGCTAGGATTGTGAATACACTCGGTTTTTTGGCACGAAACACATTTGCTTAAAACGGTAGGGTTATCACACATAATTTTCCCTCTCCTGAATGTTTTTATTGCATCTCTAATATTGTCACCGAATATACCTTCAAACATGGTCACACCTCAATCAGTATTCCCGCGTCTACGCTGTTTTGGAACGCGGCGGGTATAGCCGCCTGTCCTGGAAGCAGTATCTCTACGCCTGCCCGTCGATACAGGTCTACCACAAGCTGAGTGCAAAGCAAGCCTTTATCTGCCAGCTTCACATCGTAGGCGGTGACGGCCTTGAGTTTGTGGCACGCCTTCCAAGAAGCGTATTCTATGCCTATCAACTCCCCGACCAACTCCAACATCGAGACAAAGCCGTAAGGCCGCAATCCTTCAAAGGCAAGCGCGTCCCACGCCATCTGACCGACCATCGCAGAGTCAGGGCGGTTAAGTCTCAATACTGACACCTTGTAATTGTTGTAGTCTGTCAGTAGCCGGACATTAACGCCGTGCGCGGGTGTGCTCTGTCCTATGGCGCGGTTGTTGTACTCTGGAAGCAACGGCCCACAGATAAAATGGTGCAGCCAGGGTGTGTGCGGCGTGAAAGCAAGCTCGGACGCTTTCGCCTCGAACCGATCCCATCCGGGCGGTATCACGCGGAAGATGTCGCCCACTTGGAGAGCGGCAATATCTAGGTCTTTGAACTGCCCCACTTACTTCTCCAGCACTTTAAGACTTCCGACATTGTTTTGCAACACTTACATGATGGTGTAGGCGGCGTTGGCGGTACGGGCGTTGCGGTAAAGGTCATATAATGGCTATCGTAGCCGTCGAATGAATCCTTGAACACTTGGAAGGCGCTCATCGGCATGGTGTAACGTCCTTGTATGCCCCATCCAGTTCCCCACGAGTTTTGACCAAAGAAGATGCCTTTCATGACATCGTAGCCGTACAGGAACGTCTCATGCCCTCCGGCGATACTTGCGCTTCCGTCTATCCCAGGGAGGATGCCGGATTGCACTTCCCATGAATAGGGCCACGGTGTGCCTATCGCTACGAGATGCCCGTCAGCCAGCGCCGACTTGATGCCGTCGATTCCGTTGTCTACCCTGACAGCTTGGAAGCCGGTAAAGAACTCGGCGTTGCCTTTGAAGTTATTCGGATCGTCGGTATTCAGCACGCCCGCATACGGAAAGAAATGCTCCAGGAGAGAGCCGTTGTTAGTCAACCATGTAAAGCAATCATCCGGCATTGCGCCAGCGTCCTGATTCAATGTCCCTTCAAGAAAACGCGCGCCGTTGTAAATCCAGTTGACGCTTTCCCATTCGGTGAAGGCGTTCAATTGAATAAGCGTCCCCGACATAATGCCGCCGATGCCATGCCCTGTGCAGCTCCCAACCTGCCCCTGGTCTCTCACTTTAGGACAAGAGGCTATCATGTTGATTACATCGGGAAGGTGTAACGCCTTCGGGCGATGTAAGACGGCATGGGGATTGTTCTTGTCCTTTATCCACCCGCCAAAAACATGACCTGATTCACTGACTTTCATATCTCCTCCTTTAGTGCGCTCCACCCACCATTAGCACGTATATCTGAGTATAGTAGACTAAATCTGTTGCCGAGCTATCAGCTTGCACAAGGAATGGATTAAAGCACAACACATCCATCATAGGATTATCTGCCGGCCAGCCATTGATAATACCTTGCATTTGACAGAGATAAAAACCGACTGGGTTGCCTTCAACGGAACTGACTTGCGGGCCATTATTGGGCCAGCATACTCTACCGCTATAGTCTAGGTGGAATGTACTAGGAGCTGGCCACGGATTTTCTGTTGCACCCGTGCTGTACCAGTATTCCAGCGTCGTGAAGTAGGCGTTGCCAGCGTCTACCTTGAAGAAGAAGTCATATTGATGCGGCAGCCCGTCATTCAGCCACGGAAATATCGTCGGATAGGTTGCAAGGTTAATATTGAGCGGCGTTACCGTATCGGCGGTCATGGGTATTGTTTCAAGGATGTTTGCCGCTACCAAGCCGGTAGGGTCATCTACCGATATCTGTAGCGTTAGCGCTGTCGCGCCGCCACCAAGCACGATGCCAGCAACTTGTACTCGCGTTCCAAAGAGGTCTTGCACATAATACTTCGCACCTGAGCCTGTAGGCTTGTCGAAAGATGTCATCACAACCGAGAAGTCGGCAGTCGCGGGGAAGCTGGTTGCCGTGATGTTATTGAATATCATCGAATCAGCACTTAGCATTGTCGTAGGGTCAATCTTTTCTAGCACAGGAGGAGCATCATCGGCCAGCGCGTAGACATAGGCGGTACCATCATAAAGGAGTCCGTAGCAAGTAACTTCTGCCGTTACCGTTGTACCAACCCACGTTGCAGCTGTTGTCATTGTCGCAATTAATATTTGGTCAACGGTGGCATTAGAGTTATCGCTTGCATATAGATTAGAGTTATCGCTTGCATATAGATTTGTACCATCATAAGCCAGATTGTATAGCCCGCTTCCGCTTGCGGCAGTCCACGTCAAAAGCGTCGATAACATAGTCGTCGGGTCTATCTGTTGCACGATAGCAGGTGATACGTTGCAACCTGCATAGATGTATGTTCCATCGCCAGTTATAGCGGAAACTATGTTTTGCCCGGTTGCGCCTGTCCACACAAGGACAACGAGCATTGTTGCCGGGTCTATCTGTATGACGTAAGCGGGCGAATCGCCCGTCCCTCCATATACATATGTACCGCCGAAGTATAGCGACAAGCATATTCCTTTCGTGATATCTGCGAATGTCGCATTGACAGTCATGGTGGTCGGGTCAATTTGTAGTATCTGTGCAGTAGCGGGTAAGGCAAGAGATATATAAATATACGTGCCATCGTTGGCTTGGGCAATGACGCCTTCGCTCCCGAGTGCTCCTACCCAAGTTCCATTAGGTGTTACAGTTGTCATGGTAGTTGGGTCTATCTTAAACAGCCTTGCGATAGTGTCCGTGCAAATAACCCCCGCATACAACTTCCCACCCATTAGCGTTAGCGAGGATACGATACCGCCCACTCCTGGGATTCCCGCTTCCCATGTTCCTACGATTGCTTTTGTGGCAAAGTCAACCTTTAATACCTGAATTTGGTTTGCCATTGAGCGACCCACGTAAAAATACGTGGCATCTTTAGCTAATGAGACAGCTTGGTCAATGGCAAGTTGGCCGCTATCTTTGACTCCAGGAGCGTAATTGAGAACCTCAACCATTGTCGCCTTGCACTCAGGGTTTCTATCGTCTATTACCGTTGTGCCAGCACCGGCATTATTGATAAGCTTGCAGTTGCCCCAAATCTTGACAATGCCCGTGCCGATACAAGAGGAGTCAATCATGACGCTACCGCCGAGCATGAAGAACTCTACTGTGCCAGAAGTTAATCCCTTGAGTGTGAAGTCACCCATAGCCCTATCAAGAAGAACGCTTATAGGAGCGACTGTAGTAACGATTTGCGCGCCTTCGAAAGTGCAATCCGAGAGTACAGTAGTCGAATCATCTGCGATAAAGATGAAGCCCGAATACCAGAGGCAGCGAGTAAATGTGCCGCCCAAAAAGCCAGCGCCTGCGATTCCAGGATATATCCAGCAATCTAAGGCCGTCACTAGCGGAAGCACATCGTCTGCCCATGGGAAGAGTTGCATGTTGACGAACCTCGTATTGTTATACGAGTAGTTGTTATTTGTGAAGGTGTAAGGTTCGCCAGCGATAGTCCCTATACCGATAAATTCCAGGTCGGGTAAGTCTACTAGAGCAGGAATGGCCGACGTTGCATAGACCCTAGCTAGATTCCGCGCCGCCAATATCGCCAACATGTCGTCGATGTTATTGACAGGCGTTTGCGCTAAACCAATGCCAATTCCCTGGCCTGAAAACGGGCTATTCTGATTGAAATATACGCCGTCAGGGAATTCTATCAATGCTTGGCTAACCAAATCATACACGTCATAGCAGATTTGGAAGTTACGCACGTAGGCTGTCCGCGAAGCGTCATTCACTTTCGCCCATATTGTAAGGGAATTACCTTGTGTACTTAATCCCATGAAATCTTGGGAGAATGCCTGATACGAACCTGTGGCATCGGTTGCCACTACACCGATAGGATCGCCATTAAGATATACTTGCGCATATGCCATTCCCGATGTGTCATCTACTTTAAGGTCAAATTTGACACGGAATCCATTCGATAGGTCGCGCTGACATATTCCTGCTGGCAAACTTATAACCTGTATATAATCTGTCGATTGTGTAGTTTGCTCGGCGTCGGCATGTTCTTCTTCCGTATCACTGATAACCGAATAGTATTTTGGTTGATTACTTGCAGACATCAGTAATGGCGTTAATATATTACTCAGCCAACTAAAAAAAGTAGGTAGCCAGTCCTGTATTCCTTTTACAAACATAAGCGCACGGCTAAGTTTGGCATGGGCTGACGTTTCGGTAATATTCGACAAGTCCTCATTGGTAGGCGTATCGTCCTCTGCACCTACATTGGTATCTATCTCAGCGATGCGTGTATTATCGGGTGCGGGAGGTAAGTCGCTCTTAGCAGCGATAACAGTAGCAGGCGCAACATCATCTAGAGCCTTTAATATCGTTCCTATCGCATCTGTCCCGTCTGATGTCGAGCAGGTTTGTTTATGCACTTCTGAGGTCTTTGCATCGGCATTGGTGACAACCATCGTGTCGCCCGGTTGCGCTGCTGTCTTTGCAGCGTCATAGTCCGATGTCAACGTCATGGCATCCCCGGGTTGCGCCGCTGTCTTTGCGTTATCATACGACGCGGTGAGGGTCATCGCATCGCCAGCTTTGGACGGGGCGTAGAGTGGCTGTGAGGCGGCAAGCGTGACATCACTACCTGGAGGCACTTGCATAGTCCATGCCCCACTCACCATCTTGTACTCGTTGCCATCATCGCAATCGGCGATAGAGCCTTCAGTCGCGGTCAGACTCGGTAAGTCCGTAGTCAGACACGTAAAACGCTTTATAGTTGTAACTAGCTTGATTGTCATTTAAGACCTCCTACTCTCGTTTCTCGTATTTAAAACTGATTAGTGTGCTCCACCTACAAGAATAATTGCCATGCTGGTGTAATATGGCAAATCAGTATCTGAACCTAATCCGATCTGAATAAGCAGTTGACAACATGGGAAAAGCTTTCCGCCACGAAATAGAGGGGAATGTAGAAAAGGGCGGGGCCGGTTGGTCCCGCCCTTTTTTATGGGTCAATAACTGCTGCCGGTAGGAAGTCCGCGAGGTCATAGCATAGGTTGTAATTTTCCGCCGATATGCCGAGTAGCGCGGTTGTCGATTGCCCCCACAATTCGATCTGAAGAGGTTGCGCCAGGGCCGCAAGGGTATTTTGGTAAAATATCTCGGATTGTGCGCCGTATGTGTCCGCGACAATGGCATGCACGCCGGAAGTAAGCGCGACGACGCCGGCGGCGTCACGAATGATAATTTTAGTATTGCCGCTGCCGCCGGTATCGAATTTGTCTAACCACTTTGCCTTTAGGCCGAAGCCCGCGCCCATGACGACGGCATCACCAGGCATTGCCGGAATATACAACTGGAAATGCTTTAATAGCGTCCAGGCCGCCGCCGTGGTGCTGCGTTCCGTTTCGTCAAAATTTCGGGGGTTGTCGGATAATACGAGCGTTTTGCTTGGTATCGACATTTGACAGCGCGTTTTTTCTGTTTCGGCTTCTTCACTTTGCCACATAATAACCGTATCGCCAATGACCGGCGTGCCAGGCAATTGAGGATATAGCGAAAACGTCGGCGGCGTAGTCGTATTATTGACCGCTATAATAGTTGACGTGCCGACCATACTACCGACGGACGCGAGCCACGATATTTTATTTCCCACAATGCCGTTGCCGCTAAAAAGCTGTATTTGTGTAGGCGTCGGCGTCGTTGCCGCCGCGATAGTGTCGGTATAGACGGCGTAATTGAAGTTGCTCAAGATCGAAAGAAGATCAGGGACAACGATAAGATTTATTTCGTCGTACAAAGTATGCAAAATACCTTGATTCGGATTGACAACATATATATCAAAGGTGTCACCGTCAGCGGGAACGGCGGGCCAATCATTCAAGGCCCACGGAACGCGGATGCCATCCGTCGCAAAACCAAGTAAAGTTTGTACGCCGACAGTTATACAGCTTTCCGTAGCGCGGCCCATGCCCGCACAGGCCCCCGATGTAAAAACAATAAAAAGGCTCCCTATTATATCCGTGGTGAGGACGGTTGTTGTTGCAAAGACGTTTACAGTTGGTGGAAAAATAGAATCGTCAACTACACCGGAGCCGACTAGCTTGCCGTAGTGCTGCATATTATCTACCATGTATTGATTCATTAATTCAAGTAGCTTTGCATTGCCGCCAGCGTAAAGGCTGAATGAATCGCCAGCGGAAGGAGCTATAGGGAGTGTATTCCACTCCGGCAAACCAGGTTGGTTGACATAGATTCTACCATCAGACGGCGGCGAAATGACCTTGCCTGTGCAAACGACAACTTGTGTTGTGATGCCCTTACATGCGCCAGTGGTAAAGACGAGCACGGCATTTGAATAGAAATCATTGACCTGACTCGGCAAGTCAACGGAAAAGTTATCAGTGGTGGGAACGGTGCCGTCCGTTACATGGCCGGTTGCTAGAAGTATACCTCCACCCCCCGGCGTCATGCCCTTTAGCCCTGTTTTTACCTTCACTTTGCCCGCTGGTATTCTTACATCCATATTAGCTTCCTTTCGGCACGTAATCAACAAACACAGGGAATATCAGAGATGTTACCTGACCGTCGCTATAAGTTACCTGTATTGCCCCCTTGTATTCCCCCTTAACTGTGAAATCGCCCTGCGCTCTTTGATATGTGCAAACTCCCGATGTCAGCGGCGTTGCGGCGACGCATTCTCCGCTCAGCATTAGCGGATACGGCAACGCGGGATTCCAAACAATGAAATAGATATCAGTACAGTCGGTGAAGTCAAAGAGCGAGCCGTCTTCGTTGTATAAGGTAAAGACTATATCGGCTTCGGGGCCATAATCGCCAATCCGTATTCTCAGATACTCATCCATAATGCCCACCTTAATAAATATCGAATTGCACTATCAACTTTGCACCCAAAGGCGCTTTGTTTACGTGCTCGCAGATGTTTGCCCCTTCATGCACGCTTTCTATCCCGTACTGAATCGGCGCTAAAGCTTCGGCATCCCACGAGCTTCTCAGGGCAAACCGTGTAATGTCTCCTGCCTTAATGAGTGCTAACCCTGCTGCATTTAAAGGTAGATAAACTTGCCCAGCGCCACTAATTATAATGATAATGTAACCCATTCCGCCGGACGTAGTAATAGTAGAAGTACCTGCACCGACTAGTTGTGGGCTGCCTACTGATATCATCGTGCCGCTGTATATTCCAGCGGTTGCGCCCGAAGGTAAAACAAGGCTGAACGTGCCAGCGGTCACGATTTGCACGAGATTCACGCCGGAATAGAGCTGTTGCGGGCTGCTATTTAACAACGTTCCCGAACCATTGGAGATATACATCGTATCGGTAGGAGAGAGCGAATAATCATTCGACATCGGACAGATTACGAACGGGCTGTTTACGGGCGTTGTCTGGCTCAATAGCTTCCCGAAGTCAGAAAGTTGCAAACCAAAAGAGGATGGACTTATTACATTGACATTGATAACATCGGGAGTGTGGTCATCTCCTGCCCATGCCGTCTCTACTGTATATATACCAGGAGACGAATATGTTTGTGGGTTAAGAACAATTATTCTGTCTTCTGGATTCTCTGTTTGCACGGTTACGCCTGGTGGTACAACTAAAAATAAAGTACCAGCACTATCTACGAGAGGGTTACTCCATCCGTATGGCAGAATGGTAGGAGACGTATGCAATGTTCCTCGTCCATTTTCAATACTTGGCTGCCAAACTGGTGCCATTGTACCAGGGTCAACCGCCCACAGATAAAAGAGCCGATTATCGACTTCATGGAGTTCGTCTATGTCTAATGCCAGCCATGCTCTGAGGATTAACGGCGTTGACGGCAGTAATGTTGTGTCAAACTCAAGATACGACCGAAAGACATGCCAATAATTCGCTTCTAAGCTACTTAGGATAGATTGCCCCGCTAAAATAAAATTGTTTTGACTGTCTGTGAATGCACCATTAGCATTACTGGCCGACTGTGCCGCCGCATAACTAGCGGAACTATAGCTATCCAAATATCCATCGTGGCTCGCAGATACCACCACGAACGCATCCGAGTTCCACAGTTCGTATGTCGTTTCCCATCGCTCGCCGACCTTCCAATCATGGTGTATCGCTTCGATGTTGTAATTCACGGCGTTAATGTTCGCCGGATTGTAGTCAGAATTGAGATGTAGAGAGATGCACGTGGCTAGGTCGAATGAGATAACGTTATTCCAAACACTGCCTGTCGGATCGCCGTCAGGGAAGACCATGAGCCCTTGTGACCTTAAAGCAGACGATTGATACCTGTTTTGAATCTTGAACGCCATGCACCAAGCATCGTTAATATCGTATAGTAGACTACCTGTGTCGGAATACTTCCGGGGGCCGTTTATCATCAGGTTCGTTGTCGGCGGCGGGTTTAGGTCGGTGGGGTTGGAGATGTCCATGTTGCCCACTTGAACGCCGGGGTGAATCGCGTTGCCGTCGATTTGAGCGATGTTGTAAACGTACTGATCGTCGTCCACGAATTCAGGGGATGCGATACGATTCACCGCCGAGGGTGTGTCCTGAAATGCAGCTTGCGGTTGATAATATGCGAGCATGTTCAGCCGCGTGTAGGCGTCCAAGAACGTGAACGCGCCGTTGGCCGCTATGAATATCGAGCCCTGCTCGGCTTTCGCAATATCGTTGAAATGCTGTTGTAAATTAAGCGTCTGAGGGGAACTGCTGCCACTAGAGGCTTTAAGGTCAATCGCGTTAATTGTGACCTGTCCCGGGGCAAGCCCTACGTCTGGATAACCAGCGTATGTTGCTCCCATGCGCATGTATGTACCGAAAGGCGGGAAGCCGATTAAATTCAAGAGGAAATTAAGCCTGTCGCCGCTGATTTCAGGCGCTCGATAGAACGGATAGGCGAACGGGAACGCGGGCAAGTCGTAATACGAAAACGTCTTAAATATGTCCGACACGCTAATCGTGACTATCGGCGTCTTGCCGTACTGAGCATCTATCCAGCTTGGCTTTATCTGCTCGATAATCCCCGTGAAGATGGGAAAAATCGCCGATGTGCTACTGACGCCGCACAATTGCACCAACGTCACGGGATGGAACGCGCCAGGCGCTATGTTCGGCGGTAGGGTCACAACAGGGCCGAATAGTGGAGATTCGGTGTTATAGCGCCAGTATTTGCCGTCAGCGTTGTTTAGTACCAGCTCTAATGTGCCAGCCTCGATACGATCCGCATGATGCACGCGCCCTCGGCTTGTCTTGCAAGAGATATAGTCTATTTGTATCTGGTTAGTCCAGACACTACCTTCTTCGCCATAGGGGATAGTAGTGTCCGACAGTATCGGCGCGCCTATGGCGATATTTAAAACAAGGTTCGGCTGCATTAATGAATCCCCGTCGTAATAGCGTTGCGGTTTTGGGTATAAATAAAGCTCCTGCGGTCTGCGCTTGCGATAGCGTTGCCGTTCAATTCTATTCTGTGGTTAACGGTTTGCACCGAATGCCCGGCGGATGATTCCTTGCTTGCGAACGTTGCCACTCCTACCGCCGCCGCCGCGCCAACGCCCAGCATAGCGATTCCGCCCCAGCCGGAAAACGCCTGTGTCATTATCTCGGCTAACTGTAAATCCTTAAGCCCCTTGACTACCTGTCCGATGGAGCCTACAAAGCGCATGGATGCCCCGATTGCCGTCGCAATACCTCCGGCCATGGTAATCCACCGGCCCATGTTCTTGACCGTCGAATTTCCTGATTCTTGCATCGCTATACCTACGCCCAGCGCCGCCGTTCCTAGTTGCGTCATGCCGCGCCCTAGCTCGCGAAAGGCCATGCGGTTATCAAGGAGAACATTGCCGGTGTTTTTCGCAGAAGTGCCAACGCCACCTAGCGCGGCCTCGGCCTGGTCGGCTCCGTTAACTGTAATGGCTATGCTTAATGATGTGTTAGACATATTTAATACCCGTACACCACAGCGCCAACTTTCTTACCGTTCATTGTGGCTGTGATGGTTCCCTGTGTCCTCGTTTTGGCCTTCTCGTATCTGGACACGCCCACCGCCGTACCAGCGGTAACGGCGGCACCGATCCCCAGCGCAGCCCATCCCATCGGGCCGGAAAACGCTTGCTGTAAAATCTCCGCCTGTGTCAGCCTTTGAAGGGCTTGCGTTATCATGGTTATCGAGCGGATAAACATCGCCGCCGAACCTATGGCCGACATTATCCCGCCTGCTAACATTACGTAGCTACCGATGTTCGATTCAAGCTGGTTATGCGATTCCTTGAGCGCGAATCCCACCATTAGCGTGCTTGTGCCTAGTTGCATCATGCCGCGAGTAAGCTCAGAGATAGCCATTTTGTTTTGTACCAGCGTCGAGGATAGGTTGGAGGACGATGAGCCGACGCCGCTAATGGTATCGGCTACCCCTTCGCTGCCAGTGCTATTAACCGCTATTCCGAGTGCTGCCTCTGACATTATAAATCCAACTTCCCGCCGAAGCGTGCAACGTTTAAGACCTCTTTACAGATTAGGAGATATTGCAGTTGGCTTTCCGATGCCTCATTTAGCTCTGCGATGCTAGGCCGCCAATCGAGCTGCGCCAACAAAGCCGCTTCCGATATCTCAATCGGGCAAGCGTGCCGCCGAGGTTGTATCAGAGATAGGTAGTATTGCTCTGCGAGCCTCTTTAGCTCGCCCCTGCTAAAGGGAAGTACAACTCTCCTAGAATCTTACAGATAGCAACTCTCTTAGGCTCAGATACTTCATCGTCGAGAACTTTCTGTGTGACTTCACCGAATGACCACGCCTTGACCTGATTCAATATCAGTATATCGTCCATCTTTGAATCGTCTTCGGGCGTAAGGATAGCGGCGAATTGCTTTTTTAGTTCTGACGGTGACAGGCTAGGATTGAGTTGCGCATCGTAGGGCTTTCGGATAGTCCTGATCTTCACTGTCGTTTGGTGCTTCAGCTCTAAAAGAGCCTCGATCCATCCGCCGTCAAATTCCTTGCGAACTGTTGGTATCATACGCCTCCTTAAGCCGTTATGGTTATATTAACGTTGTTGCTGGTAATACTTAACGAGAAGATAGTATAGGAGACCACCTCCGAACCTACTTCTGACCCTGTTACAAAAGGATATACTCCGTACCCCCAATATAAACCTGCGCCTTTGCCGCTTACAACGTTAATAGTGTCATACCCTGTAAAGTAGGGGAGCATATCCGCAGTAGAGCCGTCGCTGTAATGGCCGGTGACCGAATATGTCTGTGAGTTACCTACTGCGATTGATGTACTATGAGGAGCTAAATCAATCGAGACAAGCGTAACAGCTTCCCATTGAGCGTACAGAGTGACATCGGCACTAAAGTTGTATGTAGCTCCGTCATCGTAAGAAGTGCCTCCGCCTCCTGCTTCCGTATTCCAATGAGTAAATGAATAGCCTTCGTAAGTGAACGTATTAGTGGTAAGCGCGGCTGGCGAGTCGCTGGTTTGAGGTGCCATAGTGCCCGTTCCCCCGTTGGCGTCGAATGTGACAGTATGTGTGGCTAAAGGTGCCCATTGCGCGAACAAGGTTACATCGGCGGTGAAGGCGTAAGTAGCTTCGTCGGCGTAGTCTGTTCCTGACCCATCAGCCGCCGTATTCCATTTGACGAAAGAATAATGAGGGCGCGTGAATGTATTGGCCTTTAATGCAGTTGCAGTATCGGCAACCTGTGGGGTCATGCTTCCGATTCCGCCGTTATTATCAAAGGTAACTGTGTAGTATGACGGCGGCAAAACCGGCTCGGAAACAATCGCGCCGCCGTCTACCTTGAACTCTATCTTTGCGGTAACCGCGTTGCCGACTTTGCCTATCAAGTTGAATTTCGGCGCATAACAATAGCCGGTGATTATCTTATTCCCTGAGGACGGAACATCCCCGGCGGGGCCGATTACGAAGGGAACCTTGACGCGGCTATTCCAGACGCCGGTCGGCGCGCCGCCGGAACCTAGCGACAGAAACACTGGCGCAATACCCACGTCGGTAACCTGGTTGTAAACAACCGTCAGCGTGAACGTCGATATGTCGATTGACGGCGACCACTGCGAGCCGCCTCCCGGGTTAGCAACTGAGACGCCATACCCGAAGGTTGTAACGTCGTTAATCTTGTACTCGCCGTTGAAATCAACATCGGTCACAGACACCGAAATGTCTACGCCATTGATAAGGACTTTGAAATTTACTGAATCCAAATACGGGGCAATGTTTGTCATGGTTCCCTCCCTTATGCTGTATATACTTGTAGAGCCATTTCGACTCCGAGATAAGGCTTGCCGTTAAACATATATCGTCTGGCCGGGCTAACGCCCGTCAAGTGCGCGTGTGAGGCATCGGGCAACAGGGCATTGTCCTCAATGGCGTATATCGCCGCCCTGACGCTGTTCTGGCCTGTTGAATCAGTGTAGGTGTCTAAAACTTTGATTGCGTCCTCAGTGCGCGTTCCGGCGGGGAACATCGTCATTACAGACACGATAAAGTTCATGCGACTGAGCGTTTTCGAGAATGTTATTAGGTGTGACGTGTTAGTGTAGCGCAGGTACATAAACGTGTTATCATTGGGGTTGCTCGGCATATACGGGTATATCTTTAGAGTGGGGCTGATATTTTGCAGCGCCTCTACTAATTGCCCTCTGATACCTGCTATGCTCATTTAACGTTACCGCCCTCAAACTTTGTCTCTATATCCGCCGCTAGTTGGTCTAGCGCACTCTCTAGCTTCCAATCGGCTAACCAATCAAATGCGATCTGAAACATGTGATGCCCCGTCGTGCCGTGCATCGCTATACCGTACTGGACGGCGAAGACGTTTGCGCTGTGCCGGAAAGCCCACTCATTAAGATTCGTCCAGGATGTCCAATGGGGTGCGGTGTCCTCCTCTACGTCTATAGCGTAATCAACATCCGTCCCGACCTCGCCATAGAGCGGCATAGGTGACGGGTCAATTTCCCCTCGTATGTTGCCCCTTAGAAAGCCGGTATCGACGGGCGTCTTATCCATGACCATTGCTTGCGTGTCTGGAATGAGGCTTTCAAAGAATTGCCGCAACGGATCGCCGAGCAATTCGGGCAAAATCTCATTGAGATTGTCAGCGCGGCTTATCGAAATATCGACTTCCATGCTATACCCCTGATACGGTTGGCCGTCCTGTGTCGCGAGTTACGTAGATTTGATCTACCCAGCCACAGAGTCTACAATGTCTGATACCGTCGATAGACTTCTCCAGCGACTCCCATCCACATCTAGGGCAGTCAGGCCGCTGGTACGGTTGCATGGCGTTGCATCCGCGAATCATGCCACTTATCTCATATCCGAGGCTCCCAGTATCAGCCATGTTAGTCTCCTACCCATGTCGCTACACGTTCGCGCTTGTAGGGCTTCAATAGCCCGTCCGCTTCGTTGCCGAGCGGAGCCTTATCGGTTCCCGTAACCGCGTTGCCGACAGACCCGCCGGACGAAAGACGCTTATTATATTCGTCCTTTGCGATGATAAGGCAAGCTCTATTAACGTCAGCGGGGTATTGAGCGACATATATTTCAGCGTCTTCGCTATGAGCGGCAATCGTAGTACCCATTGTCGCTCTCTGCAAAAGCACCGTGTCCGATTGATAATAGACCTGTAAAACATACATCATTTCTTGGTCAATCATGATAGTCATGCCCGCCGCGAGATTGCCCGATTTGCCGCCTGATAATTGCAACGTGTACCACGCCGTAGGCGAC
>Ga0208457_1001460_pt1 | contig 16740 bp, 24 predicted proteins | sample June2015DPH_10_1_FD_185513 | JGI IMG/M metagenome (GOLD analysis project Ga0208457, IMG submission 185513) | Peatland microbial communities from SPRUCE experiment site at the Marcell Experimental Forest, Minnesota, USA - June2015DPH_10_150... | ecosystem: Environmental > Terrestrial > Soil >... | reverse complement strand
ACGGACAACTGTGCTGAGACGGCCTTGAGGACGGCCACCCGGTGCTTCGACATGCAGCAGACTGTCGCGCATGTCCCGACTCACCAGTCACCGATCAGGTGTCACCTATGTCCTGAACTCAGACACCTCCGGGCGCGCCTTAACAGCCTCGGGCAAAGCCAGAGCCAAACCGTGCTCATAGGCGGCAGGTGTGAGGCGGGCGGAGACGATATTGCGGCCTGCGACGACGATCCGCTCGTAGATCGTGTGGACGAGATCGGCTTTAGCCTCCGGCACGTCCGCGTCGCGCCACGACTCGGCGAACGCTCGTAGCCACTCGACGGCTCGTTGCGCCGGAAGACCACTGCCTGGCTGCTCCAAGGCTGCGAGTTCGGCACGAAGCTGCCGTTTGCGCGCCAGGTACGCCTCGTCGCTGATTTCGTCCTGGGCGTTGCTCTGGGCCAGGTCGTGCAACTGGCGATCGACTCGAGCCCGGTCGATCGCGACTGGTCTCCCCGCAGAGGTGGCCGCGACGACCTGGGCGATCGTCGCCGCGTCGAGGCTGATGCCTTCGATCTGAGCCATGAGAGGGCGTGGGGATCAAAAACCCGGATTCGCTCATGCGGCTAGTCCGTAGTACTCGTGGATCAGGCCGCCGAGCAAATCGCGACGGCGGACATCCCGAGGGCTCACATCCGTCGGAACTTCGTCTATTGCCAGAGGTGGCGCGAGAGCGAGAGCGCGATGGGGTCGGCCTCGGTTGTAATGAGTGGCGTATGTCCGAAGCGTCCGATCGAGATGTCGCCGACTCAGGATGAGCGACCAGTCGAGGCACTCCGCCCGGACGGTCTCGATGACTCGTTCGGCGTAGGCGTTGGCGTTTGGAGCCCGGATAGGAGTCTGGATCACCTTGGCTCCCTCCGAGGCGAAGACCTCGTCGAAGGGTCCGACGAACTTGGTGTCCCGGTCGCGGATGAGGAACCGGACGGCGGTCGGGCGATCGTCGAGCTCCATCGCCAGGTTCCTCGCCTGCTGGGTGACCCAGGCGGCATCGGGATGCGCGGTCGAAGCGCTCAGGTGTATCCGCCTGCTGCCAACTTCGATGAACAGCAGGACATAGAGCGTCCGCAGCCATGCAGTCTCGACGGTGAAGAAGTCGCAGGCGATCACCCCGTGCGCTTGAGCCCGAAGGAACTGTGTCCAGGAGGGTCCGGTCCGCCTCGGGGCGGGACCGAGGCGTGAAGTCCGGAGCAGGGTCCGGATCGTCGTGACGGACACGGCAATCCCGAGCTTGTGTAGTTCGCCCTTGATCCGGATGCAGCCCCAGCGCGGGTTCTCCCTCGCAATCCGCAGGACGAGATCGCGGACCTCTGGGTCGATCGGCGGCCGTCCAGGCCTACCGATCTTGCCGTACGTCCACTTCGTTCTCACGAGCTCCCGGTGCCAGCGGAGCAGCGTGGCCGGGGTAACCAGGAAGCAGGACCATCGGTCTCGCGTGATCGACCTACTCGCCGCGGCCAGCAGAACCCGATCGATGAACCGGAGCTTCGGTGGGCCGGACTTTCGTCGAAGGATACGGAGCTGATGGCGAAGGACGAGGATCTCGAGATCCTTGGAGCCATCGTCGGCGCGGGAGCCAACCAAGAGACGAGAGAATGCCCGAATGATCAGGCCCAGGAGAAACAGCATCAGCGGATTCTAGAGTCCGCATTGACAAGGAATCCGGGTTTTTGACCCCCACGGGTGGCTGACGCCTGTGGCGCGATGAATCTCACAGAACTAGCGCCGGGCCGATAGAACCAGCGCCGGGCCGTGGGCATCTGAGATTCATCAGTTTGGTCGGGGCGAGCATCTGACGATCCTGGCCGACGGGGCGGGCATCTGACACATCGACTGTCGCCGGCGAAGCCACTCAGAAAGGGAGGCGTTTGACGCCTCGGCGAGGATCGGGCTCGGGCAACCCGTGGAAAAGTGGCGCGCCCGGAGGGATTCGAACCCCCGCCCATCTGATCCGAAGTCCGCTTCCCGTCCGAGACCCGCGGAAGGGTCAATTCGTGCTTGGAGGACGATTGCGCCGACGCCGTTTTCAGCGATTTCCGGGGTGAGTCTGGATCCCACTCCGGAGAGAGTCTCAATCCCATCGCATGAACTTGGAAGAGTCCGATGCCCGCGTCGGCTTCGTCATCCTTCAAATGCCCACGACGAGAGCCCGAATTATACGCGTCGACGCTGACGCCTTCCCCGCCAGCCCAACCGCCGATCGAGCGTGCCAGGGGCGACAGGGCCGAGACGATCCGGTCGGTGGTTTGACTGGATTGGAGCCAACACTATACGGGTGACCATTCGAGGCGGCGTCTCGGCCGAAGGGTGTTGCCCGAAGGTTGGCTTGACGAGATATGCTGAGGGCTCCCGGCTAACCCTGACCCGCCAGCCCTGATCCGTCCGTTCAGCCGCCGCGAATCAATGCAGGGGCTACCGACCAGGCGAGCCACACAGGGGGGATGATGTTCGACCAGGCTGATGCCAGGGCCAAGCCGACGCGAGGCCGCATTCGCTATCGACTCGGGTGCGCCGGCGCCATGCTCGCCAGTGTCGCGCTCGCTCTCATCGTTGCGATCTCTGCCGCTTTGCTAATACCTGAGGACTCCTGTGCCTGCTCTACCCCTTTGGATCTCGTCGTCCAGAACTACAGCCAACAGGACGCTTCTGTGAGCTGGAGTCAGCCCGGGCTGTTCGGAACGCCCCTTCGGGGGCTGTCCGGCGGCGCAGCGGCCGCCGGCTGCAGGACACTATCGGCCGGCCTGCGGAGTGGAGTAGTCGAGGTGTCCGTCACCACGGACGGGGTGAGCCGCGCCTTCCATCTGCACGTTCGGGACGCAGTCGCAGACGGTCCTGCGACGATAGTCATTGGCGCTGACGGGCACATCGCGGATCCGATCTACGGGTATCCCCCAGGTGGGTGGCGCCAGCAGGATGCGCTCTGCTGAGGTCTGGCAGTCTCGCTTGACCAGCCAAGAAGTCGGCCGCTGGGCTGGAGTCAGGCCGATACCATACGGGGTGATTGTCCGCGGCGCGACTGGCGGGAGGGACCTGCGACAAGCATCAGCCTAGGGCGGCCGGCCGCATCTCGATTGGTTGGGCCGTCTCCATCAACGACGGGTTGAGGTTGAATAGCACAGCGATGGCAAGCCGCGGGATATCACGGGGGCCGATGAGACGAGGGGCTCTGCTCGCAGTTGTTCTTCTCGTGGCTGGCTGCGGCGCTGGCGGCCCCTCCTCGTCTCCCAGCGCAGCCCCGACTCTCGTTGCGACGATTCGCGAAACCAGCTCCGCTGCGGCGAGCCCCACCGAGGCCACTCTGCCGAGTTCGGCACCGGAGCCCACGGCGGTGCTCCCATCCGGCACTCCGAGACCGGGAGACGCGGACATCGCCACCGCGACTGCGACCCGCTTCTTGCAGGCCTTCGTGGGCGAACAGTGGGCTACGGCTTTCGGCCTCCTTGCCCCAGCGAGTCAGCTCGTGTGGGGTGGAAGTGTCTCTGCCTTCAGAGCCAACTGGCCGAACCCAGCGAGAGACACGGGCGGGACATACACGCTCTCGTCCCTAGGGCACGACCCCGAGGAAGCGTTGATGCTCGGGGAAACTGCCGGCGCCGATCTCGCCAGGGGCTTCCTCTTCAACGTCGCGTTTCCCAATCCCAGCCACGAGGTCCCCGGCCCCTACATGATGCTTCTTGTCGCGCCGGATGAGGGTGGGGCGTGGCTCGTGTGGCGCCTCCGGTAGAGCAACTTCTCGGGGCGCGCTACCGAGGGACTCGATATGGTCAGCGCGCCCGGAGTCAAGCCAACCGTAACGACCTGAATGTCCCTTTGGCGCTCTCCTGCGAGCTCATCGGCGGAGGCCGCTGGTCTCATACAACTGCCGGATGACGCCTCCTGCCCGTGCCTGCCGCGCCAAAGGCCGGGCTTGCGCCCGCGGGGTCGGCTCGAAGCCCCGGCTGACCCGGCGGCCATGTCGACTCTAGTTGTGCCATTGGACCCGCATCATCGGGCCCGACAGACCTATTCGCACGTTCGCATATGACCAATTATCCGAGGCGTGGATGAGGTCTACAGACTCCAAGCTGACGTCCTGAAGACTCTCTCGAACCCGAAACGGCTCGAGATCGTCCACTTGCTCGCGAATGGCCCGTGCGAGGTGAGCAAGCTGGCGGAGGATCTGGGCATCACCCAGCCCAACGTCTCACAGCACCTGGCCGTAATGCGAGCCGCGGGCGTCGTCGAGGCCGAACGGGATGGCCGCGAGGTCCGCTACCGCCTTAGCGACCCCGAGATCATCGTCGCCTGCGAGACCATGCGGGGCGTGCTGGTTCGCCGCCTGTCGCGGATATCCAAGGCAGCCAGCCGGACTCCGGCCGACGTCGTCGCTGCGCGGGCCTCGGCCTCAGGTTCGACAACCCCTCCAACGCACCGTAGCTGAGGCCGCCCTTCCATGGACGAGACCATTTCGATCGTGCTCTTCTCCGGCACCGACGACAAGCTCACTGCCGCAGCAACACTCGCGGCAGGCGCCGCCGCCCTCGGCCGGCCGGTCAAGATCTTTCTCCAGTATTGGGGTCTCGATGCCTTCCGCGCGGATCGGGTGACAGCCGACCATGGTCTCGCGCCCGAGGCGGGAGAAGCCGGCAGGGCTGCCGTCGATGCAGCCGCCAAGGCTGGCCAGGCCCACTGGATCGAGACTCTGCGGATGGCCAAGGAACTTGGCGAAGTCGACATCCAGGCGTGCTCAGCCTCGATGGACATCCTCAAGATCAAGCATGCGGATCTTGACCCGATCGTTGGCGGGGTCGCGGGGGTCGCGGCCTTCTACATCAACGCCGGCGAAGGTCAAATCATCTTCATATAGACCGGCCGGGCCAGCAGCCAGAAGGGAACAGTCGATGGACATCAAGCTCAAGGTGGACGCCAGTGGTCTCTCTTGCCCGTTGCCGATCCTCAAGGCAACTCAGGGGATGAAGACGATCCAGCCGGGCGAACTCATGGAGATCGTCGCGACCGATCCGGGATCCGTGAAAGACATGGCCGCATGGGCAAGCTCCACCGGCCACACGCTCGTCGAGCAGGACTCGGCCAACGGCAAGTTCCGCTTCGTGCTTCGCCACAAGTAAGCAGCGTCGTTCGGCCACGAAAGGATCGCAAGCATGTCTGCAGTAGAAGTTGCGCCCGCCGCCGAAGTGGCCTCAGAGGGTGCGGTCAAGACCAAAAAGGTCTGCATCATTGCCTACAGCGGCGAGCTCGAGCCGACCTGGGCAAGCATGATCATCGCCTCGACCGCGGCCGCCATGGACATGGAAGTCTCGATCTTCGTCACGTTCTGGGGCTTTGGCGCCCTTGTGAAGGACAGCAAGCGCCTGCCGGGCAAGAACCTGATGCAGAGGATGCTGTCCGTGATGCAGCGGCCTGGAATCAGCCACCGCAAGCTCAGCAAGATGAACTTCATGGGCATGGGGCCGTGGATGATGTTCCAGCTGGCCAAGAAGTACAACGTCTCAAAGCCCAAGGACCTGCTTGGGATGTGCCAGGAGCTCGGGGTCAAGATCTACCCGTGCCAGATGACCATGGATCTCTTCGGGCTCAACAAGGAAGACCTGATCGACGGTCTCGAGGAGCCTGTCGGCGCCGCGACGATGCTGATGCTGGCCACCGAAGCCGATTCCACTCTGTTCATCTGATCGACGGGGCAACACCGCCGCCCGACCTGGAGTCTGTATCCGCTAAGGGAGAGGGCTTCGGATCGGGCGCGCCTTCAGGCGGCACCTGCTGTTGTATAGTAGTTGCGCAACTACGCAATGTCCTACTCAACCGGGCTCCTCGGTTGCGTTTGAGCTGAATGGCGGCATGCTCGGACTCGGCGCGGGTTACTCTCCTATTCGAGACAGGTCTCTGCTGATCTGGTCTGCAATGTGGGCTTTCGTCGCCCTCGTGGGTTTCGGCGTTGCGACGGCGATCATCCCGAATCCGGTCTTCGGCCGAGGGGTCCCGCCAGAGGCATTTGCGGTCGTGGTGTGGCTCGCCTCGGCGCCGTTGATCGGCGTTGTCATGGCCACCTACTTCGCCCCGATCCCAGCGTCCCACCCGGTCCTGCTGGACAACGTCAGAAGGCTCGCGAGCGCCGAGCCGTCCCTCCGTCGCGACGGAACGGCCCTGGGTTCGATCGGCGGTTCCGCGGCATTTCTGGCGATCGGCTGCCCGACGTGCAATAAGATCGCCCTGCTGCTCATGGGCTCGAGTGGCGCTACGAGCGTCTTCGCCCCGATCCAGCCGCTGATCGGTGCGCTCTCCCTGGCGCTTCTGGCCGTGACGCTCATCTGGCGGCTTCGACTCCGGGCTCGCGGAGGAGGGTGCGCGATCCCTCAGGGCGTAACTGCTGGGCGCTAACCCTGGCGTCGGTCAGGCACTGCAGCTTTGGTGCCCCTTACGCCCGAAAGCCGCGCGCCTCACGGAGTTGGCCTTCGAACTCGTGGGGCAGTTCAGAGGCGAGGATCCCCCGGGCTGCCGCCTCAATGTCGTATTCGACCCGGCGGAATTCGACGGTCAGGCCGCCGGGACTCGTTTCGACGAGTGCCCAGCACGCGCGCGGATCGCCGTCCTTGGGCTTGCCGGCCGAACCGTCGTTGATGAAGCGCGTCGCGCCCACCGTCTTGTCGTAGGGCCGATGAGTGTGGCCGCAGACGATGACGTCTGCGCCGGCGTCAGCAGCTATCCGGGCGAACGTCGAGTCGGGCTTGTCCTCGTAGAGATATTCGTTCATCTTCCGCGGGCTGCCGTGAACCAGCAGGAACCGCAGGCCGTCGGCCTCGAAGCGGATCTGGGGCGCGAGCGTTCGAAGCCAGGCCGTGTTGGCCTCGCTCGTGTGGGCCTTGGTCCAGGCAAAGCCGGCGTCGCCGAGGGCCTTCTCGACCGGGTGCGTGTAGGCGCAGCCACATTCGTCGCGTCCAAAGCCGGTGCCATCGTCGTAGTTGCCCATCACGATCGGGATCGCCTCATCGCGAAGCCGATCCAGAACCTCGTTGGGCCAGGGTGCATAACCGACGAGATCGCCGAGCACGTAACGCTGGTCGACGCCGGCGGCGGCGATGTCGGTCAACACGGCGTCGAGGGCGAAGATGTTGGAGTGGAGGTCCGAGAAGAAGGCGTATCGCATGAAGTGGGCCTGACCTTTCGGGCAGCTGCGAAGGTGGGCGGGATCGCCGGCAGCGACTACGCGCCGGTCTGAGGCGCCACGCCGAGTTCGGCCAGAAGGCCGCGAACGCGGCCCTCTATATCGTCACGGATCGGGCGCACTTCCTCGACCGACTTGCCGGCCGGATCGTCAAGTTCCCAATCGAGGTAACGCTTGCCCGGATACACAGGGCAGGCGTCGCCACAACCCATCACGACGATGACGTCTGCGGCTCGCACAATCTCGTCCGCCCACGGCTGTGGCAGTTCGGCGCTGATGTCGATGCCCTTCTCCGCCATTGCCGCGACGACCGCCTGGTTCACACCATCTGCCGGCGCGGAACCTCCGGAGAAGACGTCGACCTTGTCGCCGGCAAGCTGCCGCATAAAGCCAGCCGCAATCTGGGAGCGCCCGGCGTTGTGGACGCACAGGAAGAGCACGCTCGGGTTCAGATCGGTGCGCGTCGACTCGAGCCGCATGAGAGCGCGAAGCCGGTCGTCGGTGAGGCGTTCGACCAGCACCGGGATCCATGTCGTGATGTGCGCATTGGGCAGGATCAGATCGAGGGACTCGGTCATGAAGCGTTCGATGGTCTCGACGTTGATCTTCCCGTGCCAGCGCCGTTCGAGCGCCACTGCCGATTGGCGGATCTGGACGCGCTGGTCTGTCGTGAGTGCGAAGTGGCCCAAGTTGAGCGTCTGCGTATCTTGAGAGGTCATCTCGTCCAGCTCCTCGGTGGGTTCGAGTCTTGGCTCAGGTTCTTGTGTCGCAGCGTAGACCTTCAAGTTACTTGAATGTCAATAGGCTTCGTGCGAGCTTCTGGAAATCGCCGGCAGGTTCGCTTGACCTTCAAGTTAGTAGAAGGTGTAGCGTGCAGCCATGAAGATCGCCGAACTGGCTAGGCGCGCCGGCGTGGCCACGTCCGCAATCCGCTTCTACGAGGAAGTAGGCGTCCTGCCGGCGGGCCGGCGCCTTGCCAACGGCTATCGCGAGTACGATGCGGCCACGCTGGCCCGCCTGCGCCTTGTGGTCGCCTTGCGGCGGCTGGGGCTCGCTCCTCTGGACGCGGGCCGGATAGCGGCCCTGTGCGTGGAGCGCGGTGAGATCGACCTGGACCTCCTGCCGCTCATCTCGGGCCAGCGTGAAGCGATCGAGCGTCAGCGGGACGATCTGGATCGTTTGGAATCGGAGTTAACAGACCTGGAGTTGACTATCCAGGCGGCCGGCCGTGCCCGGCTCAGTAGCGAGGGAATCGCCGTGTCCGCCGACCCGATCCGCGTCCTGTTCGTCTGCACAGGCAACTCGGGCCGCAGCCAGATCGCCGAAGCTCTTCTCAAGGACTTCGGCGGCTCCGACTTCGCCGTCTTCTCTGCCGGAACCGAGCCCCGACCCGTAAGGGAGCAAACGGTGACCGTCCTGGGCGAGATAGGAATCGACTGGTCGCGCGCGGTCAGCAAGTCCGCAACGCAGTTCGTCGGCCAGCCGTTCGACTACGTGATCACCGTCTGCGACCGAGCCCGCCGGAGCTGCCCCGTCTTCCCCGGCGAGCACAACTCGCTGCACTGGGGCCTCGACGATCCGGCGGAGGTCGAAGGCACCGAAGAGCAGAAGCTGGAGGCCTTCCGACGCACGCGGACTGAGGTCGCCGTGCGGCTCCGGCCGTTCGTCGAGCTCGCCCGAAAGGCCCGCCGCGAGCCCGTCCCGACGTCCTGAGGGTCCTTTGGCCCGCGAAGACAGGCCGCCCGTCCCTGGGTTGTATCAGTCCTAATTGAGACAGTTTGGACTGAAACGATCCGGGCCGCGATCTGCGATGTCCGGACGACAGGGCGAGGATCGAAGAAGACCGGTGACGCACAGCCAAGTTACGGTGACCGCGCCGCCCGGGTCCGTCGAAATCTCCGAGGCTCCCTGCCTGAGGCTGGACCTGGCCGCCCCGGACGTGTCCGCAGCGGTCTCGGCGGCGGCCCTTCTTGCCGATCCGACCAGGTCGGCGGTCCTGGCGATGCTGCGCGATGGGCCGCATTGCGTGTGCGAGATCTCAGCAGCTATACATGAGCGCCAGAACAACCTGTCGATGCATCTCGCCCGGCTTCGCGATGCAGGCTTGATCCGGCGGACCCTCGTCGAGGCCGACGCCCGCCGCGTCTACTACGAGCGCGACGAGGCGGCCTGCGCGGAGGCGCTCGCTCAACTCAGCGATCTGCTGGCTCAGTCCGAATGACCACGCTTGCCCTCACGCGGGGACGCCGGCCGCACCTGCCGTTGCCGCTTCTTCTTGCGGTGGCCGTGACGGCATGGCTCATCGGCTGGCTCATCGAAGCGCCGCTCGCCGGCTGGATCAGCTTCGATCTGCTGCGGCTCGAGCATGGCTCGCAACTCGGCGAGGCCGTGGCTTTCTTCCTGCTCGACGTCCCGAAGGTGCTGCTGCTCCTGCTCGGCATCGTGACGGTCGTGACCCTGATCCGCGGGTTCTTCTCGCCCGAGCGCGTCAGGTCCGCCCTTGTCGGGCGTGGCTTGCTGGCCGGGACCGTAACCGCCGCGTCCTTCGGTGTCGTCACGCCGTTCTGCTCGTGCTCGGCGGTGCCGCTTTTCATCGGCTTCGTGGAGGCCGGCATCCCGCTCGGGGTGACGTTCGCTTTCCTGATCAGCTCGCCGATGGTCAACGAGGTCGCCCTGGTCCTGCTGTGGGGTCTTTTCGGACCGTGGATCGCGCTTCTCTACATGGCCTGCGGACTGGTGGTCGCGATCGTCGGCGGCCTGATCATCGGCCGACTGGGACTCGAACGTTACGTCGAGGACTACGTCTGGGCGATGCAGGGCACGGTGGGCCCAGGCATCGAGATCAAGCTCACGCCGGAGCAGCGCCTCGGGGACGCCTGGCGGTACACGAAGGATCTTGTCCGCAAGATCACGCCCTACTTGCTGATCGGCATCGGTATTGGAGCCCTGATCCACGGCTACGCCCCGACAGAGCTCGTTGCCGCCATCGGCGGCCGCTCCAACCCGCTCGCTGTGCCGCTCGTCGTGCTGATCGCGATTCCGCTCTACTCGAATGCCGCCGGCACCATCCCGATCGTCCAGGCGCTCCTGGGCAAGGGCCTGCCCCTTGGCACGACCCTGGCTTTCATGATGTCGATCACCGCTATCAGCCTGCCCGAGTTCATCATCCTGCGCCGAGTCATTCGGTGGCAGCTCATCGCGGTCTTCGCGACGGTCGTGACGATCGGAATCCTGATTGTCGGTTACATGTTCAACGTCCTAGTGAGCTGATTGGGCCGCCCATCCACGCGAAACAAAGGAACCATAGATGCGAAAGATCGAAGTCCTCGGTCCCGGCTGTGCCAACTGCAAGCGCCTCGAGGCCAATGCTCACGAAGCGGTAGCGATGGCGGGGGTTGAGGCCGAAATCGTGAAGGTCACCGACTACCGCGAGATCGCGGCGCACGGCATCCTCTCGACCCCAGGGTTGATCATCGATGGCGTAATCCGGAGTTACGGGCGGATCCCCTCAGCCGGCGACATCGCGCTCTGGCTCACGGAAGGGTGACCGCGAGACGAGCGCCCAAACCAGGCCAGAGAGCCCGAAGCGCGACTTCGCGGCTCGCCGGCGTTACATCGGCCGGCTCAGGGGCGCTCCCGATTCAGGCGTTCGCGGATGCGGCGGGCGATGCCATCCTCGACGACGGCGTCGGCGTCACGCAGTTCTCCCATCGTGGCGCGGATCCCGACCAGGCTCGTGTAGAGCGGCGGACAGGTCGGGCAGCCGGCAAGGTGTTCTTCGACCATCGACTTGGTCGCCTCATCGAGCTCGCCGTCGAGGTAGGAGGAGACGTGTCGCCGCGCCTGCCAGCATCGCATCGGCTGGGCCAGGCTTGCCTCCCGGCGACCGTCGGTCGAAGCGAGCGCACTGACCAGCATCATGCGGCCGCGGCGGAGACGCTGCTTCGCGGCAGGCAGGCTCACGTCCATTGACTGGGCGATTTCGACCCCGGTCCAGCCGAGCGCGTCGTGGAGAACCACGGGTAGTCGGTAGATGACCGGCAGGCGGGCCAGGGCGTCCTCGAGTTCGTCGCGAAGCTCCGCCCTCTCGAGGACGAGCTCCGGCTGAACGGAGTAGGCATCGTCCTTCCAATCCGACTCGATCGCGTCGATGTCCAGTTCGTCATGCCTGCGCCTCGAGCGGTCGATGATGCGGTTGACGAGACTCCGTCGCAGCCAGGCCGGGAGGGCCGCAGCGTCGCGGAGTTGGTCGCGACGCCGCCACGCGCCGACGATCGTCTCCTGGGCGCAGTCTTCGGCCTGGTCCGGGTCGGACAGCAGGCGGGTGGCCAGCCCAACCAGGCGCGGCAGCTCGGCGGCAAGGAGCCCGGCGAACGCATCCGCCTCGGTCTCGCCGACCTGAGCTGCCGACTGGGTTTGTTGGGTCACAGGTTTACCTTCGGGCGGAGACGGTGCTGAGCCGAAGGATGGCATACAGCGGGCAGAACCCGACGATGCCCGTGACGAGCGCGACGGCGCCGACGACCGAGGTCACGTAGACGATCGGCGCGGCGATCAGCCCGGCTGCCGCGGCCGCCAACAGTGCGATCCCAATGACGATGCGGATGCCGCGGTCGATCGGGCCTTCGTTGATCTGAAGCTTCACGGTGTAGTTCTCCTTGGTTGAGGCTGGCTGTTCTACCGCCTTCACCACAAGGACGAGGTCCGCGGCGAAATGGATACATACCACCCGTTCCAACTCACCACCGCCGGCGGGCGGGCCGACGGTCCATAGGACGTGAGCGACCTGCTACGCTCGCTCGATGGATTCAGAATACTGGGGCCGTTACTACGCGGTGACTGTGGACCGCCCATCCTGGGACACGGTCAAGCTTGCCATCGAGCTGTTCGCCTCTGGCGACGCCGACGGCGCGCATCCAGGCTTCGCTGTGGATCTCGGCTGCGGCGGAGGCCGGGACGCACGCGAACTCCTGCGGGCAGGCTGGCGCGTTCTCGCGATCGATCGAGAGCGCGGCGCGATAGAGGTGCTCGAGGCGGCCACGCCACCCGAGTTGCGCCCTGCGCTCGTAACCCGCGTCGCGGACCTGGCCACGGTCGACGTGCCGGTGTGTGATTTCGTGAACGCCAGCCTGAGCTTGCCTTTTCTTGCAGAAGATCTCTTCTGGCCGACATGGGAGCGCGCCCTGGCATCGCTCCGAGTCGGCGGCCGGGTCGCGGCCATGCTCTTCGGCGATCACGATGGCTCATCCGCCGACCGGTCGATGACGTGCCCTCCGCCGCAGAGGATCCGCGAGAGTCTGTCGTCCTTCGAGATCGAGCACTGGATTGATCGCGAGGAGGACACCCAGACGGCGCTCGGAGAGCCGCACCACTTCCATCTGGTTGAGCTTGTTGCACGAAGGGCTAGGTAGCCGGGCGCCGTCTGGCGCTTCCGCCTGATGTTCTGACCATCACCCGTGAACCAAACTGGTGATCGCGTCGGCAACCGGTTGCGCGTCGCGGCCGCCCGACGTGCCGCTTCAGCGTGGCCTCCGTAGAACGACCACATCGTGCAGATAGCCGGCCGTCTGGATGACAGTCTGCAGGCCGGCCCTGATCAACTCTTCCTGGGCAAAGGACACGGTCGTCGCCGATCTTAGGTGCTCTCGCCCGTCCTCACGATGAATACTGGATACGAGTTCGAAGCCCTCCTCGTCGAAGTCCGCGATAATGACGACCCCGTCATCCTGGAGTACCCGCACCATTTCGCGAAGCACAGGTCCTGGTTCGCCGAGGTGGTGCAGGACGTCCATCATCGCGATGCAGCCGAAGTGTCGATCCGGGTAAGAGAGATGCGCGGCGTCGCATTGAACTAGGCGAATGAGGCCTCCCACCCCAGCTTCCGCGCTGAGCAGAGCGGCAACCTCTTGCTCCTCGGCGTCAAGATCGACCGAGACGACCTCCAGGCCCGTCCGTGCCAGTTCGATTGCAACAAGTCCCTTGCCAGTGCCCACATCGAGCGCGGGGCCGCGCAGAACCCCCCCGGTCGCGACGACGAAGTGCGCGGCTGCCACGCGGTCGTGGCCACCACGCCGATAGTGCAACTCCCTTGCGTGGAAGGCGTCAACTCGCCCATCAACATACATCTCGGACTCCAAGTTCCGGCGAATCACGTGCAGATTCCTCTGTCTACGACCGGCGTGTCCTCCACTCCGCTTGGGCCCCGCCCGACACCGTCTTTCCCTGGCCGCAAGGGTCGCCTTCGAGTTGAAGGGTGGCGTGGCCAACGCCGATGCGTCGGAGAGCCACGCCCGCGGCAATGAGAACGGCACCCGCGTCGGCATCCGGCGTTGTCTCGAGGTGAGCGGTCACGACAGGCAGATCCTCGGCGATGGACCAGACATGGAGGTCGTGGACTCCGCGAACGCCGGTGATGGCCTGAAGCGCCGCGCTCGCCTTCTCCAGTGGGACGTCGGCCGGCACGCCTTCGCTGAGCAAGTGGACGATCTGGCTGAGCAGACGGAGGCCAAGGACCGCGAGCAGGAGCGCGATTGCGAGGCTGGCCACCGGGTCGGCGGCCGGCGATCCGCCGGCGAGAACAACGAGCGCCGACGCTATCACTGCCGTGGAGCCCACCGCGTCGCCTCCGAGATGAAGGACGAGGACTCGGGTCGCCCCTGTCCTTCGCTCGCTCCCGTGGACGATGAGAGCGGAGGTGCCGTTCAGGAGCAAGCCGACGGTTGCGACAGCGAGGACCACGCCAGCATCGATAGGCGACGGGGTCAGCAGTCGGCCCACGCTCTCGACGAGTACGACTGCAGATGCCGCGATGAGCAGGACCGCGTTCGCGAGAGCCCCCATCGCCTCTAATCGGTGGAAGCCGTAGGTGTGGTGCTCATCGGGTTCGCGGGCAGCCATGTGGGCGGCGCCGAGTCCCACCGCGAGAGCGACCACGTCGACCAGGACGTGGGCTGCGTCGCTAAGAAGAGCCAGGCTTCCGGCGAGGAGCCCACCGCCAATCTCGATTGCGAGAACCGTAAGCGAGAGACTCAGGGCAACCATCAACCGCCGAGAGCCCCCCGGCCTGATGCTGCCTTCACCCTGGATTGATCGCAGTTGCGTCATCAGCGAGGCCGATTGTCGAGAACATGTGGGTACGGATCGGCGAGACCAGGATCAGTCACGCGAAGGGTCCTATTCGGAATTCGAAGACGACTGCCAGGGTGATTTGCTGCCACTCCGAGGCTCATCGCAACACGAGGATGCTGGTCAAGAGTATGAGCAGCACCGCCGTGGTGATCGCCGCGTAAAGGCGGTCTCCCTCCACGGCGAAACCCACCACCGACGCAGCGACGCGCGCCACGGGAGTGGCAAGCAATGTGGCCAGACCGAGTTGCGCGATCGCGGCCGGCTCGAGCGATGCCAGACGGCCGGGCAGGTTCGAGAAGTCAGTGGTTGCCGCCGTCGATGTCGCGGCTCCAAGCAGCGAGCCCTGCCAGCCGACCGCCAGCGCCGCGATGAACCCCAACGCGATGAACGCTGCGCTCACGACGACGCCGACGATAAGGACGGTGCTCACCATCTCGCGGAACCGTTCGGGGGTCATATTCCGAACCCCAGGCCGCGGGCGATCGTCTCGATCCCCACCGCGATCAGCACCGGCAAGAAGACGAGCCGGACGGAGCGGTTCGAGATGTGTTGCAAGAGGCGCGCACCGATCAGCGCGCCAGTCAGGATGCCGAGGGCGACCGGCGCCGCAATCTGCGGATCCACGTCGCCTCGCCCAAGGTAGATGCCGGCCGAAGCCGCCGCGGTCACCCCGATCATGAAGTTGCTGGTGGCCGAGCTGACCTTCATGGGCAGCCGCATCGCTCCGTCCATGGCGAGGACCTTGAGCACGCCCGAGCCGATGCCCAGGAGACCCGAGACGAGGCCGGCGATCCACATCAGCACAAACCCGAGCGGGATGCGCTGCGCCGCATAGGGGACCTCGCGGCCGAGTTTGCGGTCCGGGTATGAGGATGCGAGCCGCAGGCGCGAGGCGAGGCCAGATGTCGACGGCGTCGGCGGCGTCTCCTCACCCATTCGCGACACTTGCATTCCGGCGGAGCCGAGCAGCACAACTCCCAGCAGCACGTAGAGGAATGCGGGTGCGACGACGGCCGCAAGGAGGGCGCCGCACACCGCGCCCGTGGTGGTCGCGAGCTCGAGAAACATGCCGACCCGCATGTCGGTCATTCGATCACGGACGTAGGCGGCCGCGGCCCCGGAACTCGTGGCAATGACCGACACGATGCTCGCCCCGACGGCAAGGTGGATGTCCACGCCGAAGCCGATCGTCAGGGCGGGGATCACGAGGATGCCGCCGCCGACGCCGGCGAGGGCACCGATCAGACCGGCCGCGACGCTGATGAGGAATATCCCGAGATCGGCCTGGGGTGTCATTCGGGCGAGGTCATCAGCGCGTGGTCTCCTACTCTGCTGCCTCCGCAATGCGCGGAACGCTGGCACTTGGGCCGCTGCCCCAATGGGCCGTGGCGGGCAAGAGGCAACTATGAGCGATCCGGATTGTCGGGATCTCAGGCGGAATCGGCTGCTTGCGAAAGTCCGTCGACTGGCGCGGCGATCCTGTGACGGACATCGAGCTGGTACACGGGCTAGTGAAGCCACTCGAGGTGATCGACAATCCGCCCGGCCGCACACTCGATGGCCGCCCGATCGACGTCCCCAAGGTCACTGAGGATGGGCCTGATGCCGTTGGCTTTCATTCGGTCGTACGCACCCTGGCCCATCCCGCCGCAGATGACCACGGAGCAGTCAGCGATGACCGCCGCCATCCGGTCGTGCCGATCGTCCGAGGCCGGACCTACTCCGTGCCGGCCCGCCTCGGGCTCCTCATTGGCGTCAATGCCGGACCCGTGAGACGAGAACTTCGGGCGCATCTCGCGTGCGACCACGGCGCCATCCTCGACGGTCAGGACTGCGTAGTACCCCGCCCGTCCGAAGTGGCCCCTGACAGTACGTCCGTCATCTGTGGCGATCGCGATCTTCACGTTGAGGGCTCCCCTCTTAGGTCTTGTTGGCTAGCGTTTCCGATCAGACTGAGACGGACGAGCGGCTTGGCGAGGCGCCAGCGCGCCTTCGATGCCGAACTGCTCCCACCTAGCCTCTGGCGTTGTCCGCGGCGGCTCCCATGTCTTCCGAGCCGAGATCGCTCAGATCTTGCTCAACCGCCCGCATCTCGTCGCGCAGGGTGGCAAGGTAGGCCTCCAGTTGCGCTGCGGTGGAACGCCGTGGCACAGCTCCTCCGAGGCGCCCGCGCCGCGCGGACGGCCGGGGGTCGTCGTACGGCGAGTCCCACCAGCCGCAGCCATAGCCGGGACCGGAGCCCCAGGCGGGCTCTGGCCCGCAGCCCCAATGGCCGCCTCCATGGTGTTGGCGGCAGGATTATTTGCACACCGATCGGCAGGATTGGGCGCGGCCCGGATGGCAGCGTCGATGAGGACGGCTGCCTGAGACTCATTCGCTGACAGCTTCGGCGACAGCCTTTCGGGCACAGG